>Ga0315903_10007372_pt1 | contig 13759 bp, 16 predicted proteins | sample LakEriMetagenome_7_FD_203524 | JGI IMG/M metagenome (GOLD analysis project Ga0315903, IMG submission 203524) | Freshwater fungal communities from buoy surface, Lake Erie, Ohio, United States - Buoy 2 MA119 | ecosystem: Environmental > Aquatic > Freshwater > Lake | place: USA: Lake Erie, Ohio...
GCACTGCTTCTGCGCGGCGAAAATATCAATGGCACTCTTTTGACTTCCGCCGCCGAACAGCGTTCTGAACGCACCCGGCGGTTCGTTAGCCTTCTGGGCTGCATAGGCGATGTCAGAGACGGCCTTGCCCCACTCTGACAACTGCGAAGCCATGTCTTGGATTTCACGGCCAGCCGCAATGCCTTGCTTCAGCAGGCCGAAAGCCTTGCTGCCGACGCTGATGGCAAGACCTATGCTGGCAGGGTCGAACATCTACAGGCTCCAGAACGGCGGGCATGGAAAGGCGGGATGAACCGCCAGTGCTACGTCCGCAGTATACCTGCAAATTTTGACAAACACACTAACGCCGTCGATCCAAAGGTGCGTGTACGCCACCCAGATCAACGGCACATTCACTTTGCCAGACCTCTCAAGAGCGCATCGATCTTGTGGTCAAGGTTGTCGATCCGAGCGATCAGCATGTTAATGCTGGACTGCACGTCGGTCTTGGTGACGTAGTCGCGGGCCATCTCCTCGCGTGTGCGATTGAGCAGGATTTGAAGGCGCTGCACCTCGTCGGAATGGCCCTTGAGAATCCAGCCGACGAGGGCGAGGATCGCTGATAGGCCTGCGCTCCAGAGCATCTCAGGTGTCATCAGATTACCAAGGCAAGCCGTTGAGCGTGACCGGGTTTTTCTGGGCTTCGATCTGGGCTTCCAGCGATGCCTCTGCGGCGGCTTTGTCCACCGACCCCCAGACCCATGCCAGCACGTCGGCTTCGGTCAGGCTGGCGTAAGGCTTGAAGCCCGCAGCCGATGCGTCAGGGGTGAAGCCTGCGGTGCCGTAGGCCGACGCGGAGTGATCCCCGTCAACGGCAGTCACGCGCCAGTGAGCCACGGTCACGCCACCGTCAGCAGCGTTGCGGTCAAGCTGAGCAATGCTCCAAGTGATCGTCGTCATTCTTCAGTCTCCTTCTTGAGCGAGGCGGTCAGCATCTGCATGAAGGCATCACGGCCCACTTGAAGCTGGTCGAGGTTGAAGCGCGTCGAACCGATCTTGCGGTCCAAGTCTGCCACATGGTTGATCAGAACCTTCTGCTCGTCGGTCAGTTGGTCCTCTTGATAATCCACGTTATTGATCGTGATGGTTACTGGTTTTTTCTCGGCCATCGTGATCCTCCTTCTGGTTAGGGGTTGCGGTTCTCTAGTTCTGCCACGCGGGCGGTCAGTTCCTGAATGGCTTTCACAAGGATGGGGATCAGCGTTTCCTTGCTAACACCCATCGTCTTTCCGGCCCGTTCCTGTGGAGTGTCGCTATCCTCAAACGGCACTTCTTCTCCGGTCACTGCCTCAGGAACAACGTCTTTCAACTCTTGCGCGACAAAACCAATGCTAAACTGGTCGTTGTCTTTGAGTGTGTACTGGCGCGGGCGCATGGCAAGCACTGTTTGAAGGCCGTAATCAAGGTCTTCAATGTTGTCCTTAATGCGTTTGTCCGAGGCAAAAGTCCACGCAGTAAAAGTGTTAAGGCCAATCAGTACCGCATACCTTGATAGGTTGGCGGTGCCGATGTAGAAGTCAGTGGTGTTAGCTTGGATGGTATAGTAATAGGTCGATGCGGAACCGCCTTTGAAACCAATGCTACTTTGGATTCCGATACTCCCAGCACCCGCGAACGGTACAGCCGTCGCAGACCCCACCAACACGTTCCCGCTGGCGTCGATGCGGGCGCGTTCTGAAAGAGAAGTCACATCAGACTGAGGAGAGCCGCCCGTTGTCCAAAACCGCAAGGACCCGTTATTGCTGTCCGTTACAGCCGTGGCATCAATCCCTGCAACAGTTCCGTTGACGGTGCTAAACCCAATCTGGCCGAGAGTTGATGCGCCGCTGTCTGTCTTTGCCAACAGAATTGCGGAACTTCCTGCGGTTCCAGCAAGGTGCAGCTTTTTACTTGGGCTTGCCGTCCCAATCCCCACTCTGCCCGCAGAGTCGATCCGCATGCGTTCGGTGGCGTTGGTTCCCAACCTAATGTTCGCGTTGTTTATGTTCCAGACATAAAAATCTGCGTTTCCCCCACCAAAACCTGTATAACCACGCTCGATGGTATCGCTGCCACGGAAACTAAAATACCCAATGCCTGTGGTGCTAAGGTCGCCAGTGGACTGCAAAATCATCGCCGTATCAGACGAGCGAATACGACCTATAACATCTAAGGCAACAGTAGGAGAGCTTTTGTTAATCCCCACGTTGCCCGAGGAGTCGATCCTCATGCGTTCTGAAAGAGTTGTACTGCCGCTTGCCACTGTAGAAAACAGCAAGCTAGAGCCGTAGTTAGTTGCCGACCATGCGCCTACCGCCAAAGCCCCAATTTGCGCGCCGTCAGCGTAGTTCGTCGCATCGTAACGCCCGCCAAAGTTCACCGCGCCAGCACCGGAATTGTTAGCTAAAACGACGTTCCGATACAGGTCGATGACTGGTGGGTTGGCGTCACCTACGGTCAGGGTGCCAGCAACGTCTGCTTTGCTTCTTGGGCTGGTCGTCCCAATCCCCACGTTACCCGATGCGTCGATGCGCATTTTTTCGGCAAACTCGACAGTAGAACTGCGGGTAGTAAAAGCTATAGCCCCCTGTTGATTTGCTTGAGATACATTGATGAACTTAATCTCTGCGTTTTGGTCCCCAGAAGCATCCCTGTTTTGTATAGACGTATAATTACCGTTAGTGTCACTGCTGTTTTGTAGCGTCAGCCCCACACAAGTGCTAATGCCTGTTGTAGTAGCTGTGCTGGAATCAGTGACGTGTAATCTGCTGTCAGGGGCCGTATCCCCAATCCCCACGTTGCCCGAGCTGGAAACCCTGACGTGTTCAGTCCCCATGCGAGAAAAGGTCAGTGCGGAGATGGGGGAAAGCCCAACATCCCAATACTCATTAAGAGTGTCTCCAGCACCACTTTCAGCAAAACGAATAGTAGCGTTGGCCGTCGATGTGGATGTGTCGGTGTCACGAATTGTTAGGATTGGATCGGCACCGACAATCTCGACGATAGTATCAGGGCTACTTGTCCCAATACCCACGTTGCCCGAGGAGGTGATAGACATTGCGTTGGTGACGCCCCGCCTAAAATTGGCAACATCAGAACTGTCGATGTCTATCTTAAACGAGGTTCCAGCGGCCCCGTTACGCTGCATAAGGAAGCCGCTGTTTGCCCCATCGCCAGAAGCCTGATTTATAACAAGCCTATTGTTGGACACACTTGTGCTTGTGCCGATAAGCACGTTGCCCGAGCTATCCACCCGCAACCTTTCTGCCCCACTCGTCTCCACAGTCACCGTATCAGCGGCAGGGAAGCGAATGGCGGTGTTCGTGTCACCCGAATGCACGATCTTGTCGGCAATGGTCACGTCGCCAGAGAACGTACCCGTTGTTGCGCCCACATCGCCCGTAACGGTAACGCCTGTGGCTGTGGTGGCGAGTCTTTCAGAACCTGCGTAATATGCTCGGACAGCATCACCGTCTGTTGCAGACAGCATTGTTAAAGTATCAGCAGCGTTGCGGACAGAAAAAATGCTTGCAGGGATTTTTAAAGAGCCAGCGCCAGCATCTTTAATAACACTGTTCGCGCCATCATGGTAAATCTGCAAGTCAGACCCAGCACCGAAAATGGCCTTGTCGTTGTCTCCAAAGGTCATGTCCCCGGAGGACACAAAGCTGGTGCCTGTCACCGTGGTGAACGTCCCGGCAGCAGCAGAAGACCCACCGATAACAGCCCCGTCGATGGTGCCGCCGTTGATGTCCACGGATGTGATGGTGAGGGACGACAGGGTGTTGCCCGAGAGGGCCGCGTTGAGGTTGGCGTCTGACACGTTGGTCAGATCGGCCCGCGCCGCTTCCACACCGCCAGCGGTAGAGCCGTCATGGACGTGGATGGACTTGTTCGTCGTGTTGACGCTTATTTCACCCTCCGCACCCGTGAAGCTGGTGTGCTGGGTGGACGTGCCACGGCGGCGCTGGACTTGTTTGGTCATCTGTCACCTCGGAGGTTATGCCGTCTTATATCATGGATTTGGAGCGGTGGGCTAGGTCATACATTGATGTTGTAGAGGACGAGACCCGCTTGGTCTTGCGTGTCGGCTCCATATCCATCGAAGTTCACAAAGTCCAAAAGCCCGTAAAGACACTGGATTTGAGTCGCACTTGTTCTCTGAAGTCCTACAACACAATTTCTCAAGCCAGTAGGACCGCCACTTGAGTTTAGCCTTCTCCTTGTGTTGCCAGACAGGGCGAACCAGCTTGTCGTTTCGTATGTCGTGGCGTTCCTCAATGGCCCCTGTATCCTGACAAGCGGCCAAGATGATGACCAAGTTATGTCTTGGTTTTCGTTCCAGACAGTGGCCCCATAAGTCGCCGATCCGTTGCCAAGCACATTAAACGGCTTGAGGACGGCAACCTGCAACGAGGCAAAGCTTGTAAAAACGCGCCCCAGCCCCGCGTAATAATAAACAAACCCACCGATTGGGATGTTGAATGCAAGGATAGCCGAAGCCCGGTTTGCATCTCCTGTCCAAACTGCGTCTGTGGTGTAGTCATGAAACCCTGTTCTCAAAATTTGCGACGTGACGGGCGCAGTTGGGTTTAATGGATCGTATGTGGCATAAAAAAATGATGAACTAGGCCTGTTCAGGCCTGAAAGAGTGACCTTTCTTTCATACGCAAATGCGGCGAAATTAGAGTCAAAGACTGTATCCCCGGTGGAGTCATAAGCTACGATTCCGTAGGACATTAGACGGCTCCGCTGGCAAAGAAAAACACGTCAAAGTTTCTAGACCAGTTCGTATCGTTGACTGCTCCAGATCCTCCAACCGACCAAGAAAAGACCTTTGATGAATTGTCAAATACCATTCTTGGCGTTGCTGCGGCATTCACGTTGCTTCTTGCGTAGAAGAAACCACTGGCCGAATTGAACTCAGGCACAGACTGAGACCCGTTCCAATCTCTTGCCTGCACTATTCTGAGCAAACGAGCGCCACGGAAAACTTCTGGCGTGCTGGTAAGGCTGGTGATGTTTGGGATCAGGATGCCATAACTCATGCCAAGTTTCCGATCCTAACGCGAAGTGTGCCGCTGCTGTCGAACACGCTGATCTTGTCATCTTGAATGACGAGACGTGCGCCTGAAGGTGCGCTTTGCAGGGTGCCGATGGTCGCGCTGACGGCTGACAGAGATGACACATTCAGCTTATCTGCCGTGACCGCTCCAGCCGCAATGGTAGCCGCCGTGATTTGGCCTGCCGCGATCTTAGAGGTGATGATCGACCCGGCGAGGATTTTGTCTGCGGTGACGGCATCAGTCGCGATCTTGTCGGCGGTGATCTGGCCAGCCGCGATCTTGGCGCTGACCACGGCGTTGGCCGCGATCTGATCGGCGTTCACAGCGCCAGCCGCGATCTTGCCCGCTATCACGCTGTTGGCTGCCAGCTTGTCGGATTCAATCGAGCCAGCCGATATCTTGGCCGCCGTCACAGCATTGGCCGCGATCTTATCTGCGCTGACCGCGTTGGCTGCGATCTTGTCTGCGGAGATGGCCCCGGCGGACACTTTATCAGCGGTGACTGCGCCAGCGTCAATCTGAGTTGCGGTCACAGAGTTGGCAGCAATCTTGGATGTCGTGATCGCGTTGTCGGTGATCTGCGTGCCTGTGATCTGGCCAGTGAGATCGGTGGCAGGTACAGCCGCCGTCCACGCTGCCCCGGTGTAGCGATACATCTTGCTGTCGGTCGTCAGCAGGACAATGCGGCCTTGATACAGGTCCACAGACGGCAGAGACGCGACAACTTCGACGGGGCGCAGGCTGGTCGGGAACAGGCTTGCCCCGAGCGTGCCGTTGATGTCCGACGTGCTGACAGCCGCCGTCCATGCGCCACTGACAAGCCGATACAGTTTGCCGTCTGTCGTCAGCACGACAACCTGCGGGCCATCGTATCCTGCCACTGTCGGCAGGGTGTTGACGACACCGACAGGCTCAATGCCAGCGGCGAAGGATGCAAAGGTCAGAGACCCTGCCTCGACCGATGACGCGGTGTAGATGTCTGTGGACCATGCCGACGTTGCAGCGTCCCAGCGATAGATCGTGATCTCCGGCAGCAACAGGACAAGCTGGCCGTCAAAGCCGCCTGTAGCTGGCAGCGACGAAACAGGCTCGACCCCGAAGGCACCAGCCTCGGTAAAGAGATCGTTGACGGCTTGGTCGAAGTCCGCAGGATCAATCAAGAGCGTGGTCGAGTTGACCGATGTCGTGAAGGGCGACTTGTTCAGCGAATAGTCAACAGCGCGAACCCAGTGATACAGGGTGGTCTCATTGGCAAGATTGGCGCGCACAAAGTTCGAGCCAGAGGAGACCCCGATCAGGCTGGCCGACGCAAGGTTGTTGGTCGTGTTTTCCCAGACCTCGACAAAGTTGAAGTCTTGGTCTGCCGGGTTGATCCAGCGCAGTTCGATGTATTTCAGACCCGGCGAGGATGTCAGGTTGGACGGCGTGCCGGGTGGCGTCGTGTCGCCTGCCGAAGCGATGGATGAAGACACGAAGGCCGACCGCACGCCAAGGCTGTTGATGGCGCGAACACGGATTTGATAATCGTAGCCGTTCAGGACGGGCTGGATGGTGAATGTGTTAGAGGTGCCAAGAACCGATGAGTATTCGGAATCTGGCGTTAGGATCGGCTCGTTGACAAGCCCGTAATCCTCGGTCGAGGTTGAGGAGACAGTGATGCTGCCCCAATCCTCGCTCTCGTCCTGCGCGGCGGCAATCGTGCCATAATCCTCTTCGCCGCCGAGGCGCTTGTATTGCACTTCGTAATACTGAACGAAGCGGTCGGTCGAAGCCGTCCAAGTGGCGCGAATGGCCGGGATGGCAATGCCGTCGTCGTTCAGCACGGTCGTCGCGGTCAGCGTCAGGTTCGACGGCGCTGGCACGGTGTTGAACACAGGCAGAGACGTGTTGTTGCCGATGATTGCTGTCTCGTCGGCATCCCAATCAAAGGCTGCTTCTGAGGTCTCGCGCAGTGTCAGCCTGACACGCAGATCGCCCGCATCGCCGTCGGCGAAGAAGTTCCAGCCGACAACCTCGAATTCCTTTTCCGACCAGCCGTAGCGGCTGTTGGTCATGGCAACGATGTCGCCGACCTGCACGTTGAACGCGGCCATGCCGAAGTCTGCCGACATGGTGATCTGCTCTCGCCCACGGTTCAGCGTGAGTGCGCCGATTCGCTGGGCGGTGGCAGGCGATGTCGTAAAAGGCAGTACCAGATCGACCGGGGTTTCGACGTTGTTGTCTTCGGCCAGATATGCCGCGCTGGTGATCTCTGGATAGTCGGCGACGATGTAGCCCTGCGCGCTGTCCACAAAGGTGCCGCGAACCACGTTGAACACGTCGGCCATCGACTGCCGCGTCTGCATCTGGATCGGGCTGCGGAGGTCATCCAGCGTGAACGTCTTTACCGGGTTGGTGTAGTAGGCTGGCTTGAGTTGCCAGTTGCCTTGGCCCCAGAACAACATGCCAGCGCAGGCGGTCATCATGTCTTGCAGGACGGCACCCGGCGTTTGATCTGCGCGGATCACGCCGTTCATGGTGTAACGCTTTTCGGTGCCGCCGACCGCGAGGGTCACGTTTTCGTCAGAGACGTTTGCCGCCGTGGCAAACACGGTTTCGTCAACGCCAACATCGCCGAGGCCATAGTCGGCAATGATGTAATCGCGCACGCAGAGGGCCGCATTGGTAGAATGCCCGGTAGATGCGCTGCGCGGGTCGTAGACCTTCTTGCCGTTCACGATGGCGGTGAACAGCGGAATGCCGTTGGGGAAGGTGTCCTGATCGTATTCGAGGCGGACATAAAGATAGGCGATGCCGTAGCCGATGAAGTTGCTGTCGATCTGGGCGCTTTCGGCCAAGAGTTCAGCCGGAGCCGTCGTTTGCGCCCCGGTGTACTTCTTGATGCGGATTTTGCTGTTCCAGTTTTGGCTGGTGACAAAGCCGCTGCCGTCCATCGTGACGACATCATCGTCAACGTAAATGCTGCCGATTGATGCAACCTCATGGCCCGCCAGCGTGATGATCATGTGCAGGTATTGGTTGTCGGACCCAGTGGCTTCCAGATAGGTGATCGTGCCACCTTTACGGGTCGTGCCGTAAATATATTCCTGCGGAGCGGCGGCTTCGCGTGAGTTGACCAGCGTGCCTTGCACGCCACCAAGAGAAGGCTTCGGGGTTAAAGCAGAAAGCGCCCAAGATGTGACAAGCGTCGTGGCAAAGTAGCCGACCGCACTGATCAGCAAAACAGAACTCGTCTGAATGCTCAGGGCCGCAAGGATTGCGTTTCCGACCGTGATGGGATCACGGACAAGGCCACCGGGATGCGAAAGGCTGGTTGTGCCAGTAAGCAGCTTTTTAAGCGGCGTCATTTCTCACCCATGCGCTGTCGATGTATTCGATGGGGTAGTATACCACGCCGCCGCCAGAAAGAAATGCCGCGCTGGAACCTACCGAAATCCCAAATCCAACACCGAGATAAGACGTGTTCAGTATCTTCTGGCCCGCAAGAACCAGTGCGCCTCGAGGCGGCACCGCGCTGGCCCGCGTCAGCCGCTCACACAGCGCATCTTCGACGCTATCGAAGCCATACTCCCGCCGCAGGCCAGCTCGCGTCAGAGGGCGGCTCCCAGCGAGATAGCGGCCAGCCCAATCGTCGGCCCAACCTTCGCCGTGCATCCTGCGCCACGCTTCATTGGTAAACAGCAGGCAATCCCAGACGCCCCACTTGAAGGATCGGCTGTGAACCTCACGCAAGAATGCGTGAAGCGCCTTCATGCTTCCTTGCGGCCCCATACGACAGCCTTGTCTTGCAGATCGGCGACATAGCTGAAGAACGTGTCGCCGGGATGGCGGGCTTGGTGGCTTTCGTGCGTGTAACGGCGAACCCGCGCACGGTTCAGTTCGACCAGCTTGCTTTCGATGGTGAGCGTGATGGTGGATGTCTCGCCACTGTCCTCAATGGACATGATGTTCATGTAGCCCGAGAAAACCTCGACCACATCGTTGGCGTTGGAGACGCCGAAATAAATGTTGCAGGTGCGCCGCTGGTAAGGCTCTGCCAGCGCCAGCGCGACGATGGCATTGTCGATCCCGCTCAGGGTGACCGATGCCGACTTGGCCGACAGGTCTCCGGCTTCTTCAAGCCCGCTGATCGTCAGCAGGTTGCCAGTGCCGAGATAGATGTTCGCGCCAATCGTGCGGTCACCGTAGCCCGTCCACAGCCGCAGCGGAGCCGTGTCGAACAGCATCTCGACCGCGTAGAACGGGTAGACCTCTGGCTGGGCAAGCGCGCTGATGATGGATGCTGGAACTGTGCGTGCCATCAGATCGCCTCCATCGCGCCGAAGCTGATGCCGTAGATCGACGCCTCGTTTATCGACCATGCCTGCTCGTTGGACGACAGGCGGAACAGACCTTTGGCGCTGCTGACCGTGACGGCGGCATTGTCGGCGGGAGCGGTGCGGACATGCGGCCAGAGTTCGAGTGTCACGTTGCCGCTGGCATCGCTGTTGGTGTCAACGAGAACCTTGTGCAGCCGCGCCGTCAGGCCGCTGCCGATCTGCACATAGTCGCCAGCCTTGAGCCAGCCCGTGACGCTGGTGGTCGCGCCGTCGATCAGGATCGTGCCGCCCGTCTGTGAGCCGCCCTTGATCAGAGGCGTGCCTGTGGCGACCCCGCGTGGGGTCGCTCCCAGCGGATCTCCCAGAAGGAAGGTGCCGAGTTGACCGCGCAGGCTGACCAGCCATGCGACCCACTGCTCTGCATCCGCGCGCAGCATGGGCGGCAGGGTAACATCCGCCTGCCACATCTGGCCCGAGTAGGCGAAGGCTTGGCCCGCGAAGCTGAACGGGCTGCGGCTGTAGGCCACCGCGTTGGTGGCCCTCAGTTCGATCTGGGCGATGCCTGTGTGCGTCAGCAGCGTGAGAGGATAACTGATGGCCATTATGCAAACGCGCTCCCATAGCTGCCGCCGCGCCGTTTAGCGTCTGCCACAGCCGCCTTGGCGCTTTCGGCGATCTGCGGCATCAAGGAGCGGATCTCGCTGCGGACGGTCTGCTGAACCCCGGTGGAGATGTTGATCGTCTGGTTGACCACAATGCCGCCACCGCCGCCAAGCTTGTCATTTGGGATGATCGCGCTGCTGCGGCCCGGCACCATCAACTCAGGCCCGCGCTCACCGACGATGTAAGGCTTGTTCGCCTGAGCCGTGCCGCCATCAGCCATAAAGCCAAGAGCCTTGCCAATGCCGGGGAACGCTTTGCCGAAAGCGCCAGTGATGCCGTTGACAATCTGCTGAACCACCAGAACCTCATAAAGCTTGAGGATGATGCTGCGGGCCATTTCCTTAAATGCGTCCTTAACAGACTTCGTGCCATCGACCATCGACATGAACGCGCTGGACATGGAGTCTTTGATCGACTGTCCGAGCGCCTTCATTTTTTCGATGGCCGGGTCAACCGTCTCCTTGACAGCGCCACCAGCTTTTTCAGCGGCTTCAGCCGAAGCCTCTCCAAAGATGTTGACCTCTTTGGTTCCAGCGGCGACGGCACCTTTTAGAGCATCCCACGCATCGCCAACGCCACTCCATGCTGATGCAGCATTTGAGGCAGCATTCGTGAACGCCGCATCAGCTTCTGCGGCTACTTGCCCAGCATTGACAGCAGTAGATGATGCCTTCGACATCACCTCCATGCCCAAGCCACCAAGCCTATTCGCCGCGTCTTCCAAGCCGGGTATTCCTTGCATCCCGCCGCTAAGGGAATAAAGGAATTCACCCCATTTTGTTTGAATGAAAGACAGTGCGCTAATAAAGCCTGACTTTAAGGTCAGCCAAGCGCCATTCATGCCTTCGACCGCAGCCTTCCCGCTTGCAACCATGCCACCGAAGACTGCCTTAACAAGATCCCCAAGAAGTTTCAGAGCCTCGCCAAAACCGCCAGCGCCTTCTTTTAGGTGCAGGAAAAGTTCAATTCCCTTTGCCATAAGCAGAAGGGCAGCAACGGGCAACAAGCGCATGAAGAGCGTTTTAACCGCGCCAAGAGCCGCGCCAAGCGTCATTACAGCGGCCCGCATGAGCGTCAGAGCCGTGGTATAACTTCCGGCGGAAATAGCTGAAGCAACAACTGCGGCTCTGAATGTTGCCATAGCTGCGGCAAAAGCCCCAGAAGCGCCTGTCGCCGCCAAAAGTGCAGGTACCGCGCGGAGTGCCATCACGCCTCCGAACAGGCCAAGGGCTATGATAGCCGTATCAATCTGCCCAGACATGCCGCCGAAGACAGATCCGATAGCTGAACCTGCTGCTTGGACCGATTGCGCTATCGATGTTAGCGGTTCCTCAAGAACGCCAAGAGCAGACCCAAGGCCGGAAATCTCCTTGCCAGACTTCTGAGCCACGACGCCAAGAGCCGCGATGATGGCGACTGCGGCACCGATGACAGCACCAGCCGGGCCGAAGATCTGCAAAAGCTGCGGAGCCTGCTGACCAAAGGCCTGCAAGCTATTCGTGCCGTTGGCTACCTGAACCGCGAAGTCGCCGACTTGGAAGCCAGCCTGCTGAAGCGCGCCCTTAGCCCACTTCTGGGTTGCCGTGTTGGCGAGGACAGAACCCTGCGCGAAGCTTCTCATGCTGGAGGTCGCGCCGTTGACGCTGGCAGCGGTTCTGGCAACTTGAGCCTGAACGGCCTTCAACGGCGCGGTAGCGCGGTCGATGGCCTGCAACTCAAATACGAGTCTTTCGCTCATTGTCCTCGCGCTCCTTTATGACGGCAAAGTAGGCCATCCACTCATTATACTCATCAACAGAGATTTGCTCAATCTCAGAGATGGTTTTGCCCAACCTGTCTGCCATCGCTATCAGGTTGAGCCTGAATGGATTGCCCCTTAGTTTTTTGCGTGGTCCTCAATGCTGCCAGCATTGAACACTGCGCCGAAAACCTTGGCGATGACGCCGACAGGTTCGCTCATCAAGATCGGCTTGTCTTCCAACGTGAAGGCCTTGTCACCCTTCTCGTCTTCACATTTTTCGATCAGCATTTCGACCATCGCCCCAAGGGTCGTGTTGGTCAGGAAGTCCTTGTACTTCCGCTGAACCTTTTCGATGTCCCGTGCGCTGACAGACGTGAAGAAGAGGCGAAGGGGGGTTTCCCCCTCGCCCCATTCTTCCACATCAACGAAGCCGCGCTGTTGCTCAGCCCGCTTGGCTGCGATGCGTTTTGCAAGGCTCATTAGGCAGCCGTCGCTTGGCTAAGAGCGCCAGTGCCTTGGACCGAGATCGACATCTCAACCAAGCCATCATAGGACGCCGAAATCGAGCGGCCAGTGACCAGAGCGGTCCCGGTGTAGTAGATGTCACCAGTGGTCGAACCTTCGGGGTAGAGGTTCAGCGTGACGGATGCACCGATGGTCAGAGCGCCTTGGCCCGTGGCGTCGGTCTCGTCCCACAGAACATCGATGGTCCCGGTATAGGTCGTCAGAGACGACTTATAGGTACGGGCGCTATCGCCCATCGTGGTGTCTTCAAGCGTGTCCGCCGATTCTTCAATCGAGTACGACCGAATCTCGGCAATAGCGTTGGCTCCGACTTTCACGGTGCCTTCGCTGCCAGCGTGCGTAGCCATAGCAGGAGCCTCCTTTTATCTGGCTGTTTCAACGTCGGTTAAACTGGTGACGTAACGAACAGAGAATGTCAGCGTAGCGATGCCGACAGGCTGTTCGGTTTCACCAGAGAAATCGATGCTCGTTGATGTTAGCACCGATTCCTTCGCAATGCCACCGAGCGTGAAGTCTGCTCCGATAGCTTCTTCGATCTGCACGGCGATGGCGTCAATGGCGCTATCAAGCGATGCAGTTGCATTCTCATAAACGGACACAGCGATGTCCACGGTGCGGTCAAGCGACTTGGAACCCATCGTCGCGCCCATCGTCATCAGGCCGGAGGATTCGCTGCCAATGGTCACCGTGATCGCTGGCAGCTTTGCCTGCGTCAGGGGATAGACGCGGGTCGCGTAGACCCGGCTCGACACCAGCGTGACACCAGCCGTCAGCAAGGTCACGAACTGATCGCGGATCTGCTTGCGGACGTGAGACATCACTGCTTCTCCAACTGAACCACAGTGACACCAGTGCCATCATGTATCCATGCACGCACCTTATAGGTTACGGCAGAGATTACCATCGTTTGATCTTCAGCAATCGACGGCACGTCGGATGTGCGGCATGTCAGGCGAGGCTGCTCTTGGTGAACAGAGACGAAACCGCCCGCGTCAACCGGGACGGTTTCATTGTCAAAGATGCCTTTGATCGTCGTGCTGTTATAGGTCACCGACACAGCGAACTCGTCGATGTTGAACAGCGTCAGCAGATCGGCGGCAAGGGGCAGAGCCATGATCAGGCCTTCTTCCCACGCTTGGCCAGTTTAGGGCCGTCGCTGTCTTCCAGAGCCACGCTGCGGTCAACAGTCTGCGTGACCTCGCGAGCCTCGCAGGCCTGCACGCGGTTCATGGCGGTCAGCGCCTTACCCTCCTGTTCGGAGAGTTCGACGATGTCGCCAGCGTTGCGGGCTTCACCGCCAGCCACGCAGGATTTGAGGATCAGGTAGCTTGCCATTTTAACCTCCTGTTGAGGTTGGGGGCGACCTAAGCCGCCCCCATTCCATTTCAGTGTCATTAGACGCCGTCGTTGTTGTAGGCGAAGGACAC
>Ga0315903_10007373_pt1 | contig 13759 bp, 10 predicted proteins | sample LakEriMetagenome_7_FD_203524 | JGI IMG/M metagenome (GOLD analysis project Ga0315903, IMG submission 203524) | Freshwater fungal communities from buoy surface, Lake Erie, Ohio, United States - Buoy 2 MA119 | ecosystem: Environmental > Aquatic > Freshwater > Lake | place: USA: Lake Erie, Ohio...
CGCTTGCGCTCTTCGCCAGAATGGATCTTGCGTGAAACGGCTACTATATCATTAAAGGGGGTCACCACCACAAATCGTCCGGGCAGTGAAAGCTCGCAGCTCAGGCGAGGTCCTTTGGCGGCAATGGGTTCTTTTAAGATCTGTACCAGTATTTGCGGTTTACCGCCCATCACTTCATTGATCTTTCCGGTCTTTACGATCTCGGGCTCAACAGTAAACTTAGCAAAGTCAGAGAGATCGGGGCTGGTGTTGTTGACAGAGAGTTGGGTAAACTTGAGCAGCGATTTGGCATAAGGACTCAGGTCGGAATAATGCAAGAAGGCATCTTTTTCGAAGCCTACATCCACAAAGGCAGCATTGAGACCGGGAATTAGTTTTTTGACCTTGCCCAAATACAGATCACCCACAGCAAAGCGGGCATCGCTTCTTTCGTTATGAAGCTCCACGAGCTTCTTGTCTTCTAGCAAGGCAATCTCGACACCTTGCGAAGTGGCATTGATAATAAGTTCTTTGTTCATTACAGCTTAACTACTGTATCTACCTTTCACCATTACTAACGGGAGAGCCCGAAATAATGGGGGCTGTAAACGCCGGCTGCGACGCATTCAACAAAACAGAACCTGTCTTGACTAGACGGAGACTGTAAGAGAGAGGGGAATACTAACGGACTACCGAAAGCAACCGGGGACTGTAAATAAACACAGCGAGGGCCGCAACAAGGCGGCACCTGGCTTTATTTATTTCTTTTCTTGTGACGGTTCTTTCTCAGTCTTTTTTTACGCTTGTGCGTCGCGATCTTATGACGCTTTCTTTTTTTACCACAAGGCATACCAGAATAATTTTTTAAATCTTGTTATTAAATACGTTTATCTAAAGAGTTTACAGAGACTATTTGTTGAGTTCATTGATTCGATCCCGTATGGCTGCTTTGATTTCTTCGGAAGGTATCAGCGCTATGCTTTTTTGATACCAATCGATAGCGAGCTTTTTATTGCCGGTCCGCTCTTGCAGGTCGGCCATGAGCAACGTAGCCTCCACGTTTTCGGGCGCCAGTGCCAGTACCGTGTTGAGGCGGCTGATGCCTTTGTCGTATTGGCCTGAGAGCAGCGATCCGCGCACCAGCATCAGCTGGGCGTATAGATTGGTACTGTCTTTAGCCAGCACCTCTCTTATCTTGGCGATCCCTTCCATGGGGTTAGAGCTGACGTTACCAAATAGATAACAGGCACCCAGTCCTACACGGGCAGAATCATTATTGGGATTGATGTTCAAAGAACGTTCGAATAAATCCTTGGCCTGCAATGCCTTCCACTGTCTCCTAGTCGGATTCTCGTCGGATTGCAGGTTGTCGAGAAATAAACGGGCTGCAAAGGTCAGGCTTTTTTCGGACTTTTCCAATCGGGCCGCTTCGGCCTCGTACCAGGCATAAGGTTCAAAGATGCCCACCGAGTCGCTCCAAAAATGCGCCAAACTATGATAGACAGCGAGTTGTGAAGAGGAATCGGTGTTCTTTTTATTTTTTAAGGATGTCAAACGGTTTTTTTGGGCCATCGTTAATTGCCCTTCGGCTAACGCCAGAATCGTGTCGATAGAAATTGCAGCCCGTGTTTCAGGGGCACTGATGTCAGTACCTGCATTCGGGTTCTCCTTTTTTTGGGGGGTAAAGTTTCCGAGCGATAGGATAAGTACAACCAGCAGCATTGCGCCGCCGGCGATGAGCCATTGCGTTCTTTTCACGATCAATTAATTTCGGTGCAAAGGTACCGAAACAATCGTGTTATAGTTCTTCACCAGGTCCGCTATCAGGCTTAGGCTCTTTTAGTTTCTTCACCTCTGCAACAAATTCCTTTGCAGGCTTAAAGGCGGGAATGTAATGCTCAGGAATGTGAACGGCCACATTTTTCTTAATGTTGCGTCCGATCTTTGCAGCTCTTTTCTTAGTGATGAAACTTCCAAAACCTCTGATATAGATATTCTCTCCACCGGAGAGCGTGTCTTTTACTTCCTTGAACATAGTTTCAAGTGTAACAAGCACGTCCACTTTAGGAATACCTGTTTTTTCGGCAATCTGATTAACCAAATCGGCCTTTCTCATGGGGTTGGTTTTGCGTTTACAATGCCAATCTATGATAAAATAATGTGATAATCAAATAACTAGGCATAATTTTTTTTAGCTTTATGGTGGAATGAAGCAAAAAGCCGCAAAAAATAGCTTTTCCGACACCCTTTTAAGGTGGAATTCGGCCAAAAATGACCGAAAAATGCCCTGGAAAGGCGAAAAAGACCCTTACAAGATCTGGCTGAGCGAGATTATTTTACAACAAACCCGTGTGGAACAGGGGATGGGCTACTACGAGCGTATCGTAAAGGCCTTTCCCACAGTTAAAAAGCTCGCAAAAGCAGATGATAATCAAGTTTTTAAGTTGTGGGAGGGCTTGGGATATTATTCCCGTTGCCGCAATCTGTTAACAAGCGCCAGATTTATTGCCAACGAAAAGAAGGGAGTCTTTCCCTCTACCTACGAGGATATACTGGCCCTAAAGGGAGTGGGGACTTACACCGCAGCCGCCATTGCTTCTTTTGCCTATAACCTTCCTTATGCGGTAGTCGACGGTAATGTGTTTCGGGTATTGGCTCGCGTGTTCGGGATAGACCTGCCCATAGATACAACCGAAGGCAAGAAAAAATTCAGTGAGTTAGCGCAGTCCCTGCTCGACCCCCAACAGCCCGGGTTATATAACCAGGCCATCATGGATTTTGGTGCGGTCATTTGTAAACCGATAGCCCCTCAATGCGGACAATGTCCTTTTTCAAAAACCTGCGTTGCGTTGGCCCAAAAAAAAGTGGCCCACTGGCCTGTAAAATCAAAAACGCTGGCTCTCAAACAGCGCTGGTTCTATTTTCTGTTATTAATGTATCGGGGCCGGGTGGCGGTAAGAGTTCGTCAACAAAAAGACATCTGGCAAGGACTCTACGAATTTCCGTTGCTAGAGACGAATACGGCTGTTCCTTGGACAACCCTGGCCCGACAAGCCGAAAAGAAGGGGTGGCTTTTTTCTACTGCGTATCGCACAGAACAGGTCTCTGCGCTATACCGACAAACCCTGTCTCATCAATTGATCGCCGGCCAGTTTATCCATATTGTGGTAAAGAAAAAGCCAATGCTCGATAAGGAATGGGAGTGGGTGTCTACTGAGCATCTCGACCAGCTGGCCTTTCCGCAATTTATTAACCAGCATCTTAGGGCAGACAGTCGTCAATCCTCCCTCTTCTAAGGAGAGCTCTCACAAATACAATAACTTTACAGTCTCTATTGAAAAAAAATCTTTCTTGGATCCTTACACGGCCGCGGGTTGTAGCAGTATAGATCAGTTCAACGTCTTGTTGGCGATGGACCCGCAGCGGGGTGCCCTGTTAACAGCTCTGTTACTTTTATTGCTATTACTTTCTTTTAGTATTGCCGGAATTGAGGTAGCTCTTTTTTCATTACAAAAAAAAGACCTCGATGTACTGCGAACCAAGCAGCATGGCGAAGCTCGACGTATCGTAAAGTTGCTAACACAACCGAAAGAGCTTTACGTGTCGTTGCTCATAGCCGGCACATTTATAAATTGCTGTATCATCATAGTGCTGAACTATGCGCTGCATCAAACCCTAAAGCAATGGCTTGGTCGTGAATCGACCGTTCACTCGATTTTATCGTTGTTGATTATCGGCTTGATCGCCTTAGTCCTCTATGTATTGGTTCGTTTATTGCCAAAGCTGTGGGCCAGTCAACAACCAATTCGATTTGCGCACGACTTTGTTTTTGTAGCCGGCGTTTTACACCAGTTGTTACAAGGACTGAGCCGCCAGGTGGTTCGTTTGGCTGGCAAAATGGGCCGCATAACCGGCGCACATCGTACCTATCAACAACGGATACAACAGGTAGAGGAAGCGCTCGACAAAAACACCGATAAAGAAGTATCGCCCAACGAGAAAATGATTATGAGCAGTGTGGTTAATTTCAGAAATAGCACTGTTCGACAGATCATGCGCAACCGGTTAGAAGTAAGCGGTATCGAATATGCCACTCCGCTATCGGGAGTGCTTCGACAAGTATCAGAGCTTCATTATTCTCGATTGCCGGTATACCGCGGCAATCTTGATCAGGTGGTAGGTATTCTCAATACAAAAGACTTATTGCCCTATGTACAGTCGGGCGATGGGTTTGATTGGCGACGATTGCTACGAACTCCTTTTTTTGTGCCTGAGCCTAAGCCTATCGAAGATCTTTTAAAGGAGTTTCAACAAAAAAGAATTCACTTTGCTATAGTGGTCGATGAATTCGGGGGTACTAGTGGTATTGTGACCATGGAGGATATTTTAGAAGAAGTGATTGGTGATATCCGCGATGAATTTGACGAGGAATAAAATGAAAGAAAAAGTAAACACAAGAATGCAGGCCGATAACCGAAACTATACTTGCAATAAAGGTATATGGGGTGATAGTAAGAGATATCTGCATGTAGTGCTGACGTCTATAAAGAGTTTAAAGATGGCTTGTATAAAGCTGAATTTTTTGGCGTTACTTTTTTTATTGTCGGGGTGTAACAGTGATTACACGGCCGGAAAGAAAAGAGGGTATTATCGTATTTCCTTTCCCGAAAAGCAGTACCAGCGATTCGACCGGCCCGGCTATCCTTATACGTTTGAGTATCCCGTATATGCCACCATTAGTAAAGACAGTACGTTTTTTCAGGACCCTGCCGATGATTGGTGGATCAACATCGATTTTCCTCGTTTTGCCGGCCGCATATATATAAGTTATAAACCCGTACGTAGCCGAACGGGTTTTGACTCGTTGGTACAAGACGGATTTAAGCTCGCGTACCGGCAACACGTAAATATGGCCACACAAATTGTAGATAGTGTTATGCGTACGCCCAGCGGTGCCGAGGGTATTTATTTTTCGCTGGGGGGTAATACGGCCACGGCCAATCAATTTTTTGTGACCGACTCGGTCCGTCATTTTTTACGCGGCGCTTTGTATTTTGATGCTACTCCTAACGCTGATTCATTGGGCATCGTCAATGATTTTTTAAAGAACGACTTACTGCATTTGATCAATACCTTACAATGGCGTAACGCTACCCAATGATCGTACTCGAAAACATACTGATAAGCGAAGACCTGGTCGATAAGAAATTTGTCTGCGATCTCAATCGTTGTAAAGGGGGCTGCTGCGAAGATGGTGCAGCTGGTGCGCCTCTCGACGAGGCCGAAAAAGCGATTATCGACCGTGTTGTTGATAGTGTCAAACCGTACTTATCGGCGACCGCATTGGCTACCCTCGATCAAAAAGGAAATTATGTTTGGAATGATGAGTTTGGTTGGGTAACCCCTACAGTCGATAACGACAATGAGATCTGTGCCTATGGTATTCGGCATAGCGACGGATCGATACAATGCTCTTTCGAAAAAGCTCATGCCGAAAAAAAGATCGATTGGAAAAAACCAATCAGCTGTCATCTCTATCCTGTTATCGCCAAAGCGGGCAAGCACGGCGATTATGAAAGGGTCAATTACGAACCCCGCCAGACCTTGTGTGCCGGAGGTTGTGCACTGGGTGAAAAGCTGCAGGTGCCCGTTTATCAATTCTTAAAGGAGCCTATTGTTCGAAAGTGGGGCCTTGAATTTTGGGAAGCGCTAGACACCATCGCAAAAGGCGATTGGGAAGAGACCGACTTTAAAGAATAGTGTGTAATTTTCGACCGTGAACCCTACGCAAGAACAATTTTTAGCAAAGAGTACTGTAAAGGCTGCCGACCGCGAGCATCGTCGCAAGATCAATTTTAATATCGGCAAGTACAACGCAGTTGTACCTAAGGGTAAGCAACAGTTTATGGACCTCGAGTTGGCCCGCGAACGTGCCAAGAATGCTAAATGGAAAGCGATCGCCACCCTCGACCAGCAATTAGAGCTTTTCGAAGCCACCATCGCGCGCAGAGGTGCCAAAGTAATCTGGGCCGAAGATGCCCAGCAAGCATTGGAGGCCATCGGTCGTATTTGTCGCGAGAAAAAATGTAAGACACTCGTTAAGAGTAAGAGCATGGTTACCGAAGAGATCCATCTTAATGATTACCTGCAAAGCATCGGTATAGAAAGTGTAGAGACCGATCTGGGTGAATATATTCAACAGCTCGATGGCGAAGCTCCCTACCATATTGTAACTCCCGCCATGCACAAGAGCAAAGAGGATGTTGCAAAACTCTTTGCTGAAAAACTAGGGACCGATCCTAAAGCAACTCCAGAGCAACTCACCCTTACGGCCCGCGAGATCTTGCGCGAAAAATATGTACAGGCCGAGGTTGGTGTTACAGGCGCCAACTTTATTGTCAGCGATGTGGGGGGTATTGCGGTAACAGAGAATGAAGGTAACGCAAGACTCAGTTGTGCTTGGCCTGCTACGCATATCGTTATTGCCGGTATCGAAAAAGTAATTCCTTCGATCAACGATCTGGGTTTGTTTTGGCCGTTGTTGGCCACCTTCGGTACCGGACAACAGGTAACGGTGTATAATTCGCTGATCACCGGTCCCCGCCAGCCCGGCGAGACCGATGGTCCTACCGATATGTACGTGATCTTGCTCGACAACGGGCGCACCAATATTCTTGCTGATGAAAGGCAACGAGAGAGTCTGTATTGTATTCGATGCGGTGCTTGTTTGAATGCTTGTCCTATTTATAAGAATATCGGCGGGCATGCCTATGGAGTTACCTATAGCGGTCCGATCGGTTCAGTCATTACGCCTCACCTGCAGGGCATGGACGATTTTAAGCACCTGAGTTTTGCCTCTTCGCTTTGCGGTAACTGTACCGAGGTTTGTGCCGTTAAGATCAACTTGCACGAGTTGTTACTCGAAAATCGATACGAATCGGTAAGGACCGGAAAAACTGAGCTGCTCGAAAAGATTGCTTGGCGCGCCTGGAAGCAAGCCATGCTTTTTCGTCCGGCGCTCAATTTGGCTTCGGGCAAAATGAAGAACTGGTTTGTCAATAAAGTGGTAACCGGCTGGACCGCACAACGAGGTGAGCTGCATTTTCCGGAGAAAACATTTAACCAACGCTGGAGAGAAAAATATGGCGATCGCTAAGGTAGCCCTGCCTTGAACGCTCTGTTAACCAGCCATACCCCCAATAAGGTAACTGAGCCCCCTACTAAAATGTAAAGTGTGATCTTTTCGTCAAAAAGAAGCGCACCGCAAAGCAAGGCCACTACCGGATTTACGTAGGCATAAATCGAGGCCTGTTCGGTTGGCAAATGCTGCAAGGCATACAAATAGGCAATAAAAGAAAGCACCGATCCAAAAAATACCAGATAGCCCATTACCATCCACGAACTTGTGGGAATAGAGGCGAGCGGAATTGCCCAACCGGTGGCTTGCGTAAAAGCGGTTAGCAATAGGCCGGATAACAGCATTTGTATACCCAAACTAAAGTAGGGGTTAAATCGAGAGGCTTGTTGTTTTGTATATAGTGTGGCAAACGCCCAGGTCCACGTGGCGATCAACGATAGCATAATGCCAAAGCGAAAATCGGGATCGAGAAAATCGTGGAGGTGGTCGTAAAAAATAATACAAACGCCACCAAATCCTAATAGGAGTCCTGCAATAGCGGCACGCGGCATTTTTTCCTTTTGCGTAAAAAAACCAATTACGACCAGCCAAAGTGGAAAGATGGCTCCCATAATAGAACCAAGTCCTGCCGAAATGTATTTGACCCCCCAAGTGCTAAGACCGTTACTCATCACAAAATTCAAAAAGCTCAGCAAGAGTACGGGTCTCCATTCTCTCCCTTGGGGTAGTGGCGCTTTTTTGTACAGAAAAAAGCAAACATAAAGAACTCCGGCTGCCAGTTGTCGCATTCCAGCCAGTTGAAGCGCAGGAATATGTCGGGTACCTTCTTTGGAGGCTACCCAGGTAGTACCCCACAGAAAACAAACGGCTGCCAGGGCCAGTAGGGCTTTAGGCCGAGTGTGCTGTGTGGCAACCATGTTACTTATGCAAAGAATTAGTGTTTAAAATGTCGCTGTCCTGTTAAGACCAGGGTCAGCTGGTGTTGTTTGCAGTAGTCGATCGAATCTTGATCTCTAATAGAGCCGCCGGGTTGAATAAAAGCGGTGATGCCGGCCTGGTGTCCCATTTCAACACAATCTCCAAAAGGAAAAAAGGCATCACTGGCCATAACGGCTTGGTTTAGATCGAAATTGAATTGTCGAGCCTTTTCGAGAGCTTGTCGAAGTGAATCGATGCGACTGGTTTGTCCGCAACCTTTTCCGATCAACTGTTTATTTTTTACCAATGCGATTGCATTCGACTTTAGGTGCTTAGCAATGATATTGGCCACCAAGAGATCGGCTTTTGTATCGTCGTTGCAGGGCATACCCGATACCTGGTTCCATTCGGCTACATTACCCTTGTCGTTGTCTTGTACCAACACACCACCCAAGACCGATCTGAATTGTCTGACGGGGGCCGTATGCGGATGCAGTTGCAGCAGAATGCGATTCTTTTTTGTTTGCAGCAGTGTGAGGGCTTCTTTATCGAAAGAGGGCGCAATCAAGACTTCAAAGAATATATCTTGTATCGAGGCAGCCGTTTCTTTATCGATGGCGCCGTTGCAGACCAGTACGCCTCCAAAAGCACTCTCCGGATCACCGGCTAGGGCCGATTGCCACGCCGCAAAAACCGTAGCGCGAAGTGCTACTCCACATACATTATTATGTTTGATAATGGCGAAACAGGTTTCGTCGAATTCTCCTATCAATTGCAGGGCGGCATCTATATCTAATAGATTATTATAGGAAAGTTCTTTGCCATGTAGTTGGGTAAAAAGTTCTTCGGTACGTCCGTAGAACAAAGCGTTCTGGTGTGGATTCTCTCCATATCGTAAGCTGCGTGATGTGCCGATGGCTTTTACAAATCCTGTAGTTCCTTGGGGATCGAAGTACTGTGCAATAGCAGCATCATATTGAGCCACGATAGCAAACGCATGAGCCGCCAATTGTTTACGTTGAGTTAGCGTAATGAGCCCCTGTTGATCGATCAGCCATTGATGAACAATAGCATATTCTTTCTTGGCGGCAATAACACTTACATCAGCAAAGTTCTTGGCCGCTGCTCTAATCATAGAGGGCCCTCCTATATCGATTTTTTCGATGATGGCTTTTTCATCGTCGGTGGCTGCTACAGTCTCTTCAAAAGGGTAGAGATCTACAATGACCAAATCGAGCGTCGGTATGTTGAATTGCTGCATCTCTGCGGCATGAGTCGCATCATCACGTTTTCCTAATATGCCACCAAATACCGAAGGATGTAGGGTTTTGACCCTTCCTCCTAAAATAGAAGGATATCCGGTTAGCGTTTCGACAGGTATAACGGGCACACCCAGTGAAGTGATGAACTGCTGAGTGCCTCCAGTTGAGTAGATAGTTACGCCTAGTTGATGTAATTGATGAATGAGAGGCTCGAGTCCATCTTTGTAAAAGACGGAGATGAGTGCGGTTCGAATTTTTTTATCCATTGCTAAAAAAGGGCTGGTAAGAGGGGCGAAGGTACTTTATCGAAGGGAGCTTACAAAGGCGCCCATCTTCTTTGTGTCATGTACTTTGATGCCCATACTATCGAGCATGTATATCCATCGCTCGCGAGTGTGTGTGCCCGTAGAGCCATCAATAATGACCTTTGCAATCCTTCGTCGATCAACCCAGTCTTTTCCGTTGTAAGGAGACCAGCGGTTAATGACTAAAAAGTCGATCAGCGTCGAGTCAGGGGGCGGAGGTATGCGCTGTTTATCGGCCACCCATATTCTTTTTTGGCCCAGTTGCAGCTGTTGTCCTTTTGGTAAGGGTACAATGTGTCGGATGCCAAACCATTGTCGAGCTTGTTTTAGTATGTAAAGGAGCTGTTGTTGATCTTTCGTTCCCTGACTGTCGATGGAGCTATAGCAATAGGTGCCTTTGATCCAATCAATGGCTGTACTGCTCGGTAGCTGGTAGATCACAATCAGTTCTTGCCGACGTTGCAGGTATAGGTGACTCCCTTGCCAGCAGACAAGTGCAACACCGGTCAGTAAAGAGAGTCTGCGACCAGTAATGCTTTGATTGGTGATCCAATGTAGTAAGGTCAAGAAGAATATAAACAGTAGTACTGTTTCGGGCAACTCCCATTGCAGATCAGTAAGTAGCAGCCCGGGAATACGCTCTACCTCTCTTATAAATTGATTCATGACCCCTATTAGCCACACGATAGCTTTTCCGATTAGCGTGGCGGGTAGCGAAAATGGACTAATGGCCAGCAGCAGCAGCAAGGCAATCAATATAATGTTCGAGAGTGGTACGGCGATTAGATTGCCTACTAAAAATGCGCCCGGAAACTGATGAAAATGATAGAGCGAGAGAGGTGTTGTAAGCCATTGGGCGGCGATACTGATGGCGATCAACTGGCCGGGCGCATGCCACCAAATGCGTGCATGACTAAACTTTTTAGAAAGATATCGTCCGACCAGCAAAATGCCTGCCACTGCTGTAAATGAAAGTTGAAAACCAAGATCCCATAGCCAAAACGGATCATAGCAAAGTAAGAGAAAGGCCGATATCATCAGGGTATTCAATGCGTTTCCTTGGCGTTGTAGTATCTCTCCCATTGCAACAGTGCTAAATAGCAGAGTGGCTCTGAGTAGTGAGGGAGCGCCACCGGCCAGTAAACTAAATAGCCAAAGACTCCCTAGTATCAGCAGACGGGTTAGTTGCTTTAGTAATCTCCATCTTTGTAGGGGTCTCAAACACCAATTGAGCAACCCTCCGATCAATGCCAGGTGCATGCCAGAGATAGCAATAATATGAATGACACCAGTATTGCTGTAAGAGCGGCTAATAGCGGGATCAAGGTCTTGGCGGTAACCAATCAGTAGGGCCTTGGCCATTCCTGCAGCAGCAGAGTCGGTAATATAATACTGCAGCAACCCGAGTATCTTTTTTTTGAGTGCCCAAAGATTTCGTTGCGTGTTAAAAACGTTACTGCAGGATATTATCTGGTAGTCGTCTGTGTTTAGGTAGACACGATGTGTGATCCCTTTCATTAGTTGGGCTTGTTGCCAGTTGCGCTCTCCGGGGTTCTGCGGAGCTGCTATTAAAAGGGGGGGACGGTTCGATCTTAGGGTGTCACCTGGTTGCAGCCGAAGCGCCTGTTGATCTTTAGAAAGATAGACCAACAGTTTTCCCCGCTGTAAATAACGAGAAGTATATTGGTAGCGGGCAAGGACGTTAACGATTAGTGCATAGCTGCGTTTCTTTTCTGTTGGTTCTTCCACAACAAGGTACTCCCAAGTGGGGAGACTATCTATTACCATGCTGTTGCCCATCCACCTTGGATCATTTCTTATATCGTTATTGATACAAAGAAAAATGCCTCCTAAAAAAAATAGCGATCCCCCTGCTAGTAGCGAAAGCGGTCCGACAAGTTTTTGTAACCGGTCTGGTACTATCCAAATGGCAAGCCATATCAGCGCCGTAAATGCCGTTACCAATAAAATAGGCAACAATGAAACAGGGGCATACCATTCAAAAATAATACCCGCCGATAAGGCAAGCACCGGCCGCAGTGCGGGGGTCCGGTACCAATAGAAAAGCAAGGTAGCATGCATGGACAAAAAGATAGCGGCTGTCCATGCCCAATGCCAGCGTTAAACCACTCGCTTATTTGCTTAAATACATACTTCTGTCTTTGTATAGTTGACGGAAGTATGGATCGCGAAGATTATCAATAAAGCGAATAGCTTCGCCCGTAGATTTCATCTCGGGCCCCAATTCTTTATTTACGCCGGGAAACTTATTAAAGCTAAAGACTGGTTCTTTGATGGCAAATCCAGTGAGATTCTTACTCATAGTAAAATCGCGCAGCTTATGCGTACCCAGCATCACTTTAGTGGCAATGTTGAGATACGGAATTTGATAGGCCTTGGCAATAAAAGGCGTGGTACGCGAGGCGCGTGGGTTGGCCTCAATTACAAAGACCTTTCCGTCTTTGATGGCAAACTGAATATTAATAAGTCCACGGATCTCGAGGGCCCTGGCAATTTTTTCGGCGTACTCCTCCATCTTTTGCACGATCAGTGGCGATAAGTTAAAGGCGGGTAGTACCGCATTGCTATCTCCCGAATGAATACCAGCCGGCTCGATATGTTCCATTACACCCATCACATGAAAGTCTTCTCCATCAAAGATGGCATCGATTTCCGCTTCTTGGCAGCGGTCCAGAAAATGGTCGATCAGAATTTTATTACCAGGAATATGCTTGAGCAAACTTACCACGGCACGCTCTACCTCCTCGTCATTGATGACTATTCGCATGCGTTGTCCACCCAGTACGTACGAAGGTCTTACCAATACGGGATATCCTACTTTATTGGCAACTTCAACGGCGTCATCTACCGACCAAGCGGTTCCATATTCAGGGTAAGGAATAGACAAGGCTTTGAGCATGTCGCTAAAGCGTCCACGGTCTTCGGCAATGTCGAGACTATCGAACGAGGTACCGATAATGCGAATTCCTTTCTTGTGTAAGCGCTCTGCCAACTTAAGTGCGGTTTGTCCGCCCAATTGCACAATTACGCCCTCAGGTTTTTCGTGTTCGATGATCTCCCATAAGTGCTCCCAGTACACGGGCTCGAAATAAAGTTTATCGGCCATATCAAAATCGGTCGAGACCGTTTCGGGGTTGCAGTTGACCATAATGGCTTCGAAGCCGGCCTCTTTGATGGCGAGTAGTCCATGCACACAGCAGTAATCAAACTCGATTCCTTGTCCAATACGATTGGGGCCAGAACCCAGTACGATAATTTTTTTCTTATCGCTCACGATACTTTCGTTATGGTGGCCTCTCTCAAATGTCGAGTAGAAATAGGGGGTTTTGGCCTCGAACTCGGCTGCACAAGTATCTACCATTTTATAAACCCTTGTGAGTCCAATCTTTTTTCTTCTTTCGTAGATGGCATCTTCGTTACCATTACGAATAATACGCGCGATCTGCTCATCACTAAAGCCATGCAACTTTGCTTTTTCGAGTAGGGCCTCTGGCAGATCGTCTGCGCTATAATTCTCTAATTCTTTTTCGATGGCTACGATCTTTTGTATTTCAAAGAGAAACCAGCGATCGATTCCATTGGTGGCTTTAGAGATCGAACCTACCGAAATACCGGCTTGTAATGCATCTTTGATGCGAAACAGACGATCCCATTTTGGGGTCTTGATATATTCAAGCAATTCTTCGGCCCGCATTAGGCTTTTTCCATAATAGCCCAACCCCACGGCATTGTTCTCTAAGCTCTGACAAGCTTTTTGAATGGCTTCGGTAAAACTTCTGCCAATGCCCATAACCTCTCCCACACTTTTCATTTGCAAACCCAATGTATCGTTGGCCCCTTTAAACTTGTCGAAATTCCAGCGCGGGATCTTAACGATCACATAGTCGAGGGCGGGCTCAAAATAGGCCGAAGTAGTTTTGGTAATTTGATTTTGTAATTCGTCTAAGTTGTACCCAATGGCCAGCTTCGCAGCGATTTTGGCAATAGGATAACCGGTAGCCTTGCTGGCTAGTGCCGAAGAGCGGCTTACGCGCGGGTTGATCTCGATGGCAATAATTTCTTCGGTCTCGGGGTTAAGGGCAAACTGCACGTTGCATCCGCCGGCAAAGTTGCCTAGGTCGCGCATCATGCGAATG
>Ga0315903_10007378_pt1 | contig 13754 bp, 11 predicted proteins | sample LakEriMetagenome_7_FD_203524 | JGI IMG/M metagenome (GOLD analysis project Ga0315903, IMG submission 203524) | Freshwater fungal communities from buoy surface, Lake Erie, Ohio, United States - Buoy 2 MA119 | ecosystem: Environmental > Aquatic > Freshwater > Lake | place: USA: Lake Erie, Ohio...
AGCCGCCGCCGAGGCCCTGGGCGTTGAAGAGCATCTGATGGACGTCGTGGCCGGCCTTGGCTTTGTCCACCCGGTAGCCGACATGCGCGCCCATCTCGTGGCCGCTGAAGACGAGCTCGACCTGGGGAGCTTCCTTAACGAGAGCGTTCCAGAGACCCTCGCCGTCATGGGTGTCGCCACCTTTGCCCGTGCCGTAGTTGTGGGGGTTGCCTGGGACGCGCGGGCGGGTCTCATTCTGGCCGGAGCGCTCGTTGTTCGGCTTCATGTAGCTGTGCGTGAGCAGGATGCCGAGGTGGTTGGCGTAGGCGGGTCGGGCAAGGACCTCGCGGGCCCAGTCGACAACGGCCTTGCGCGGGCCCCACTCGAGGGCGACGACGAGGAGGGGACGTCCAAAGGGCGGACGATGCTCGAAGACGGCGTTCTCGAGGGTGTGCACGCCGAAGGCATTGGGGGCAGTCTCGACGAGCGTGCCGCCCTGGGCGAGGGGGAGCGTGCGGGGATTCCAATTCAGGGGGAAGACAGTCGGGAATCGGCTGTTGCGATTCTCCGCGGCGCGGGGGCCGTAGTCATGGTTGCCGGTGGCGAAGGCGAGGGGAATCTTGCCGCCGAGGAGGTCGAGAGCGCGCCGCGCGCTGGCCCACTGGGATTCGGAGTTCTGGTCGCCCCCGCCCTGACCTCCCCCGGTGGCGATGTCATTCTGCTCCACGATGTCGCCCTGATGCAGGGCGAATCCGATGCGCCAGGCCTCGCGGTTCTCCGACACCCATCGGCAGACGCGGTCGAAGTTCGGCTGGTTCTTGGCGTACTTGGCGTAGTTCTGGGTATCGGGGAACACGAGGAGGGTCCACCCCTCCTTGATACCCTTGGACGGGTCGGCGGGCAGGGACGGCGGGGGGAGGTCGGTCGCGGCGCCAAGAGCGGAAACGGCGGCGAGCAGGGCGAGGAAGAGGCGGGGCATGGGACTTTGACCTTTTCCCGGGCATTAGGTTCGGCCATTTTGTGGGGGTGTCGCACGAGCTTCCCATCCGACTTCGCCGCCTGCGGGCGACCGCGGGCATCCGCGCGATGCTGGCCGAGACCGACCTGGCTCCCCGGCACTTGATCCAGCCCCTCTTCGTGACCGAGGCGGCTGCGCCGGAGCCCATCCCTTCCCTGCCCGGGCTTGTCCGCACCCCCCTCGCCCAGCTTGGCGCCAAGTGCGCCGAGTTGGCGTCCCTCGGCATCCACGGCGTGGCCCTCTTCCCCAAGGTGGACCCCAGCCGCAAGTCCAACGACGGCGTCGAGGCCCTGAACCCGAACGCGCTCGCCCTCCGCGCCATCCAGGCGGCCAAGGCGGGGTCGCCGGGGACGGTGGTCTTCGCGGACATCGCCCTGGACCCTTACACGACGCACGGCCACGACGGCCTCCTGACGTCCAACGGCCTCGATGTGGACAACGACCGCACAGTCGAAGTGCTGGCCAAGATGGCGGTCCTCACCGCCCGGGCCGGCGCGGACTTCGTGGCGCCGTCCGACATGATGGACGGGCGCGTCGGGGCCATCCGCCGGGCGCTCGACGCCGCCGGCCATGCCGGCACCGGCATCCTCGCCTACTCGGCCAAGTACGCCTCGGCCTACTACGGCCCGTTCCGCGACGCGGTGGGCAGCGCGCGCAAGGCGGGCGAGGCCCCCATCTCCAAGGCAACCTACCAGATGAACCCCGCCAACCGCCGAGAGGCCATCCGCGAGGCCCTGCTGGACGCCGCCGAGGGCGCCGACCTCCTGATGGTCAAGCCGGGCGGCCCCTACCTGGACATCCTCCGCGACCTTCGGGGCGCGACCGACCTGCCCCTCGCCGCCTACCAGGTGTCGGGCGAGTACGCGATGATCGCCGCGGCGGCGGCCCAGGGCTGGCTCGACCTGCGCGCGGCGCGCGACGAGTCGCTCATCGCCCTCCGGCGCGCCGGGGCCGACCTCATCCTGACCTACTTCGCCGAGGCCTTCGCGCGGGATTCAAGATAGAACGCCGGAGGCACGGCGACGGAAGCCCCTGGGGGCGTAGGCAGCCAATCCAAACAGCCTCGTTCTATCAACTTGGCTGTTCGCCCGGCGTATACGCTTCGGCTTGAATCGGTACTATCCCACCTCTCGCTGGCGGGTTACCGTTTGAATACCTTCTTGCTAGTAACCTTGAGCTTCCCGCTGGATTTACAACGGACCAAATTAACATCCGCCCCACAACCTCCAAGGGGGCGGGCATCGGTCACAAAGGTGGTAGCATACGTAGTGTCGGATGTTTTATCGACGTAAGTCAAAAACATGGGGCCAGATGGCAGAATCTGCTCACGAATAGCCACGCGCACCTCGGCCACTTCAGTCGTGCTGCAACCTCCAAAAAGAGCGACGTCCTCAATCATTTCCACGCAGTCCTTTGTCTTTCGAAAGGCGAAAAGAACATCGATCGACCGGGCGGGATTTTCTGCAGCGCTATAAGCGACTAATATGCAGATATCATTAGCCCCAAGCGCAGACGGAAAAATACTTTTAATAGATAACTCATACCTGCTAGATCCGGGAAACCTTCCTCCAGGATACTTCCGTATCATGCCAAGAGTTTCGCTGTCGATGACGGCATCCCTGCCGTTTGCCTGAATCCAAACAAGCGTGCCGAGCAGCATAAGGATCGCCTTCCAGTTACACCACCTTATGCATGCAACGAGCTTCATTTAGGGAAAGGAGAACCAGGTAGCGGATCGTAAGGCGCCCATCTGACTGGACTCAAGTGGGTTGCGCCAACGCTTCCCACATGGTCATCATAACTGTTAGTCTTCGCCTCGAGGACAAGCCGTTTAAAGGCGCCTGAATACCTCACCATCACTTCTTTAGCCCTAGATAGACATTGGCCGTTGTCATCAAAAAAGCCTTTCGGCTCGCTCTGGATTGGGGCGATTAGTCTCGTAAGCCACCTGAACTGCTCGCTCCGGATATGCCGTTGCTCGTGTCCGTAGACCCCCGCCAAGGTCACACCCAGATTCTCGGCCTGAAATATGCTAATCATTATGTTGGCCTTAAACCCAACAGTGCATTTGACCATCCACTTTCGACCATCAACACACTCGCACAAGCATTCGAATACATGGTTCAGGTAATATGTGCCGCTTTCCTCCACCTTTCTACCCGATAGTGGATCTATATGCGGTACAACACTAGGCTCAAGAAGGGGGGATGGAATCTGAATGTCGACAGCAATAGTCCCAAAGGTATCTCCCATTGAATTTGGCTCGTTTTCAGAAAACCCCGCCAAATTCCCCCCACCCTCCAACCCAATCGGATCCCGGCTCACCCATCGTCCTAGCACCGGCGAGTACCACCGATAGCCCATCTGGTACATGCCGGTGAGCTGATCCATCAGCTGCCCGTGGAAACCGACCTTCAGGCCCGTCGGGCTTGTTGCGACGGGTGTGCCATCGGGCAGCATGCATGTCATTTGACCGAACGCATCGTAGCTGCGGCGCTCCAGGACCTCACCGGTCGAACTCAGCACCGACGTCACGCTGCCCATGGCGTCAGTCGTGACATATCTTAGGATTCGGGCCATCGGGGGTGAGGTATGCGGATTGTCTCCGGGGTTTGGATGCTGTCAACGAAGCGTGGCGATGCCTTGGATTATAATCATTCGGGCATGCGCGAGAGCTCGGCGAAGATGCCGGCCCAGGTCTCGGCCGAGGCGTCCCTGCCGGCAATCCGCCGCAGGCGCTCCTTCGCAGCCCCAGCCATGTCCGCCCTCATGTTGGGTTCGAAAGCCATCTGGCTGGCCCGGTAGATGAACTCCCGCTCGTTCGAGCAGAGCCACCCCGTCTTCCCATGGTCGACCATCCGGCGCCATCCACCACGGTCGTCAAGCGGTGCCAGTTTGTTTGGCGATTTGTCACCTCACCCGCTACTTCAGAGTGCTGATGCTATAGATTCGTTGGTCACCTAGCCTACTTATGTATGACTGCGATTTCCTTTGCTGCTTCAGTCCAAAAATCTGAATTTGGATCAACCGCGTGTTTAGATCGAAATAGTGCAAGGGCGGCAGCTCCCTTCTCCGATTTGTGGTGAAGCGTTAGCACTACTGCCCACCAAAGTGCTGCTTCGCGATCGAGGTCTTGGTCGCTGGAAAATGATGCATAGAGTAAATAAGTATACGCACATTCTGAGGGGGACTCTTTAGAGTCATCCCATTTAAAACAGGGCTCAGGTATATTCGCTAATGTGACTTTTGTTCGATAGGTAGAATTATCAGCTGCAGTTTGACGTTTGTAGTGCAGGTCGCTGCGCCAAGTTCTCCAATATGGACTCGCAGAGTACTCGGGTTTTGTCGTCGCTAAGTGCACCAGCCAGTAGATGACTTCGTCCGCCCAAGCCTTGTCTCTTGTGCTCAGGAATTCATTTATTGTCGCACAGTCGAACCCGCGGTCTTCGGCCACGTCATTGACAATCTGAAGTAGCGTCCAGCGACTATCCCCGGTATGGCGTCCGCTTTTCATATCAATGATACCTTTTTCGACATGCATTGAAGACATGTGCCAATCTGAATTTAACGAGATTTGTCCATCAAGAGAAGGCAGCCATGGGTATCTCGTGCCATCAAAAGACTCCCCCCTTTTTCCATCTATCCAGCATGCCAAGAGTTTGTCGCGTTCGATCGGATTACCAGGGAGCGATGAGAAAACACCGGACAGGCTTTTTGCTTCACCATGTGCGTTAAGCCAAAGTTGAATCTCATGATAGGCCGCCATTCTGACACGATGGCGAAGCTGTATCTCGTCAAATTTACCAAACGTAGCTTCAAACGCGTCGTGCGTAGTAGATGGAGCTGAAGTGCAACCTGTCAGCCCTGCAGTGACAAACAAATAGCAGTACAGCCTCATTTTTTCGGCGCGGTTTCTGCGCTGTTAGGTTTTATTACCACCCATTGCATGCTCTTATCTGGCGATTTGAATCCGCCGCCTGTATTTATGAAATCAGAAACGTCATCGCTGTAGAGCGGAATTCCTAGGTCAAAGTGTCCGCGCTTCTCATATGGCACTGAGTCTACGTAGAGCACGGCGGATGCGGTGGATTCACGGTTCTGATACCTGGCGTTCACTTCGCCTGTTGCCGAGATCACTGGTAGTCCAGTTGCACTGGCGATTGCAGACGCATTGCCATTAACTGCGCCATAACAAGAAGCCAAAGTGATTGAGCATGGCCCCTTGGGACAGTATACGCTGTGTTTTGCCAAGGCAGCTTTGATTAGTTTTATGATATCCTCAATATTCCGTTTAGCGTCAGGGCATCCAGATACATCTCTACATCCGTGAAAAACTACAGTTAAAGAACATCCGCTGCTTAGGACTATGTCGACGTCTATTGTTCTGTTTCCAGCTATCACACGACGCCAGTTCCATCTTCTGTGATTACTGCCTTCCTTGATCACTGTATCATCATTGCCTAGCCATACTGGCAGCTGAGTTGGCACTTTATTGCTAAAATCATCGCTTCCAAGTTCTGGGCAGGTTAGCTCTACTCCTGCCTGCCCCCAAGGATCTAGCATGTCGAGAGGCGCGTTCCCGAAGGCATTGTAAAGGTTTACGCCGCCCTCGAACCCAATCGGATCCCTGCTCACCCAACGTCCCAGCACAGGCAAATACCATCTATAGCCCATCTGGTACATGCCGGTGAGCTGATCCAACAGTTGCCCGTGGAAGCCCACCTTCAGGCCCGTCGGGCTTGTCGCGACGGGTGTGCCATCGGGCAGCATGCATGTCATTTTACCGAACGCATCGTAGCTGCGCCGCTCCAGGACCTCGCCGGTCGAACTCAGCACCGACGTCACGCTGCCCATGGCGTCGGTCGTCACATATCTTAGGACTCGGGCCATGACAATTAGCTTTGCGTGATTTCGACGACGAGCTCGCCTACTCCCAGTACGCCGCGTATATACTCAATCTTCGGGACCGTCGGCGCCGATGCAGCACGCTCCTCGAGCACCAGCCAGGCATCGCTCCAGAAGAAGAGCGTGCCGGAGGTCTTCAGCCTGCGGAACATTCCGTCGTATTCGTGAATCTGGATTGTATACCAACCGACGCTGTACATTAATTCCCAGTTCTGAATCATTTTGACTCTAGAATTTGGATCCGAGCTCGCAGGTAATCATTAATGAATATATCGCTGTTAGGTAAATGGCGAAATGTGTCCACAAGTTGCTGTGTGCTTATTCTTTGGTCCATCCAGATTACATAGTCGCGGCATTGCCGCTGATATTCGCGGCGATAATCAATCGCGGCGATTTCTTCAGCCTGGAGATTTGACGGTAGAGAGTGTGACATGCGAATGACTATAAGCATTATCTCCGAATACCTCTCTTCGTTCACTTTTCGCGCATAGTATGAGAACGTCTGCTCGCTCAACTGCACGCCGACATAAATGCCTATCAGTGAACTAGCCAGCGCCACAAGTAGCACGACATGCAGGCGAAGACTCATGGCTGGCTTAACAATCATCGTCGGACGGAATGATGCTCGCAGACGGCTTAGTCTTCAAGACATGAAAATAAATCGATTTAACAGCGACCTTATCGATTCCAGCCGTATACGCCAAATCAGGCAGTAAATCACTTAAAAGTAATTCAAAAGAGACATCTCGTATTGTCCCTGGAACACTAAATGTTGGGTTTAGGTTTTGGGCATAAATCGGGCCTCCGCCTGGCATATGCATGTCCTTGGCTTCAACGACTTTTTGTATCTTTATGTGCTTCTTCTTTCGAAAGCCGCCAAATAGCCATTCACAGCACAAACAGGTGATATCAAATTCCCTCTCCCACTTCACGGTGACAAAGAGAAGCGTACTTGCGGAGCCGAAAGTTTCAAACTTGGGTTTCAGCTGTTTGATCTTCCACTCTGAGGCCGAATGAATTTCTGATAGTCTGCAGAAAAGCCCAAACTTGTCATCCATTGTAGTAGGGTAATTTCCGACAAATTCCATACGATTAACCCCGCCCTCGAACCCAATCGGATCCCGGCTCGCCCAGCGTCCCAGCACCGGTGAATACCACCTATAGCCCATCTGGTACATGCCGGTGAGCTGATCTATCAACTGCCCGTGGAAGCCGACCTTCAGGCCCGTCGGGCTTGTCGCGACGGGTGTGCCATCGGGCAGCATGCATGTCATTTTACCGAACGCATCGTAGCTGCGCCGCTCCAGGACCTCGCCGGTCGAACTCAGCACCGACATCACGCTGCCCATGGCGTCAGTCATGACATATCTCAGGACTCGGGCCATAATAATCAGCTTTGCGTGACTTCGACGACAAGCTCGCCCACTCCCAGTACGCCGCGTATATACTCAATCTTCGGCACCGTCGGCGCCGTGGTGGCGCGCTCCTCGAGCACCTGCCAGGCGTCGCTCCAGAAGAAGAGCGTGCCGGAGGTCTTTAGCCTGCGGAACATGCCGTCGTACTCGTGGACCTGGACCATATCGCCGCCGACGATGTTCCAGACCAGACGGTTCCAGGCGTCCCACCGCGCGGTGGAGGGGATGGCCGAGGGCGAGTAGGAGAGCGGGAACTTAGTCATGTTGCCCACGGCGTCGTGAGCCACCTTGGCCGAGAGGCCGTCGATGCGGATCAGCGTGTTGGCCGGATTATGAGCGCGGGCCTGATCAACCTCGACCGCCCCGGACTCCTCGCGGAGGTAACGCAGCCAGTTGCCGGCGGGGTCGTATGTGAAGCTTTCCTCCTCGGCCGGGATCCCGGCGATGCCGGTGGCCGCGACGTTGAGCGTGCCCTTTCCACGACTTGTGACCTGCTGAAGCAGGTCGTGGCCATAGGCCTCGTCCTGACCCGAGGGGCCGGCTGCATTCCTGCGGAAGCGCCGGAACGACGAGGGGGTGTAGCCGTACTGGAACACATCGACGGATGCTGAGCCGACCTTCCAGGGCATGGACTCGACCCTGCCGAAACGGTCGATGCCGCCGACGGTGTCACCCGCGTCGCCAGGGAAGCCTGACATGCTCATGGTCAGCCCGGGCTGGGGCATGGAGCGCGAGATGACCGTCGAGGCGCCCATGTAGGTGTAAGTGACAGCCGTGGCAGAGTCCGCAGGCAGCGTGACGGAGGTCACCCGACCCAGCATGTCATCGGCGGAGCCAACAGCTCCGTAGGCATACCCGACAACCGTGCCCGAGGGCAGGGTCGTCGATGTGCGCCGGAGGGTGCCGGTCGAGCCGGCGGCATAGGTGTATAGGACGCGGGGGCTCGAGGGCGTGCAGACGCCGCCGGACTGCTGGATGTCGGCAAGCATGCGCCCGTAGCCGTCGAAGTTGAAGGCGGACTGGTTGGCGACGGACCCGTACTGGTTGTCGCTTGTCACGGCGACGACGCGGCCGAGGGCATCATAGAGCGTCCTGATCTTGCGAATCGCGCCGTCGACGCCGGGTCCGAGGGTCTGCGCATCGTCTCCGATCAATCGGCCAACGTCGTCGTAGTCATACTCATGACGCGTGCCCGCCTGGTCGGTGCGACTGACCACCTGTCCCTGGATGTTGTAGGCGAAGAGCACATTGCCCGGCAGAGGAGGTGCCGTGGGGGCGAGGGCCTGCGGGCTATCGGGGGTGACATGCTCACGCAGAAGAAGCGAGGAGGCGACGCCGCTGTCCTCGAGTGTCGTCCCGTAAACCCAGCGGTAGACCTGGTCACCTGTGACGGCGTTCTTGAGCACATGCAGGCTCATGTTACCGTCGAGGTTGTAGGCCATCTCCACCGTGCGGTCGGATCCGCCCGAGGGCGCGCCTCCGGTCCAGGCCTCGATCTTGCGGACCGGGCGGGATAAGGCGTCTACCTCGGCGCGAGTGACGACCCCTGAGGGATCGATGGAGGCGACGACGTCGCCGGCGGCATCCCGGGTGAACGAGGTAACAAGCACCGCGTCCGAGCGCGCGGGGATGTCGGACGGCAGGACAAGGTCCTCACCCCCGTTGGTGCCATAGGCGGCGACAGCAACCTGTCGGCCAAGCGCATCGGACCAAATCCCAGTGACCGAGACGCGAGCCGCTGGCGCCGTGCCGGAGGGCCAGCCAAGGGGGCCGTTCCCGATGGAGTCGGGCAGGCGCTGGAAGAAGGTGGAGCGCCTGATGGCGCCGTCGTCCCGGTAGACCTGCAGCGATTGCTCGGCGACGACATCGTTGAGGACACTGCCGGCCGCGCCCGTAAGCAAGCCGTCGGCCGGATAGCCAAGGTAGTTCGCGACAACCCTCCCGAGGCTGTCGTAGTGCGTCCTGTTCCAGCTTTTCTCGCCAAGCTCCCTGACCTTGATCTGGCGACCCAGCGCGTCGAACCAGGTGTCGGCGGTCACAGGGTCGGAGGCGACGCCCCCGGAGACACTCCAAAGCGTGGTGCGATAGGTGCGACCGAGGTTGTCGTAGGCCACGTCTGACCTGTAGAGCAGTAATCCGCCCACGGCCTGGTGGATTTCGTAGCAAGTCGGCCGGTCGAGGTTGTCGTAGGACACCGATATGACGGTCCCGTCAGCCGCCGTGGTCGAGACGAGCCGGTCGCGCCAGTCATAGGAGAACACCGTGAGCCTGTCGTCATGCGCCGCGCCCACCGGACGTGTCTCGGAGGTGACGAGCCCGTTGGCGTTATGGGCATAAACGACAGTCGCGACGAGATTCGCCGAGGTGCCGTCGGATAGCCCTGTGCCAACCTGCTCCTGAACGACAAGACCCCTGTAATCGAAGGTGCGACGCTGGATCGTGCCGCCTCCGCTGCGCGCCCAGATCCGCCGTCCGGCGGCGTCATAGCCGAAGTCCTGCTGGGAGAAGTCAGGACCGTTAAGACCGTCGCCGGAATGGGGCACGCGATGGTAGATGCGTGTCCAAACCAGCTGGTCGTGGCGGTCGATGAAGTTATCGACGCGCTTGAGCCATCGGTCCTGGGGGATGGGGTCGGGACCGTAGGAGGTGCCTGTTTCGGGCAGCCGGGCCGTGATCACCCTGAGCTGCGAGCCCGCAGCATCTGCCGTCGTTGCGCTGACCGGCGCAAGTGGCGTGAAGACGAGCGCAGCACCCTCCCCTTCCGCATAGCCATCCCAGACGCGCGTCTCCCGGACGGCGGCCAGGCGCTCCGTGAGCCGGGCGCGGCGAACCAACCTCTCCCCGCCGTCCACAAGCGCGGCCGAGAGCGGCATGAGCTGCAGGACGGGCCTCCCCAGGAGGTCATTGGCGATGTCGGTGACGAGATTGCGCCCATTCCCAGGCAACGTGGCCCAACCAGCGGGGGCGCCTGAGACGGTCGCGGTGTTGACGTCGGCGAACTGGCGGACGAGCGCGCCGGTCACGGGATCGTACTCGGACAGGGCGATGACGCCCAGGGCGTCCATCGACCAGGTGGACCGGCCCTGGACGTCGAACGCCTGGCGTGTCACAGGGGCGGCAGCCGTGCCATTCTGCGACGAGGGCACCGCCGGCCTGGTCACGGTGACCATGCTGGGCTGCAGCGCGCCGCTGAAGAAGGCGTAGTTGGTCGTGGTCGTGAGACCTCCGGAACCGGCAACCGGGTACTCCGTGGCGGATGACACGAAGGTCATAGTGCCGGTAGCGGTCGTGCGCACGATGTAATCGCGCTCGCGGACCAGCGTGCGGGTCCCGTTGGTGGGAGAGATGCCTCGGCGCACATACTCCGCTTTGGGATGGCCCGCCTTCTCGCCGTCGGCCGACCCGTACCAGGTGCGCTCGGTCACCAGACCTTGGTCGGCGGCCAGGACGAAGGGCTGCGGGGTGGTTTCGGAGACAGAGGCTACGGCGTACGTTGTCGCGGAGAGCAGCACGTGGAACTGGTCGTCAAAGGTGGTCGCACGCATGCTGCTCGCGGCGTCCGTGGCGGGGCCCGCCGATGTCACGCGCAGGAGGACCTGCTTGGCGTGGTTGGTGTAGACCTTGTCGACCGAGCCGTCCGGATTCGTGACCGTCGTGCGCATGGCCCACGAATTGGGCCCGGACGCGAAACCGCTGGCCTGGTAGGCCATGGTGTAGGTGCCGCGACCTCCCCGGACCTTCTCGGAGGTCACGCGGCGCTGCGAGTCGTAGGTGAAGACGCTGCGGGCGTAGGCCTCGACGTCGGAGAGGGGCGCCGTCAGCGGATCGAGCCCGGCGGCAACCATGCGGTCCCAGCCGGCCGCCGAGAGCACCGTGCGCAGGCCATGGGGGAAGCCTCCGTCGGTGTAATTGACGTAATACCTGTAAGCTGAGCGCCTGAGGACGACCCAAGCCCCGTCCTGCCACTCGGAGACCGTGGCCGTGGACAGATCGCCGGCGAGGCCCCAGGGGGTGGTGCCGGCGTGATAGGTGTAGTCTACCCGGCGGATCGGGGAACCACCGACCGACTGCACGACCGAGCCTAGGCGGTTGCCCGAGGTGTAGGTGTAATCATAGGCGGTGGGCACATCGCCGCTGGTCTGGGCGCGGGTGATGCGCCAGGCCGAGTCGCGGGTGATCGTCATCGTCAATCCGCCAGCCGTGGTGATTGAGAGGAGAGCGCCCCGAGCGGCGAAGACGGGGTGGTACAAGGAGGCGTAGCGCCGGGTCATGCCGCTTTCCTCGTCGAAGAAGGTGACATCTCCGGTACCGGCGATGGAGAGCGCCACATGCGAGCCGAACATCGGCGCGTGTCCGCCGCCGGGAGCGGGTGCGAACCAGAAGCTGCGCTTGGGCGTGAAGACGACGCAACGCAGCGTGCGGCTGCTTCCGGCCGGCGTGACATAGTCGAGGTCGGGCACCAGCCAGCTGTTGCCGTTGACCCCTCGGTCGTTGCGGGACATCAGGTTGCCGTAGGAACGCGCATGGCCCCAGGGGATGCCGTTTCCACCGCCTGAGAGGTCGACCTCGGAGTGGATCACCTGGCCATCGCCGAAGCGCACGGGATCGCCGGTGGCCGAGTCCTGCTCCATGTTGCAGCATTCGCAGCACTCGCAGTCGGGCTTGGCGATCTCAGGGTAGACATCCTCCTCGTCGAGGCCCGAGCTGCTGGAGCTGGACGAGCTCTCAGACGAGCTGCTCGAAGAGGAGCTACTGCTGCTGGATGAGCTGCTTTCGGTCGAGCTGCTCTCCGTGGAGCTGCTTTCCGACGACGACTCGCTATCGGAGGAGCTGCTATCGGAGGACGACTGGCTTTCGGTCGAGGTGGAGGACTCGGAAGACGATGAGTCGCTATCCGATGAGCTGCTGAGCTCGGAACTCGATGACTGACTCTGGGTCGAGGTGCTGTCGGATGAGGATTGGCTCTCGGTGGGGCTGCTCGAGTCCGAGCTCGAGCTCGAATCCGAGTAGCTGTCGGACGAGCTGCTCTCTGTCGACGTGCTTTCGGACGATGAGCTGCTCTCGGTGGGGCTGGAGGATTCGGAGGACGAAGACGACGTGCTGTCCGAGGATGAGCTCGAGTCGAGGGGCATGACATGACTTCTATTGCCTCGACCGATTCGAGCAACAGGATACTCTACAAGAAAACTGTGACACCCGCTTTGTAAATAAACCGTCAAAGAGCATGCCCGACATTCGCAGGATTTTCATACATGGCTTCCCAGGGCTCTACGGAGGAGCCGCGACCGAGCTCCATCACCAGATAGCCTTGTGGCTCGGGTTGGGCATGGAGGTCAACCTGGTGCCCTCGATGGAGGGGTGGACCAACGAGCCGCTCTACCACGAGATGCTCGCGCGCGGCGTCCGGGTGCACCCCGCGAACGACTTCTCGGGCGTCCAGCGCGGCGACCCCGTGCTGGGATTCTGCAGCAGCGAGTTCCTGAACCGCCTACCGCAGATTCGGGAGCGCACCTCGAGGACCGTCTTCGCCAACTGCATGACTTGGCTCTTCCCGAAGGAGAAGGAGGCGATGGGGGCGGGCCTGATCTCCATGTTCATCTACCAGAACAAGGACGTCCTGGAGGACCACCGGGCCAAGCTCACCGCCATCAACCCGCAGGCAGGGTCCCGGTTCATGCATTTCCACCCCTATTTCGACGAGACGCTCTTCCCCATGGTGACCAGCCGGCCCGACGAGTACTTCGGCTGCGGGCGGATTTCCCGCCAGGACGCCGACAAGTACGCCCGGAACACGCTCCACGTCTACGAGTATTTCGTGGCTCCGGTGATGAAGAGGGCCCTGTTTGTGGGCTTCGACCATCGGGCGATGGCCAAGATCGGCAAGCCCTATGCCTGGATCAGGACGGCGAAGGACCACCGGGAGTGCTCCCAGCAGGAGTTTTACAGGCACTGCGAGATCGTGCTCCAGCCCACCGACACCACCGAGAACTGGCCTCGTGTCGGGCTGGAGGCCATGTCCAGCGGCAGCGTCCTCATCGTCGACAACCGCGGCGGGTGGCGACGGATGGTCGACCATGGCAAGACGGGGTGGCTCTGCTCAAACGAGCGCGAGTTCATCTACCGGGCCAGCCAGATGGCTTTCGAGCCCAACATGAGGGCCGACATGGCCGGGGCTGCTAAGGAGCGCCTGCGGATGATTGCAGGTAGGGACGCCTCGGCCGAGACCTGGGCCGGCATCCTCGACGAACTCTCCCGCATGCCCGAATGATTATAACGCGATGATGGCTACGCTCGGTTGACAGCATCCAAACCCCGGAGACAATCCCCTCACCCCACCCCATGGCCCGAGTCCTAAGATATGTGACGACCGACGCCATGGGCAGCGTGACATCAGTGCTGAGTTCGACCGGCGAGGTCCTGGAGCGCCGCAGTTACGA
>Ga0315903_10007379_pt1 | contig 13753 bp, 13 predicted proteins | sample LakEriMetagenome_7_FD_203524 | JGI IMG/M metagenome (GOLD analysis project Ga0315903, IMG submission 203524) | Freshwater fungal communities from buoy surface, Lake Erie, Ohio, United States - Buoy 2 MA119 | ecosystem: Environmental > Aquatic > Freshwater > Lake | place: USA: Lake Erie, Ohio...
GGCTGCTAAGCCCAACCAGAAGAACGAGAACCACAGCATGCCCCCAAGCGAAGGATTCATGCTCTACTCAGCGATTAATTTTACGCAGACGCTCTGCCGGAGTAACGATATCCGTTAAGCGAATACCATAACGATCATTTACGATCACCACCTCACCTTGAGCGACTAAACAGCCATTCACAACCATCTCAAGGGGTTCCCCAGCCAAGATATCAAGCTCAATCACAGAGCCGTAAGTCAGGTTCAATAAATTACGAATTTGCATCTTGGCGCGTCCAAGCTCTACAGTCACCTGAACTGGGACATCCATCACAAGGTCGATTTCATTGAAATCAGATCCTGGTTTAGAGCCATCTTCTAAATTAGCAAAGTTAGCCTTTCGCAAGGAGCCAGACAAGTCTTTACTCGAAAGGGATTTAGCCAGATCATTGTCATTTTCAGCCATTTATATCCCCTTTTTGATTTCAGTCTATGAAGCTTAGTTAGTCTTTTGCCACTAAAGTATCAGCAAGTGAATTGATTGTATCGCTTACTGGCGATTTAGCCAGATTCGCTGGGCTGAGCGATTGGGCATCGGCGCCATCACTAATATTAGCAACGCTATCTGAAAACTGCTCATACAGCTCACCCTGCTCTACACCGCGCATCATGCTTGGGCCTAAACGAGCACTTTCTAAGGGGCTCTTTAAGAACTCTTCGGGGTGCTGAATCGTTTGAATCTTGACCGAGTATCGGCCATTTTTTACTCCGTACTGACCCCGAATAACCGGTAGACCATCGACATACACGGTAATCGGATCCATGATCTCAATTGGAATAATCTCACCCACAGATAATGAGGCAACCTCTCCTAACAACATTTGCTTTCGAGCTAACACGGCTACAGCAGTAACGGGCGCCTCGTGCACCTGCTCAGACAATAGATTTGCCCAGTGCTCATCTGGCTCACTCGCAAAACCTTGCATATTGTTATAAAGAATCGATTTAACCGGCTCGAGCACCCAAAAAGGAATACATAAATCAACATCACCAGGACGACCGTTAATCTCAATGGTAAATTTTGAATGCAAGACCATCTCCCCAGGAGAGGTAATCTTGGCAAAGCCAAAGTTATTTTCTTGGCGCATGAAATCAAACTTAATCTCATATACTGCTTTCCATGCTTTTTCATATTCGCTGAGCAGTGCATCGACAAGGCGCCGAATAATCCGCAGTTCAGTTGCGGTGTACTCTCGTAAACTTAATTTTGGCGGAAGTCGCCCCTCGCCACCAAACATATTATCAATCGCAATATAAACAACACCGGGATCAACAATCCAACAGCCCACACCACGAAGAGGCCGAATACCGACAATATTAATATTAGTCCGCTCAGGAAACTCATTTACAAAGTTCTCATAACTCTTGACCGTTGGCAGGTGCATTTGCACCTCAATGGGGGCGCGGATCATATTAAAGAGGGTCAAACGGACCGCACGGCTAAACCGCTCATGAATCAACTCTAAGGTCGGCATACGCCGACGTGCAATAATTTTTGATTTGTCAAACATCTCACGCTGATCAACAGCGTTGATGTTCATCTCAAAATTATTAATATCCAGATCTGCCATTATTTTCCTGTGGAGTTCACCAGCAGACGAACGATTTTTACTGCATCACAAAAGAGCTAAAGAGAACTGCTTGGACTGGCAAGTCCATCTCCGTTACGTTCCAAAACTCAGCCGCTGCTCGAGCAGCTTCATTGGTAATCTTCTTACCGGTAGAGGTCTCTTTGGGAATGGCGCCAATCCGTTCTAAATTTTGCAGATCCGCGGTAGCGGGCTGTTGTTGCAAAATATAGATTGCAGTAAGTTGTGGGGCAATGATGGAGTTAATCACCAAAGCCACCTCACGAGCCATCATGGTTTTGCCTTCAACTGTTGCCAATTCTTGCATCTGGCGCGAGGACAGTACGGTAATGATCTTATCTCGAATCACTGGCATAAATTGCTTTACTTTTCCCTCGGTAGAAGAGTCGGCTGTTCGTAACACGATCTTTGTTTGCAAATAATGCTCGCCGCCACGTCCAGGCAAGTTCACAATCATCTCATCTAAGGCAATATAAATCGGAGGAGCATTTTGCTTACGGTCAGTCAGCTGTTTTTTTAAGATATTTTCTGGCTTATTTGCCTCTGCTTCAGCCGCTTTTTTTTCAGCCTCAGTCTTTTGCATGAACATGTACCCGCCCACTGCGCCGCCTATCAAAACAACTAAAACAGCGATAATGATGAAGAGTTTTTTATTGCTTTTTGGAGGGGGGGGTGAGGCCGTCTCATTTGCAGATGGTGAGCTGCCCGCCGAAGAGGCTGCGCCCGCTTCTAGCGTGGGTTCAACTCGATCTTCTTCAGCCATTTCCGATCCTCATAGATATTAAGCATACAGGTGAATACCTGAAATACCGCTCGCACTATCACTTAAGAACCTTGTGGTTGCGAACTTTTCAGATGATAAACCAATCCCCATTGCAGATCTATCGGTGTAAGAATTAGGCTTAGTAAATTGAGGTTGATCAGACCCAAATTGCTGACTTTGTGTAAATCGACCATCCCCCTGTCTTAGGTCCAGGGATAAATTGAGACCCATTTGGGCAAATTCATTTTTAAGTTGCTGACCGCCATGATCAAGACGAGCTTTAGCTGCATCATTTGCACCCTCGACAATCAGATAGGCTTTGCCCGAATGATCAATCCGTAAATCAATCCGAAGCGTACCTTGCTCTGGCGGAGTTAGTTCTAATTGAATTCTCCCGCCACCCAATTTGGCTGCGCTAATGATTTCATTATGAAGTGGGCCAGATGTAATCGAAGTCTCCTGAAGACTTAATGCAATCTGAGTGGGGGTTGATAGAGAGTTTGTGCTCGGAGCCACCTGGGGTGAGCTGACCTGATGGTCACTAAAGCCTTCGCTCTGTAAATCTTCGATCTTTTTCTCTACTTTGCTTAGGTTAGAGTTAACCGATGCTTGACTAGCAAGCAGATTCTTGCTGGCGCCCAAATCTACCAAATCCTTTACTACCGGAGTGTTCTTGCTGGAGGGAAGCAACTCCATGGTTTTTTGACCTAACACGCCATTATTTGTAGATGTAAATTCTGAATTCAAGTTGGCTGCCTGCTTACTTTTTAATTCTTGGGCCAAACTTGGCTCACTAGAAACGGCAATCACCCGCACGGGTTCTATGTGCTTTTGAAGGGCTGGGTTAGAGGTCTCATTGGTATTAATGATTGCCTTGGCGTCGAGGCTTGCTATTTGGGCTAATAATTTTTGGGCAAGAGTAGTGTCACTAGCGGCCCTTTGGTCTAAATTACTTTGCAAACCAGCTATTTGGGCTAATAATTTTTGGGCAAGATTGGCTTGGATGCTCGCCATTTGCTCCAAATTACCAGAAGCTTTTGCTTTCTCTAAATCACCCAACATGCTCTCTAAACCCAAATTCTTAAGGTTTGCACGCAGCGTCTCTAGATCAGGATTGGTATTTTGCAGGCCCTGCGCTTGAAATACCTGCTGCTGAAGACCTGATTTGGAGTCTGTAGAATCGCCCCAGTTGCTCAATAATGAGACAGTACTTGCTTGGTTTTGTTGATTTAATTTTTCTAGGGTGGCCATAATTTTGGCCATGACTGGATCGGATGGTCTAGCCGAATCGGCAATATTTGCAGGGTTTATGGAAATATCTTCCTGTTTTTGCAGTCCGGGATCGGTTTTAAGATCCTTGGTCCCTGGGGTTTTCTTGATTTTTAAACGCCCATCTGTGGCCGTATCCTCTTGGAGCATAAGACGTAAAGAGGTAGCTTGGTTGAGTTCACTGAGAAAGTCTTCAATCCCACCCACCTTGGGCGGTAGCTTATTTTTCAATGCAAAGGGCTCTTGGCCAGTTTGCAACTGGCTTAGGCTAAGCTTTGAAGATATCGCTTTTGTTAATAACATTCTTTCTCCATAACGGACATCATAACTTAAGCATTTTCCGTGCCAGATTGTCGATATAGGCGTGCAACATAGTTGTCTTCCAACTGATTCAGCTCGGACCGAGATTTCTTCTTGCGGGTCTCTTGGTCGGCTTTAGCGACTAATTTACCTAGGCCCTGTGAGCGCATTTTGGCTTGCATGGCCACTTTGAATGCCTGCTCTGAGCCGGTGGATAGTCCTTTGATTTTATTACTCATTTCTCCGGAACTTAGGAGTAATTTTTCTCGAAAGGCATTGGCATCCTGGATAAAGGCTACTGTAGTTCCAGTTTTACCCCCTTCCAATATCTGATTTTCATAGTCCTTCGCATAGTCTAAAACTTTCTTCTGAAAACTCTCCGCTTGATTAAGCTGACCAGTGGCTCTGCGAGCATTAGCCATTGCTTGATCCTCTCGAATCTTAGCTAGCCGTAATAAAAGTTCGATAGGCTTCATGCACGAGCGATCATTAATAAATCTTGTAATGTATCGGCCATGCCAACACTTAATTCTGAGTCTTGTTGCAAGAACTCCTTGATTTTTGGCCAACACTGTAAGGCGATATCTAGCTCAGGGTCGCTACCTGGCACATACGCACCCATCGACACCAAATCACGCCCACGCATATAACGACTGTAGAGTTGCTTTACCCGTCTTGCACCCATTACGTGTTCGCGGCTCGCTACCTTAGGCATTACTCGTGAGATCGATTTCTCAACATCGATTGCAGGATAGTGGCCACTATCAGCAAGCTCTCTGGATAAAAAGAAATGGCCATCTAAAATTCCACGGGCGGTGTCAGCCACTGGGTCATTCGAATCATCCCCTTCTAGCAAAACTGTATAGAAAGCTGTAATCGATCCATTAGGATTTGCACCATTACCAACTTGCTCAACCAGTTCAGGCATGCGTGCAAAAACGCTCGGTGGATAACCGCGTGAAACTGGCGCCTCACCTAAGCTCAGACCAACCTCTCGCAAAGCCATCGCATAGCGCGTTAATGAATCGATAATCAAAACAACATGTTTTCCTTGATCTCTAAACCAGGTAGCTACATCAGTGGCATACGATGCGCCTTTGGAACGAGCTAATGGAGAGGCATCAGCGGGTGCAGCAACTACGACTGAGCGCGCAAAAGACTCAGGACCAAGCGTTTCGTCACAAAACTCACGAACCTCGCGACCGCGCTCACCGACCAAACCAATCACAATCACATCGGCAACACAATTACGGGCCAGCATACCCAATAAGACACTTTTACCAACGCCAGATCCTGCAAAAATTCCCACGCGCTGTCCACGCCCAACCGTCAACAAGCCATTAATGGCTCGTATGCCAGTATCCAATGACTCATAAATCGGTGTGCGCTCAAGAGGATTGATTATCTTTCGACTTGTGGGCAAAAATTTTCTGCTACCGCTTCCTTTGCCATCAATTGGTCGGCCTAAACCATCGACCACTCTGCCTAACAATTCTTCACCAATTGGCAAGGGTTCAATCACTGATTTTGTGATGTAGCCTTTACCATAATCAACTGGTGTTTTGGCTGGATAGACCAGTGCCCCGGGGGCAATACCCTCAACTGCATCAATCGGCATCAAGTAAGTGATACCGCCATTAAAACCGATGCACTCCGCATCAAAACTCTCATCACCCACCTGAGAAATAATTGTTGCGCCCGAGCCAATACCCATAGGCAAGCCCTCGACCTCCAAAACAATCCCCGAAACCCGTTTTAGTTTGCCCTCGCGAATGGAGCGTGGGGCATCCTTTAGGATCTCCTCTTGGAGACGCAATTTGGCAGTAAATTCAGCGAGTTGGAGACTCATTGACATCATTCTCAGGTGTGAGGGGGTTGATCGCAACCTCAGGGGGCATCCCATCACTATTGGAACTAGTCCCTGAATTTAGATCAAGGCTTGGCAGAATCTCAGGAGCTTTAGTGGGAACAGACGGAGTATGCACAAGTGCTTTAAGTAAATCGCCCTTATTTAAGCTAAGCGTAGAACAGACTAAGGCCATGCGTGCCTCTTTACCCACATCAATTCGCGCTCCAGCCACCTCAACATAAGCGTGGCCTAAGAGCACATCCGCATCAACCAAGATGGAACTGGTAAACGGCAAACCTGGATCTTCTACAATCTTTTTCCAGGTATCAACTTCTTCGGATCGAATACGTAAATACAAATTCTCTCCGGGTCGAGGTAAGCGCATCAAAGCTTCTTGTACAGCAGCGACGAAGGGAGCGCGTTCCATTGACTCATTAGCAGAAAGTCGAGCGCCAATCTCAAATGCAAGCTGTATTAAGGATTCCGAAATTGCTTCTGGTAAACCATCGAGCGTGAGTAATAATTCTTTTAGGGCTTCATGTAACCGGTTAGTCTCAGTGTGGGCATCAAGATAAGCTTTTTTATATCCCTCATCGTACCCTTTTTCTTGACCTTCTTTATAACCACTCTCACGGCCCTCAATAAATCCTTGATTTGATCCAAGTTCATAGGCCTCGTGATAGGCATTCGCACGAATCGCTTCGACTTCTTCAACCGTGGGGTAATGAATCGGGGGGGTCTTGGGGGGCTTAGGAGGCTTGGGTGGATCAAACGATGGGACCTCCCAGCGAACTGGTAAAGAGTCTTGATTAGAGGAAGGCATCAGCAGACTTACCTTTTTGCATAATCATGCGGCCTTCTTCAGCCAAGGCGCGTGCAATTCGAATAACTTCTTTTTGCATCTCTTCCACTTCTTGAATCTTGACAGGTGGTCGGGTTTCAAGATCTTCCTTAATCGAATCAGCGGCCCGTTTTGCCATATTCCTAAAGAGTTTCTCACGCAATTTGGGGCTTGCACCCTTGAGCGCCAACACCAAGGTATCGGCCGGAATTTCTAGTAGCATAGTTTGCAGGGACCGATCTTCGATGTCCAAGAAATCTTCAAAGACAAACATCTTCTCTTGAATCGCATCAGCTAACTCAGGGTCGTATGCACGAATATTATCCAAAGCTGCTTTGTCGAGTCCACCGGAGAGCATATTTAGAATCTCGGCGGTTGGAACAATACCGCCAACTGTACTGCGACGGAAATCTGCGTCAGGTCCGGCAGAGCGTGACATCACTTCATTCAGTTCTTTTAATGCTGCAGGTTGCACTTTCTCTAAAAGAGCAACTCGCAAGACAAGCTCGTTTCTCTCTTCATCTGGAAATAATTTTAAAACCCATGCTGCCTGTTGAGCGTCTAAGAAGACCATCACCGTAGCAACAATCTGTGGATGCTCATTTTTGATCATCTCATAGAGAACATCTGGCTCCATTCTCTTGAGAGTTTCAATTCCAGACATATCCAAAGTCGACTCAAGACGTCCTAAAAGATCTGATGCTCCCTCAGCACCCATCGCCTTAGTTAACATGTTCTGCATAAACGAGTCGGTATCAAAGGATACTTGGGCATTATTGCCAGTGACCTCTTTAAACTCACGCAAGACCTGTAAAACAAGATCGCGACTTAGCGAGCGAACCACAGACATCTTGCCTGATAATCGCTGCACTTCAAATGGCGTCATTTGGCGCAACACATTCGCTGCCGATTCGGCGCCCACTGCCAGCAAGATCACAGCAGCCTTGGATGCGCCATCAAGATCGTCGAATGATATACCTCCGGCCTGTTGAGCCCCCTTAACGCCTTCTTTTAGGGCATCTGCAATCGAGAGACTCTTGGGTGCGGCTCCTTCTTCAGCCATAGCTCATCGCTCCCTTCATCACTATGCATTCCCGCCTGCCGCCGCCACATTGGCAGCGTTTGTTTTCGCAGCATCCCCAGCAAGCCACTCTTTAAATACTCCAGCAACCACCTTCGGATTATTACCGACATAATCAATCGCATAGGCCAGCAACTCATCGTATTCAGCCTTTTTCTCATCTTCAAGTCGCTTACGCGTCTGTTCTTCCTCTTTCTTTAGAGCCTCGGCAGCAGATCGCTCTTCCTCTTCCTGAATTCGGCGGCGCTCGCGTTCTAACTCGACTTCCATGCGACGCTTCTCCCGAGCGGCAGGCGACATGGTCTCCATTTCAGCCTTGATCTTTTCATCAAACTCTTCTTCGATACGCTGCTCTTCCAAGGCTTGATCGACTTTCGGTGGAAATAAGAGAGGGCGAACTACACCAAAGAATAAAATGCCAAGCGACCCCAAGATAATGACGAACTTAATGAACTCTTTAGCGAGCTCAATAAATGCTGGCTCTTTATAAAACGGTAATTCATCACTGACATCAGCCTTAAATAAGATATTAGCAACACTTACACTATCTCCTCTTTTTTCATTAAAGCCAATGGCATCTTTTACTAAGTTATTAATTTGCTCCAGTTCTTTGGCGTTATAGGCAACCGGTTTGAGCGGCTTCCCGTCCTTATCAACCCCACCAGGCTTATAGTTAACAACGACACCAGCAGAAACTCGTTTTACTTTGCCCTTCTCGGCTTTAATGCGAGAAATCGCACGATCTAATTCGTAATTGATCACATTGTCATTACGCGTATTCGTTGCCCCACTGCCGCTATTACCTGGGGGTGGATTTAAATTTTGTGGATTATTGTTGCCGGCGGCCTGGGTATTTAGTGGTGCCTGTCCGCCCCCTGGAGGTTGATTGGTTAATGCCCCGGGCACTCCAGAAGGACCTGCAGCGCCGGCAGACCCTTGGTTGCTTTGCTGACTGCGGATCGACGCTTGATTGGGCGGCGTATTCCGTCCAAAGGTTTCTTCCATGCGTTCAAGTTCACCAAAATCCATATCAATCGTTACTTGCGCGCGCACATTTTCTTTACCAGCCACTGGCTCCAAAATGGCTTGTACTCGTTTTGACAATGCACCTTCGAGTTCAGCTACGTATTTGAGTTGGGAGCTATCCAATCCAACCGAGCGCTGCGCATTCGGGGCCAGTAAGCTTCCCTCCGAATCAACAATTGTGACGTTCGCTGGGCCTAGATTAGGTATAGAAGAACCCACTAAGTTTGTAATTGCGGCTACCTGTTGGTTATCCAAAAAGCGACCGGGGTGCATGGTTACCACTACCGAGGCGGTGGGCTTTTCTTGCTCACGCATGAAAGCAGTTTGTTTTGGAATTGCCAACATCACACGTGCTGATTTAACCTGCGCCAAGGAGCTAATGCTCCTCGCCAACTCACCCTCAAGTCCTCTTTGATAGTTCACCTGTTCAACAAATTGACTGGTCCCCATCTTTTGGTTTTCAAGTAACTCAAACCCCACATTTCCTGCTTTTGGCAAACCTTGACCAGCCAACTTAAGCCTAGTTTCATAAACAGTAGTTTCCGGTACTAAGATCGCCCCCCCACCCTCGGTAAATTTATAGGGCACGTTCATCTGCTGCAAAGCAGCTACGATTGCCGCCCCATCACGCTCATTAATGCTGGAGAAGAGAATTCGGTAATCGTCTTTGCGGCCCGAGAGCGAGGCAAAGATAATGACGGCTAGAAAAAGAACCCCTGCTGCAGCTACGATTAAACGCTGCTGAAGATTAAGGGCTGAGAACCGAAAGATGAGTTCTCGAAGTTTAGCGGGGGTTGCTAATTTAGCCGGAGCATTTTCTGCTCTCGCTGCAAGAGCCGCCATCCCAGCCAAAGGAGGTGCAGAAACCGCACTGTTGGAGCCAATATTGACTACAGCAGCATCTTTACCATCTCCCTGCATTCCGGGTACAGCTTCATCGCTCAATGGCAGATTCCTAATTAAATCATACAGTTAAAAATTACTCGGGGATGAAATTAGCCCGTCTTCATCGACCTTTTTTAATTGACTAAAACTGTCAAAAATAAGGCAAAACAACTATATACAGAATATTTTTATGATTAAACCACTAAATGTTGATATTCTATAACAAATATTGCCGATTTATAGGAAAAATTTGCCGATTTCACCTCCCCATTTACCCTCAAATCTGCCTCTAAAGCCAGTTCCTGAGGCTCAGGACAAGACTCCCCAGCTAATGCCCAATCAGCTCGCTGAGGCCTTTGCCCTTTTTTACGAGGAATCAAAGAAGCTCGAGTTGCAACAGTCTGATTTACAAGAGAAAATTAACCAACTCACGCAAGAACTGTATGACTCCAACCATCGCTTGGCTATTTTGCTCAATGCGATCCCTGCGGGGGTCGTGCTTTTAGAAAGTAACTTGGTTTCTCTGCATAACCCATCGGTTTTGAAGTTTTTGCCAGAAATTACGATTGGGCAAGCACTGGCTCTCCCCCCCGATTGGCAAGCTTCCATTGCGCCCAATGAATATTTAATTGAGGGTCCTAAGGGCAGGGTCACCATTCAGCTAGTTCGCATCGATGAGGGAACCCGCAGTATTGTACAGATTCAAGATATTACTGCCAACATCCAATTACACCAACAATCGCAGCAAGAAAATCGTCTTGCGGCTATGGGCAAAATGGCAGCTAGTATTGCGCATCAATTTCGGACTCCTCTGGCAACTGCTTTACTCTACTCTTCCCATTTATGCGATGGCAAGATTGCGGTCGATGATGCCAAGGAGTTTGCAGAGCGTTTGCGCAAACAATTGCTTGGCTTAGAAAAACTTTCCCAAGATATGTTGCGTTTCATTACGAATCGGCCACGCAAATCAGAACTCTTGTCCATTCACAATCTGATTCAAACTGCTGAACAGGGGATCCGTCCTCTTTGTGAAAAAAAGGGTGTGCAATTTATTGCGGACATCAATTTGCCAAAAGATCAGCTGGCCAACGTCGAGCAGCAGGCAATTGTGAATGCGCTCTTGGCAATTCTGGAGAATGCTCTAGCAGTTTCGTTGCCCGGTCAAAAAATTCATATCTGCGCGAGCAGTAAGATGCAACACGTTACTATTCTGATCGACGATCAAGGTCCTGGCATTCCAAAAGCTATGATGGACTCTTTATTTGAGCCCTTCTCCACAGGGCACTCCAATGGCACTGGTTTAGGGTTAGCAATCGCTAAAAATGCTCTTGAAGCTCACCGTGGTTCGATCCAAGCAGAAAACCTTGCGCAGGGCGGTGCTCGTTTTACGATTACCCTGCCTTGCATCAACTCCCTTTAGACATTTCTAAGATACGCCCATGATGACCCCCTCTGTACATAGTGATTTCCCTGTCATTTTGGTTGAAGACGATGATGATCTGCGCGAGGCGATTGCTGTAACTTTGCGCCTCAATCACATTGACTTTGTAACCCACCAACGCGCCGAGACTGTATTACCACTATTGCAACCTGGTCTCAAAACAGTCCTCATCACTGATTACCGTTTACCGGGTATGAATGGTGTCGATCTCTTAAAGTTAGCCTTAAAGGAAATCCCTGATCTTCCAGTTATTGTGATGACCGCCTTTGCGGATGCGAAACTCGCCGTGGAAGCGCTCAAAGCAGGTGCGCGTGATTTTCTGATTAAGCCCTTTGTGCCTGATCAGCTCATTGAAATTATTTCACGCTATCGGCCGCCGAGTACCCCAAATCAAGTACCCACCTCTATTCAAGCAAGTCCTACGAGTACTCCCAAACAAACGACCGAGCACAATAAACCAACGCCCACGATCATTGCGGTTGATCCGGCCATGATCAGTACCTTAGCACGCTGCGAGCGTGTCGCTAAAACCGATACCAGCGTGTTGATCACGGGTGGCTCAGGGGTTGGTAAAGAAATTATTGCGCACCATATTCATCTGACTTCCAAGCGCGCCGGCGGCCCTTATGTGGCACTTAATTGTGCAGCGATCCCCGATACACTCTTAGAGTCGATTTTGTTTGGTCATGAGAAGGGCTCTTTTACTGGCGCCACTAAAACACAATCGGGTAAATTTGAGCAAGCCGATGGTGGCACCTTATTCCTTGATGAGATTGGTGAGATGCCGGGGTCTTTACAAGCCAAACTCCTACGCGTCTTGCAAGACAAAATGGTTGAGCGTTTAGGCTCGGCTGAACCGATTAAAGCCGATGTGCGCATCATTGCGGCGACCAACCGCAATCTAGAAGACCAGGTGCAAGCGGGGCGCTTTCGGGAAGATCTCTACTTTCGCTTAGCGGTCTTTCCCATTCATATTCCAGAGTTGCATAAACGGGCTGGTGATATCTTGCCCTTAGCTGATTTCTTTCTTAAACGGTATCGCCTTAATATCGGTCGCGATGATCTGGTCTTGGGTCAAAGCGCTCTTGATATCCTGCCGCATTACAACTGGCCAGGTAATGTTCGAGAACTCGAAAACATCATTCAACGGGCCGTACTCTTGTGTGATGGCGCAGAAATTGGAGCCGAGCACCTTGAGATCCCAATCAAAAATCCTCTCAGCAGGGACATCCCCTCACATTCTTTGAGGGAAAACCCGCAAAATGGCACAAATATTGCAAGTAATTTATCAGATAGCCAAGAGCTTGCATCAAGCGCCAATGATATGAACTCCGTAGAACGAGAACACATCCTGAAGGTCCTAGCGCAAGTGGGTGGCAATCGCACCAAGGCGGTACAAATTTTAGGTATTTCTGAGCGGGCTCTTCGCTATAAGCTAAAATCTTATAAAGAAGCTGGCTTTGAGGTGGATAAGTAAAGTATTGATTTAATTAGAAAAGATTGTGATAATAGGATTATGGATACCAAAAATCTTGACTCAATGATGGCTAGGATGCAAGCAATGCAGGCGGCAATGGCTGTTGGCTTGCCTGCTGCCTCGAACAACATCGATGCTAAATCAGGTAACGGGGTGGATTTCCAGAACATTTTGAAAAACGCGGTTGAGAACGTCAACAGTGCTCAAAACGCGGCTCAAGCTAAGGCACAGGCATTTTCTGCCGGTAATTCTGACACGTCCTTGGAAGAAGTAATCGTTTCTCTCCAAAAAGCCAATCTCTCACTGCAAGGCATGATTGCGGTTCGCAACCGCCTCGTCGATGCCTACAAAGAAGTCACTAGCCTGCAGGTTTAGTCTCAACCCCTCTAAAAGCGGTGATTCAATTTTTCTTGGGTTGGCTTCATCTTAGCTTTTTTTATTTCAATTTTTACACCCACTCAATACTTAAAAAGATTTAAGCCTACAAGGTCTATTGCGTTTTTTGAAAATGCTTAAATCGCGCCAAATAAACAACACCCAATAAGCGGCGGTCCCATGACACCAACACACGGTTTCTTCCTAGGGGGGCTTTAGATCATCAACTTTTAGGGGGCTCCGGTATAGTCCTGCCATCAATCTCGTAGGCCCACGCCAAGACTTCTGCGACGGCTGCATATAAATCGGGTGGCACCACATCATTGAGCTTGAGTTGCATTAAGAACTCCACTAGCTCGGGCTCATTGCGAGTCGGTATGCCAAACTCTTTAGCCTTCGCCAGTATTGCATCAGCCACATAGCCCTCACCCTGTCCGGTGACCCTTGGGGCTGTGCCGTTGAGCTCATACTTCAAGGCAACCGCCTTGAGTATCTTATTAGGAGTATTGGGTGTCATAGCGCCATTCCATCGCTGATAGCCACATGCGTTTCTACTTTGACGTGTTGACTAATTTGATCCTCTAGTTTGTTTAACTCTTTCGCGAGAATCGATTTCGTTTGTGCCGAGGCCTCGATGGTTAGATTAATACTTTCCCCAAATTGAGTACCAACCACTTTGAGGCTACCCAGATGAGGCAGATCTACTTCCATAGTAATCCGTCCGCCCTTGATGATCTGACTGGGATCTTCCTCACTTTGCTGCCAGGCATCCTCACGTTGTAGACTGGCATACACATTGGGTAATGCAAGACCTGACC
>Ga0315903_10007380_pt1 | contig 13752 bp, 26 predicted proteins | sample LakEriMetagenome_7_FD_203524 | JGI IMG/M metagenome (GOLD analysis project Ga0315903, IMG submission 203524) | Freshwater fungal communities from buoy surface, Lake Erie, Ohio, United States - Buoy 2 MA119 | ecosystem: Environmental > Aquatic > Freshwater > Lake | place: USA: Lake Erie, Ohio...
TCAAGAACTGCTGGCATAGCCAAATAGGTGAAAGGGGTTTTGCCCCCAGACCAATGTTCTGGATTGCGAAGTTCACGGTACAAGTCATTAGATGCAATGCGTGTACCAACAATAAGAAGTTTACCGTTTTTACCTAAACGTGTAATAACTTCTTGTTGTAACCACTTGATTTGCTTTTCCCATTCGTGGGCGTTAGCACCAGTGATACAGTCATCAAGAATAATTAAATCGGCGCGTGCACCGTAAATCTGTCCACCCATACCAAGGGCTTGAATTGTTGGGTCTTTCTCAGAAGAGTCCCTAGCCTCAGAACCAAGATACACTGTGTCAGTGCGCCAAGTATCAGCATCTTCCTGCCAACCACCCTCAGGACCATACATAGCCTGAAGTTTCTGCCACCTAGGATGAGACAATCTTTGTTTGATAGCGTACACAAATTCGCGTGCCTTATACAAAGTCTTAGACACAATGATAATACGAACATTAGGGTTCAACGCAATACGATACGTTGAATAGTTGATAGTCACAGTGGTGGACTTAGCGTGCTCAGGGGGAATATTAATCAAAACCCTATTACGCGCAGCAGGCTCATACACCATAGAAGGATGAACCCACGCAGGTTCCCCCTTCTCCAACAAAGAAATAAAATTCTCTTGATGGGGAAAAACCTTCATCTCCAAATACTGCTCAGAAAACTCTTTAAACGTTATATCAAACTTATCAGACGACTTCTTACCAGCCCGAACCTCATCCCTAGAGATACGAGCATCATCCAAAAGTTCCCGAAATTTTTTATCAGTCTTAGTCCAATACTTCACCGTGTCAGGTTTAACCCCAGCCACCCTTGAAGCATCAGCCACAGTCATCCCAGACCCCAAAGCCTTAAGGAAATCATCCTTCCTTTGGGCACTCAGTTCCCTAGTATGGTGCGCATCCCCAGCCCTAGCCGACATATTATAAACCACCAATATTATATAATATAAGGAAATCGCAACAAGCGATTTCCATTAAACACTACCCCTTTCGCCAGGGGCGTCAGGGCGAAAGCAATATAATAAAAACCCTTACACTATATCTAACCTGTTACCAAGCAAAAAGGTAACACATTTATACCAAAAAAGTCTATTGTTGCAGGTCAGGCAGGGTCCAAACAACCACCAAAAGTTCCAAATAGGAGGAACAGGGCAGTGGTATTTGTTGTATTTAACACTCTGGGGTTTGTTTATTTACCCATACAGGTTAGGCATTAGGTAATAAATAACTAAACAACTACAAGCAACTAAGTAGTAATGGTTGTCTATCTGTTTATTAATATCGGCGCATTAGTTTTAGTTAGTGTTTAGTTTCATTAGGGCGTAGTTGTTTCTATTAGAAACAGTTTTAGTTTTAGTTATTTGATTGATTAGTTATTTGATTGATTAGTTTCTATTAGAAACAGTTTTAGGAATTACGCGCTTTTAGTTGATGGAATTAATGAGGGCATTAGGGCAAAAGTACCCCCCATTGAACCCTGTCGGGGGGTGATGCTATTGTGGAGTTGTAACTTGAAAACTCAATAGCGTTTATTGTGCCGTTCTTAGGAATTGTTTCTATTAGAAACAGTTTCTAAGAATGACCAAAAGGGTCATTCATTAACTCACTCGAAAGGTGAAAAAATGAATACAACAGAAACACTAACCCACGAAAAAATAGTTAATGCTCTAAAAACAGTTAATGAAAATGAGCAGAAACTTAATCAACAGAAAACGGCACTTAAAACTCAAATTAAAGAATTGCAAATGGGTTTTAGAAAAGTGCAAAAGTCTGTGGCGCAAAATCTGCCAGTGGTTTCTTTAATGGTTAATTCTGGAATTACTCAAGGAATTACCACTAACGGAAAACTTACTCAAGATAGTGGGGTTTCTAAAACTACGATTAGTAGATTCGATTGGATAGGTGCAACTCTTGCAAGAGTCGGAGTCACTAAAACAACAGAAAAACTAGCCGTTAAAACTCTTAACGAATTGTCTAAAAACAATTTAGGTAAGAGTCAGTTAGAAACAGTTGAAAGTATTGAAGATTGGAAAAATCTACTCAATACACCTAAGGAACCTAAGGCTAAAAAATTAGACTTAGAAACAGTAAAAAATGCAATTTTAGAGGGTCAATTCACTACTCCAGAATTGCAAGAATTAGGTGCAACAGTTTCTCTACAAATAAAGAACCAAGCACAATAAACACTAGAAAATACCCCCGACAAAATCGGGGGTATTTTTTTATGTCTGTTTCTATTAGAAACACGAACCCACCAGATACGCTTATTTTTTCCTGTTGTTGTGCGTTGTTGCTATTTTGTTTCCTGTTGTTGTTCGTTGTTGTGGTTGTTGTTTTTGGGGCTATTGTTTTTGGGTTGAACCTGTGGTATACTTGTAGTATCAAGTGAGAGGTGGGACTATGGCTATTCCAACGAGTAGAGTTATTCGTACTCGCTCTATTGCCTTTGCTTCAAATAGGAGTAAAGCATTGAGGAACCAAGCGCACGCGACTAAACCAAAATGTGGTCGTGCTGTGCAATCTTATGACCCAGAAAAGTATCTTAATTTTTGGGTGAACAATCTTGTTTCTATTAGAAACGAGAATGATAATGACTAACGGAAATAAGTTAGTTGATATTCAACTTGTTTGGACTCGTGTTGATGAGTCCGAGCATTGGTATGAAAACTATCTAATGAAATGTCAGATGTGTGAGTGGCGTTTCATTGCTGAAAGTTTTGATGCTATTCGTGATGAGGTTGAGGGACATCTTGAGGGGGTGCATAACTATGTGTGACAATAAATACTATGACAAGTATGAAGATGAGATGAACGAACTCATTGCTCAGTTGGAAAACAAATGAGTGAGATGAGTTGGCACGACTGGTATGGATATACCAAACCAGAAACTAGAAAGGAAAATGATGGCAGAGAATACAGTGGCGATGACGATAACCGATGACGGCTATCGTCAGATTGCTGAGATGACGATTATCAATGTGCTTGATAATGTCAAGACTAATAAAGATTGGAGCAGGAAAGATGCTGCACTCTTGATTATGGGGGCGATGATGATTGTGCGCCACCTTACTGATGATGAGTTCAATCTATTGACTACCTATGTGGAGCAGAGGTATGATAATGAGAGACGATGAACGCATTGTCTTAGGAACTTACACGCTGACCAAGCGTGGAGAGCGAGTGCTTATTATCACAGCAACTTTGTTGCTGATGATTGTGGCTGTCGCTGTTGGAACCATAGAAACTATGTGAGTTTCTATTAGAAACAGAAAGGAAAGAAAAGGTGGACACAGAAGTGGACGAACCAGACTCAACTTGTGAGAGTTGTGGTCTTACTGCTAGTGATAGTGGTAACGATTTGGTTCTGATAAATGATGACTCATACTACTGCACAGGTTGTTTGAATAGTTGTGATAGTTGTGGTGAGTACTATTACTACATATCTGATAGCCATTGGTTCGCAGATATATGTCGTGACTGTCAAGATGACCACTTTGCTTGTGGTTATTGTGACAGAACTACACACTTTGACGACAGTGTGACATCAACTGATGGTCAGGCAACTTATTGTTCTACTTGTGCTGACAGGCATTGGACATACTGTGGTGAGTGTAGTGAATGGTATGAGGATATGGATAATGATGAGTGCGACAGTGCTTATCGTTATGGTATCAACGACTATTCATTCAAGCCCACACCGATATTCCATTACACACCAGAGAAACCAAGTAAAACATATTTTGGTTTCGAGTTAGAGGTTGAGGCTGTTCACGAAACCATCAGCGCTGGCGTAGATATTGTACGCAACTATGCAACTGATGACCTTGTGTATCTCAAAAGTGATGGCAGTCTCAGTGACGGCTTCGAGATTGTCACCCATCCTATGACCCACGACTGGGCTATGGAGAAGTTCCCTTGGGAGATGATAGAGAAACTGCGACGTTCAGGTTACAGGTCTTGGGATACTGACACCTGTGGTCTACACGTTCACGCTTCTCGTACCTCGTTTGTTGATAGGTCACACTTGTGGAAGTGGACGTATCTTATCAACAAGAATAACAAAGAGTGTATCGAGTTGGCTGGTCGCAACAGTCACTATGCACAATTCTATGGTGTCAAACCCACCAGTGATATTGTGTTACGCAAAGCAATGCCACGCGAAAGATATGTGGCTATCAACCTGAACCCTAAGCACACTGTTGAGGTGCGCATATTCAGAGGTTCGCTACGCATACCAAGAGTTAAGACTGCACTAGATTTTATGCAGTCCACTATTGAGTTTGCTAACAAGTTAACAATCAAAGAGGCAAGTAGTGGTAACACTTGGGGTATGTACCGAGATTATGTCGGCGAGCACGCCCAAAGGTTTGAGAACCTACACTTGCGTCTCAACGCAGATAAACTAACTGATAGTGCTAGTTAGTTTCTATTAGAAACACACAAGAAAAGGAGAGAGTATGTGTTTATTAATGGTAGCAAAACCAAACGCAATGCCAACTGATGACCAGTTGATGTGCGCTTGTGTTAACAATCCAGATGGGTTCGGTTATGCCGTTCACACTGGTAAAAGTATAATCACTGGTCGTGGTATGAACCACGATGATGTGATAGATAGGTTCCTCACAGTTCGTGAGAAACATATCAATGGGTGGGCAATGTTTCACGCTCGCTTCACAACACACGGAGAAACAGTCAAAGAAAACTGTCATCCGTTTCGTGTAGGTGGTAGTCCAGATACTATCCTTGCACACAATGGTATCCTAGGTAATGTCAAGATACCTGCTGGTGACAAGCGTTCAGACACGCGTGTGTTTGCTGAGGACTTGTTGCCTAAGCGTCTCAACATCTTAGATAGTAAGAAGAAGTTTAAGAAGTTAGAGAAGTGGGCTGGTGGTTCTAAGGTTGCTGTGTTCACAACAGATAGGCGATTACAGAAAGCCGTCTACATTATCAACGAGAAGTTAGGTAACTGGGATGATGATGGTATCTGGTGGTCTAACGGTTCGTACAAGCAATCGTATTACACATACCCTAAGACACCGACAAGTCGTTGGATACCGTCTTACGATATTGCTAATGGTACTAGCAAGTATGTTATCAATGGTGATGATATGACTGAGTTCGTTGAAGAAGGTATGGCGTGTAGTTATTGTGCTCACTTCTTCGGTGAACCAGATTTCTTTCACGGATATTGTCAGACTTGTTGGACTTGTATAGAATGTCAGGACTTCGAAGAAAGTTGTATGTGTTACAGACCCACATACAAGATGGGTCAACGACATCCATACGACCTAGCATACGATGATAGTTTCTAATAGAAACAAGGGAGGAGAACTATGGCAGGACCGAAACCAAAACCTATTGGGTTAGATGAACAACAGGCTCAAGATTTATACGACAAGGTAGAGAGTATAATTCTTAGAGACCATAGTTTTCTAAAACAATTAATGGAAGATGTCGCTGGTGCACAACCAGAGATAATAAACACAACAAAGAAAAGGTGGTACAAAAAATGATAGACGAAAACATTGACCCACGAATAGCAATGGGACAAGTCATTCGTGAACTAACCCTGTTAGATGGAGATGTTGATGCCTTTATGGCAAAGATAAACTCTGCTGAAAGTAATGTTGAAGCATACAAGATATGTATGGACACATTGATGGAGGTGAACAGCAATGGCTAAGTGGGAACTACCAACAACAACACTAGAAAGAATAAATACTTTCGCGTGTGATGTGCTGATAGAATTCTCTGCTTTAGAAAATGATACTGATTTCATTTCAAAGTTAGAGGAACATAACTTGTACTATGATTTCGATAGGGCAAGTTACTATCTGCAACGCATCAAAGATTATTCGTCTGCCTTTTTGTACGCGTACGAAAGGGAGATGGATAATGCTTGATGTTATTCTGGGTGAGAAAGCAAGGGATGCTAAGTGCTTTAATCACCCAGACCCTGACTGGTTTCACATTCCTGGAACAGGGGCTAACCTAAAGGAACAGAAAAAGTTTTGCCAAGACTGCAAAATTATTACTGAGTGTTTAGATTATGCTGTCAGGAATGATGTGTCAGGTGTGTGGGGTGGCACAACAACGAGGGAAAGAATGATGATGAGGAGAAGTATGGGTATCAAGGTGATACCTATATCGTTAAGAGAGGTGCACGTTGGCACGTAAAAAGAAAGATGATGATGACATTGAGAAGTTAGTTGATAACGCATTCGATAAGGGTGCTGAGAAACTAATCGAATCAATGGAAGCAACTAATCAAATCACTGAGGAGACTGAGAAGTTCCTTAAGTCTGATGAGTTGTGGGAAGCAGCAGCAACACAGATGGAGGTGCGCTTACTTATACTTAGTATGTCTGGTATGCTTGCGTTTGCTGTCACTGAACACGGTGGTTTATATCTTGACCACCTAATTGAGGAAGAAGAAAACAATGAAGATAGTAAAGGGTGATTGGAGTGGAATACCTACTTCTGTTTGCCCTAACTGTGATTGTACTTGGTTTAATGTTCCGATAACATTCGACCAAGAAACATATGAGATAGCAGCATATGGTCTTGATGGTGTAACTTGTTGGTCTTGTGACCAACCCATTACTCCACCAATACCTATCGATTCAAGGATAGAGGAAAAATAATGGGCTGGATTATCACGGTTGTTCTTGGGTTAACCACTGTTATGTATGCTGTTGCATATCATAACCAAGTTAAGTTAACTGTTCGAGAACGGTTACGGCAACATCAATAGAACCCACGTTTATCGTGGTGTTCAAGTGCATTACAAGGCGTATCATAACGCTTCTTAATGTACCTTATACCACGTTGTGTTTGCTCTTTGATACTCAAACCCTCAGGGGTTTTAAGTATTTGAAACAAACCGTAGGCTGACGATTTGGGATTGTCTGCAACGTTGGACCAAGTAGACTCACGTCTAACTAGTTCATCAAGGCATACCCATTCGTCACCTGTCCATCCTTCGTATTTGACTTTCAGTCTGACGTATGAACGAGATACCTCAGCAGGAAGTTGCCTAACAATAGGCACATCAGATACATCAGGGACAGGGATTATTGGTATTATCATTAATCTCCAACCAGTAATATTATATAATATAATATATAATATAACTTAGTAGTTATATTATATAATATAATATTATATAACATAATATAACATAACCTATGTTATATTATATAATATAATATAACTTAGTTTCTAATAGAAACAATGTTATATTATACTTTACCCTGATGCTTGTTGCATCAGAGGTAAACCTAGACTATACTGAGGATAGTGGGTGGGCTTTCTCTCACCTTTCACCCTGCCCACTATCGAACCCTAACGGTAATCAGAGGAGGATAAAGTGTTAAAGATAAACGGATACGATGTACCTGAACACGTTTCCTATTCAAGTATTACCACTTGGTTGTCCTGTGGTTATCGCTATTACTTAACTCGTATTCAACAAGTTGAGGAACAGCCTGCTGCTTGGACACTTGGTGGTTCTGCTGTGCATAGAGCAACAGAAACTTATGACCGTCAACTTTGGGATGAAATAAATGTCTGAAGAAGAATTATTTGACCAACTATCAGAGTTAATACCTGACCTTAAAAAGGCAGAGAACGAGTATTCAACTTTTGATTGCACTTCAAAAATACTTAATGCTTACATTGAATTAAAATGTAGACACACCCATTACAGTACTTTGCTGATTGAAAAATCTAAGTACGATAGACTGGTTGATGAAGCAAGAAGTAAGTTGATGGCACCACTGTATATCAACTCAACACCTGAAGGTGTATGGTCTTTTAACCTAGATAAGTTTGATGATTTAGTTTGGACTGACCAAGATAACTTGCCAGCCACAACAGAGTTCGACAACAAAGAGAAAGTAACTAAATCAGTTTCTTTCTTACCAATAGAAAAAGGTGATAGATTATTTTGGACATAACAATAGACTTGAATAAAGTCTGGGATGATGCGTGGAACGCTGAGATTGAAGACATAATAAAATATCAAGACCCAAACCTTGATGTAAAAAACTTACGTCAATCATCACGTACAACTAAAGCAAACCCTGATGGTGAGAACGCTGAGTGGTGGTATGTTAATGGTCGTAAGTTCCTTGACTCTTGGATTGCTTGGCGTAAAGGTTCAGGTTGGAATATCTGGACAACACCTCAAGGTGTACCTGCTATAGAGTTGATGATGGAAATTGAAACAGGTGGTATCAATCTTAAAGGTGCAGTTGACCGTGTGTTCATCACACCTGAAAGAGAAATCATTGTTGTTGATTTGAAAACAGGTGTGCGTACACCACAATCAGACTTACAACTACAGGTGTATGCTTGTATGTTGGAACGTGCAACTGGTGTGAGACCAGACTTTGGTGCATACTGGATGGCAAGACAAGGTGGAACAAGTACACCTGTTAGATTAAATAAATTTACATTAAAGAAATTAGATGAGATGATTGCTCTCTTCCAAAAGGCAAGAGAAGATAATCTTTATCTACCTAATTTCGAATCGTGTAAACTGTGCTCTGTTCAGGAGTACTGCTATTGGGTAGATGGGGAAAAGTCTACCGAGTTAGGAGAAATCAATGGCAACAAATGAAGCACTGTTTTCAGTTAGTATGAAAACAAGAAACGGAACCATCCTCACCTTGCGTGCAGATGATTTCGAAACATTCTCTAAACACATTGCTGATGCAGTTGGTGGCAACATCAACTTAATTGTTGGTGCATTAGAAGATGTTGTTCACGGACAAGACCCTGTTGCATATGCTGCACAAGCGTTAGGTGCAACAAGTGTTGTGACTGAACCTAACATTGGTAGTGGTCCAGTGGCACCACCATCAACACTTGGTTCATTCCCTGCACCAACGTGTCATCACGGTCCAAAGAAACACAAGAGTGGACAAGGTGCTAAAGGTCCTTGGCAAGCGTGGATGTGTCCATCTGCTAAAGGAACACCAGACCAATGTCAACCAATGTGGATTAAACGTGGCGAAGTAGGCTGGGTTTCATAAGTGAGAACACTCACTAGAACAATTGGTAAAACTGAATCAGGTGGCGAACCATTGCCACCTGTGTTCAGGACATTTGAGTATGCCCAAATTGTTTTACGTCGCAGTGAAGTGAGTATGTTTGCTGGTGCCCCTGGTGCTGGTAAATCAACACTGGCTTTGGCGTTAGCAACTTGGATGAAAGTTCCTACCTTGTATGTTTCAGCAGACACAGGTGCACACACAATGAGTATGCGTTTGTTCTCAATGCTTACAGGTAAGAGCCAAGATGAGGCAGAGAAACTTCTATCATCAGATGTTAAGTTCGCTAGAGATGCAATCAATAAAGGTTCAAGTCATATCTTCTGGTCATTTGATGCAGCACCATCGTTATCTGATTTAGATGAAGAGGTGTTATCTTTTGAAGAAGTTCACGGTGAGAACCCACACTTGATTGTGTTAGATAACTTGATTGATATCACTGATGGTGGTGGCGAAGAGTGGTCTAGTATGCGTCAAACTATGAAAGAAATAAAATTCTTAGCACGAGATACTAACGCTGCGATTCTTATCCTTCATCACACAAGTGAAGCATTTGATAGTAACCCTTGCCCACCAAGGTCAGCGATACAAGGTAAAGTTTCACAACTACCAGCACTGATTTGTACCATAGGTCAAACACCTAACGGTATGATGGGTGTTGCCCCTGTAAAGAATCGTTACGGTAAAGCAAACGCTTCTGGAAGTGAACCAGTTTATCTGTCATTCAATCCAGAGTTTATGTACCTTGCTGACCCAAGAGAATCTTTATGAGAAATATAGATGGCAGATGTTATATCTGTTCATCTATCTGGTACTGCACTTGTAACAACGAATCGAATATAGGTGAAGATGAGCAAGTCTAAACAAAAAGGTACTGCTGCAGAAACTGCTGTAGTTAAATACCTTAAAGCAAATGGCTTCCCTAAAGCAGAACGTCGTGCACTGCAAGGTAACCTAGATAAAGGTGACATCTCAGGTATTGATGATGTGGTATTTGAAGTTAAAGACCACAAGAAGATGGAACTATCTGGTTGGGTTAAAGAGTTAGAAGTAGAAGTGGATAATGCTAACGCTGTAACAGGTGCTGTTATTCATAAAAGAAAAGGAACAACAGATGTTGGCGAATGGTATGCAACAATGCCAGTGTATATGTTTCTATCTTTGATAAGAGAACTTGATGTCTGATTCACCTATCGCAAAAGTGTTGATGCTATATGGGGCAAACAAAGTCCCATCTGGTAGAGGATGGCGCAGTATGAAATGTCCTTTTCATTCTGACCGTCACGCCTCAGCAACAGTTAACACTGAGGTGAATGCGTTCTCCTGTTTTGCGTGTAGTATTAAGGGAGATTTGTACAAGATTATTATGGAACAAGAAGGGATTGGTTTTCGTGAAGCAAAATCAAGAGCAGAAGAGATTACTGGAACAAGCGACATCGCACTACCAAAAGTCAATCAACTTGGCAGAAGAGTATCTCGCCAAGAGGGGACTATCTCTAGTAGACGCAGAGAAGTTTCGTCTGGGGGTAGTGAACCAACCACTCGTAGGTCACGAAGCATACGAGAACAGACTGGCGATACCATACATAACTAGAGCAGGTGTTGTTGATATCAGATTCAGAGCAATAGATTATTCTGAACCAAAGTATCTAGGACTTCCTGGTTCTGAGACAAGATTATATAATGTTGAAGCATACTTTCAGGCAACTGATTGGATATGTTTATGTGAAGGTGAAATAGATACTATGACACTTTCTAAACTAGGTTACCCTGCTATTGGTATTCCTGGTGTTAAAAACATTAAGTCACATCATTACAAAATCTTGTCAGACTTTGATAGGATTTATGTGTTCGCTGATGGTGACACAGCAGGTCGTGACTTTGCTAAAGACTTAGCAAGAAGAGTAGCAGGTGTTATACCTATCACTATTCCTGATGGTGAAGATGTTAACAGTTTGTTTATTAAGAATGGTTCTGATTGGTTCAAAGGGAAGGTTGCTGCGTAATGCAAAATGAAATTAAGTTTGCTGAGTTAACTTATATTTACACAGATGGTTTAGCAGAACTGTTAATTAGAAAACAAAAAGATTATGGACCAAAGAATATTTCTGATTCACCTGGTGGTCCACTTAATGGGTTACGTGTGAGAATGTTTGACAAACTTGCTCGCATCAATAACCTTGTTGAAACAGGTGCAACACCAGAGAACGAATCATTACGTGATTCCTTTTTGGATATAGCAAACTATGCAATCATCGCAATGATGGTGCTAGATAAACAATGGGAAGGCGTTGAATGAAACGCATTGTAGTCTTATCTGATATGCAAATACCTTTGCATAATAAGAAAGCAATAGAAGCAACGATTAAGTTTGTTAAAGACTACCAACCAGATGAATTGTTTTGTGTGGGTGACGAAGCAGACTGCTTAGCCCCAGCACGTTGGTCTAAAGGATATGTTGCAGAGCATTCTAATCTACAACGAGACCTTGATGAAACTACTTCTATTATGGGTAAGTTTCGTAAAGCAATAGGAAGTAAGCCTTTTCATTTAATGAGAAGTAATCACGGCGACAGAATACAACGTTACATTGAACGTGATGCGCCAGCGTTAGCAACACTTAGAGATTTGAAGTATGAAAAACTTTTAGGTTATCGTGACCTTGGTATTACCTACCATAATAAACTTTGGGAGTTTGCCCCTGGTTGGGTTATGGGTCACGGTGATGAAGGCGCAACCAGTCGTTACGCTGGTGGCACAGCAATGTCATTAGCAAAAAAGATTGGTATGTCAGTCGTATGTGGGCATACACATAAGCAAGGATTAATCCACACGAACACATCGTTCAATGGTAAGTACACTTCAAGTCTTTATGGTTTTGAAGTTGGTAACATTATGGATTTAAAACAAGCCACATATTTAAAAGGTGGTTCAGCAAACTGGCAATCTGGTTTCGGAATTCTCTACATTGATAAAGGTAAAGTAACCCCAGTACCTGTACCTATGATAGGTAATTCTTTTATAGTAGAAGGAAAAAGTTACAAGTGGTAGATTACATAACTGAATATAATGATTTAGTTAAGAATGTTTCTTACTCTAAACACAAAGATTATCCTATGGTTCCAAGAGAAGATATCATTCAAGAACTATGGTTGTGGTTCCTTGAACACCCTAACAAAGTTGAAGAGTGGTCTAAAATGGATGACCAAAAACTTGCAACCAAACTTGTTAACAGGTCTTTACATAATCGTGCACACGATTTTTGTCAGAAAGAAAAAGCAAGAACAGTTGGTTACGAGTTAACAGACTTGTCTTACTATCATCGTGATGTGGTTGAAGAACTACTACCATCAATTCTAACAGATGACTGGTCTCAACCAGTGTTCTCTGATGTTAATGGTGATAGGAAAACATTTGCACCTAGTGAAGGTGGAAACCTTATGGCTATGCAAGCAGATGTTTCATATGCGTTTGAACGCATAAGTCCACATCATCAAGAAATATTATTACAATGGTATTTGAATGGTCGTAACTCTAAAGACCTTGGTGTTGCTTTAGGTTTAACTGATAAGAACGCAAGGATGAAAGTGACCAGAGCCATTGATGCTATCATTAAAAAACTTGGTGGTCGTGCACCACGACCTGATAAGGACTACAAAAAACACAGTGATTAAACGACAAAAGAGGCAGGATGGATATTCCTACCCAACCTGCCTATAAAACTGCCTAATTTTGCCCTTATTTGCCCTCAGAATCGCTGTTAAGGGTGACCTTAAACAGTGTCCAAATGGCAAAAGCCCCAAGGCAAATGATACCAACAACATCCCTTGTTTCACCAGGAGGTAGCACCATCCAAGCAATAGCCAAACCAACTAGGGTAAAGGCTTCCCCAGCCCAGGCATCAAGATATTTCAAGATGAATGATAAAACTTTTCTCACTTTATTCTCCTTGCAGTTGATAGTTGTGTTACAATTATTGCACCCAGCACAACTTGCTGGGCTTGTTCACGCTCTTCAGGTGTGAACTCGGAACCAAGATTGGAAATAGTGTCTAATGCAACAGTTATGGTTTCAGATATTTGTTGGAATGTTTCTTGCAAACCTTCTAATGAAAGTTCTGGAAGAAATTCAAGGAGAGATTCAGTTTCGTCAGTGGGTAAAGTCTCTTCCAACGAAGGTAAGTCGTTCTCCAAAGAAGAAGGGAAATCGTTAAATGACTCATCAACAACTTCTATTAAAGTATCTTGAACATCTGGAGACGGAAGTTCAGAAGGCTGTACTAACTCTTCAGAAGGTTCAGGCTGTGGCACAGATGGCTCTTCAGTTGGACCAACTGGAACCTCTGGATTTTCTGTTGGCTGAGGAATATCAGTCGGTGACGGAGAAGGAGAAGAAGGCTCAGGTGTTGGCTCAGGAGTTGGCGAAGATAAAGTCTGAGTTGGGGTTGGACTAGGTGTCAGACTTTCAGTTGGGGTTGGTAATATTGGTGTTGGGGTTGGTACAGGTGTTGATACTATTAAATTCGTAGACAACAAATAAGAACCAGTAGGATATTGGTTGCAACAAGCATAAGCATATGATGTTGCACGAATAAAATACTCACCAACCTGCAACGGTATAGTGATTATGGATGCTAGCACATTGCTAGCACTATGGGCAC
>Ga0315903_10007384_pt1 | contig 13751 bp, 13 predicted proteins | sample LakEriMetagenome_7_FD_203524 | JGI IMG/M metagenome (GOLD analysis project Ga0315903, IMG submission 203524) | Freshwater fungal communities from buoy surface, Lake Erie, Ohio, United States - Buoy 2 MA119 | ecosystem: Environmental > Aquatic > Freshwater > Lake | place: USA: Lake Erie, Ohio...
TACGTGATGGTGAGCAACCATCGCGATATGAAGGGCGTCGACGCTCGCCGATCGCGGCAGAATCGCTTTCCGCAGTATTTCTTCGGCGATTTCCAGGATCGCCTCCTCGATCGGCAGGATAGGGACGCCCGTCAGTGCCTCGAGGCGGCGCTGAGCCAGAGCAGAATCACCATCAGCCGCTTCATCGAGCACGTACTGCGAGGTGACGAGTTCGTAGTTCGACCTCTCTGCAGCCCACCACTGTTGCGTCAATAGTTGCCGCGCCGCTGCAACAACCTGACCGCTTGGTCGCCCTCGCAGGTAGCTGACGATCGACGTTTCAACATAAAGAGTCGGCATTTCCGCACTTGCTCGCCAGTAGATCAAACGCTCTGAGCGTCATCATCTTCGTTCCGTCAGCTGGCGGCAAGCGTCGCTGAGCGCAATCGGCCGACAACTATTTCAAGGTTCATCATGGCAGGGGCAGCGCCTTCGGGTGCCGCCCCTGCCTTCTTTTTTTCACGGAAGGTCCCATGGTGAAAATCACCACGTTCAACGACCGGCCAGTGCGGCATGTGCGATACATGCCGGACGGCACGGTGATATTGAAACTCTACGAGCCGCGGCCCAACCGCCGTGCTCGCCATCTCCGCGTGTCGCGGGCCCAGTGGCTGGCAGGCCGCGGAATCTATCTGTTGGAAAGCCACGCGACGCCGTGGGCTCAAGATTTGGGGAGGGGGTCAGGCAACTCACCGCGGATCGCCCTCAAGCACTACTGCATGGTGACCGACCACGACTTTGACCGAGCCCGAGGTATGGCTGCTGCCGCCGTAAACACCCAGTCCTCGATAGAGGTTTCGGCACCTGCGGGGCGCGGCACAGAATCCGGCACAGTCGGGGCACAGAATGCGGCACAGCGACTGCACGCAGCGGCTCGCGAGTATTCGCACGACCCGCGTGCAAACCCTTCAGCGACCGCCACTTCCACGAAGTCCCGCGACGTATCGCGAAACCCCTGCGAAACCAACGAGCGGAGAGGGCGGGATTCGAACCCGCGGTCCAGCTTTTGACCGGACACGTCTTTAGCAAAGACGCGCATTCGACCACTCTGCCACCTCTCCGGCACCGGATCGTCCGCCGGCCCGAACCACCCTTCCCAGATGGGAGGGTCAACCCGGACGCAGCCAGACGGAACCGGCGAGAAACCCCGTGGTCCGGGGAACTTCCTCGCCGACTATTCTGGACGCCAAGGTCGGCTCCCGCAAGGAGGCGACCTCCATCGTGGAAACGAACGTGACTGTCGTCCATCCGCCGTCGTGGGGCCGAGTCGGCGTCGCCGCCGTCGCGGTGCTCATCGGCCTGTTTTCCGCCGGCGCTTCGGCAGCCCGGGCCGCCGAACGCCTGACGGCAGCCGCCGCGAGCATCCAGGCCGCCGACGCCAGCCGGCATGTGGGCGTGCTCGCCGACGATGCGTTCGAGGGCCGGGAAGGCGGAACCCGCGGGGGCCAGGCCGCCGCAGCGTACGTCGTCGAGCAGCTCGAACGGCTCGGGATCGAGCCCGCCGGCGACGACGGGGGCTACTACCAGCGGTTTGGCGGGATGCGGAACGTGCTGGCGATCCTTCCCGGCAGTGACCCTGCCCTCGCCGGTGAGATGATCGTGATCGGGGCCCATTACGATCACGTGGGGTACGGAACCGCCGCCACCAGCTACGGGCCTTTCGGCTTCGTCCACAACGGCGCCGACGACAACGCCTCCGGGGTCGCCGGCCTCCTGGAGATCGCCGAGGCCCTGCAGCGACTCCCCGAGCGGCCCCGGCGCACGATCCTGCTTGCCTTCTGGGACGGCGAGGAGAAGGGGCTGCTCGGTTCAACCCATTTTCTGCGCGTTCGCCCCGCCGGTGTCGCCGGGCGGACGATCGTGTGCTCGGTGAACATGGACATGATCGGCCGGCTCCGCGGGGGCCGGCTCGAGGTCTACGGCTCCCGCACCGCAATCGGCCTGCGGGAGGCGGTGGTCCAGGCCAACACCCGCGGCTCGACGGGAGCCGGCCTCGACCTCGTGTTCGTCTGGGACATCGAGGAAGACTCCGATCACTTTCCGTTCATCGCCGCGAGCGTGCCCACGGTGATGTTCCACACCGGACTTCACGACAACTACCACCGGCCGAGCGACGACGCCCATCTCGTGAACTTCTCCGGAATCGAACCGGTCGCCCGCCTTGCCCTCGGCTTCGTGATGTCCGTCGCCGACGCCCCGGAGCCCCTGCCGGCCTTTCGCCCCGCCTGCCGCGGTGAGTCGAATGCCACCCGCAACCGGATCGAGGCCGCAGTCCCCGAGTCGGCGGAGAGCCCGGGCGGACGCTGGGGCATCGGCACTCGCGACGATCCTGGCGAGCCCGGCAGCCCGGTCGTCGTCCGCGTCTGGCGATCCTCCGCCGCCGAGCGTGGCGGACTTCGCGTCGGCGACCGCGTCCTCGCGATCGATGCGGCTCGGATCATCTCGCAGGACGATATGGTGAGCCGGCTCCGGCTCGCCCCATCGACGATCTTCCTCGATGTGGAACGCCGAGGCCGCGTTGAGCATGTCCGGCTCGACGCCGGCACGGACCATGAAAAAGGGCCCCTGAAGGGGCCCTGAGTTGGTGAGCGAGTTCAGGGTGAACCGACGACCTCAGTCGTCATCATCCTCATCTTCGTCCTCGTCCTCATCCTCGTCCTCCCAATCCTCGTCGTCGTCCTCCCAGTCCTCTTCCTCTTCCTCTTCCTCTTCCTCTTCCTCGTCTTCGTCCTCCTCGTCGTCCTCTTCCTCCTCGTCGTCGACCTCCTCCCACTCCTCGTCGTCTTCCGAATCTTCTTCGTCCTCTTCCTCTTCCTCGTCTTCGTCCTCTTCATCATCCTCGAAGTCGTCGTCCTCGTCTTCGTCGTCGAAGTCCTCGTCCTCGTCCTTCGCGGCCACGATCACCGCATGATCGGTCGCCACCCATGCAGGCTGGACCGCCGCGACCGCGGCAGCCCCGAACGCCGGGTTGCTGGACTCCTGATCGAAGAGATCCTCGGCCGCGAGCAACTCCGGCATCTCGCTCCACGAGAAAACTTCGGCGTCCACTTCGACGCGATGCTCCCGGCCACTTGCAACGATCGTCACGGCGAAAACCTCCAGGACCTGTTCGACGACACCACCATGTTCCTACCCGATCGGTCAGAGAACGTCCAACTGCGGAGGCGAAATTCGACTGCAGAAAAATCGCTCGCAAACCGAACGGGAGGGGACACAGTCTGTCGCCCGGTGGCCACCGCTGCAAGTGTCCGCCCGGCGCCGATTTCCCGGGCTTGTCAGGAGGCGGGCCCACCGACGTCCGTCGGCTCGTCGGTGGTCGCCCCCGGCGTGCCCCCGGGTACGTCCACCGGTGGGAGGTCCGCCAGCCTGGCGAGGCCGAATGCCGCCAAAAACCGCCGTGTCGTGACGTAGACGTTCGGTCGTCCGAGATCCTCGGCCCGGCCGCCCACGGCCACGAGATCGCGTTCGAGGAGTTGGCGGATGATCTCCTCGCTGCCGACGCCCCGGATGGCCTCGATCTCCGCCCTCGTGACGGGCTGGCGGTACGCGACCACGGCGAGGGTCTCGATGGCGGCCGCCGACAGGCGGGCGGCTGGAGGCCGATCGAACAGCCGGCGAACCCAAGGCCCCAAGGGTGCCCTGGTGAGCATCTGGAATCCGCCGGCGATCTGCTCGACGCGAAACGCCGTGCCGGCGGCGTCGTGCAGCCGCCGCAGTTCCCTGACGATGGCGCGGGTGCGGCTCGCGTCGGCGAGGCCCGCCAACTTGGCCAGTCGCCGCGGGCTCAGCGGCTCCCGGGCCATGAACAGCGCGGCCTCGACGCGGGCGACATCGTCGCCTCGACCATGCGAGCCACGGCCCGCCACGGGGCTCGTCCCGCCCGCCGGCGATGGGATGGGCCGGCGACGACGCTGGGCATCCCATGGATGCGGCGGTGCGGCGAGGGCGTGGCCCGTTCCGGGCGACCACGCGCGTCCGCATGCGGACGACGGCCACCATGGGCGACGACGATTCATCGGTGCCTCGGATCAGGGATGTGCGGCCGACGACACCGGGTCGTCGCGCCGCCCCGCGCCGGCGAACCTGCTCCGCCATCCATCGACCTCCGCCGCCAGCGCCGTCAGCGCCGCGTCACGATCGCCACCCGTTCCGTGGAACACGCGCAGCAGCTGGCCCTCGGCGTCGAGTGCCACGGCACAACTCGCCACGTGACCGCCCTGCTGCCCCGGCAACGGGCGGCACTCGAGCGACGTCACCCCGAGCCGCGCAAGCACCGCCTCGGGCCGATCCGCTGGCGGCATCGGCGGAGACGCCACATCGCCCCGGCCGGTCGGGGCCGCATCCACGATGCCGGAAGGCTCGGGTGGGGGAGCCTCGGCAGCGCGGGTCGGCATGACCGCATCACGAAACCAGGCGACCGCCTTCGTCACCGCGTCGCGGGTGCCTGCCCGCACGTGTGCCGGCACGCGGTGCGAGAACAGGGCGACCCCTGGCACCGCGACCATGCAGACGGCGAGGAGCGTGGTGCGAAGGGTCATCGATGGGGCGATCCGCCGGGCGGGCTGGGCCGGGAACGTAGCGGCTGCCCAGGCTGCCCACAATCCGGAAAACCCCGTTATTTCCCGGAGGAGTCGCTCCCGGCGACGATGATCCGTCGGGGCCCCACGGCATCGGCAGGCGTGCCCGGATCGAAATGGGCCACTCCGGCCGAGTAGCTCACCGCCAGCCGGGCCCGGGCCTCCTCCACGAGGCCGCGAACGAGGTCGGTGAACAGCACCTTCTCGATCCGCGGACGCACGACATCAATGCCGATCCGGCCGGGCTGCACGTCGGTCACCTTGACGACGTGGACGCCGAACGGCGTGATGATGGGACGCGAGACATCGCCCTTCGCGAGCCGGTAGACGGGCTTGGAGAACTCCTCCACCATGGGCCCGTCGCGGCCGATCCAGCCCACGTCGCCTCCCCGATGCCTGCTTGGAGCCGCCGAGTGAACGCGGGCAGCATCCTCGAATGACGTCCGGTTCTGAAGAACGTCGCGGCGGATCCCCTCGGCCTTCGCCACGATGCGGTCGATCCCGTCGCCGCCGCCGCTGACGTCGAGGATGTCGGGCCTGAGCAGGATGTGGCTGACCCGAAGGCGTGTGCCGTCGACCTCGCGACGCTTCTCCTGGAAGACCGCATCGAGCTTCATGGGCGTCATCAGCGGCCGCGCGTACTTCTCCATCCCGATGTTCAGCCGCAGCTGGTCCCGCAGCCCGGCTTCATCCCGGCCTGTCGACACCAGGAAGGCCTGATACGACGCATCCCCGTTGAACTGAGCCTTGAACTGCCCGAGAGCCGTGTCGATCTCGGCATCGTCCACGGAGATCTGCCGGTGCGCGAGCTCGGAACGGATCAGCATTTCATCGACGAGTTGCTCCAGGACGGTCGCCTCGACATAGCGACGCCGGTCGGAGGTGATCGTCTGCTGGGGGCCAAGCCGGCGGATGACGGCGTCGACGGTCGATTGCAGCACCGGGGCGTCGCCGACGGTGGCGACCACGCCGGCCGGGGGCGCCGCTGCCGCATCCTGGGCCCACGACGGCCGGACGGCCGCCAGAGCCGCGACCGCCAGGAGGCAGCCGCACCACACGGTCGGACTGGGCACGGGAACGCGGCAAGCCACCGGCACGCTGGGAGTTCTCCGGCATGAGAATCGAAGGCGAACGAACGCCGCGGCTCCGCCGCAACACCGTCATGGTACGCGATCGGAGGCCCGTCCAGAACCCGGTCGCTGGCGGACCCGTCGCTGCGGCGGCAAGAATGTCTCCGCCCGCGGTGGACCACCCCACGCGGTCCGCCCGCGCCGACGGAGTGTTGGATGGCGAAGATCGCGATCAGCCTGTGCGGGGAGGGCCGTGGGCACGCCACGCGGGTGAGCACCCTGGTGCATCGCCTCGAAGAACGTCACGAGATCCTCGTCTGGACGTCGGCCGACGCCCTCGACTTCCTGCGGCGGCGGTTCGCCAGCGGCCATCCGCGGGTCAGGATCGAGCAGGTGCCGGGGATGCTGTTCGAATACAGCGCCGGCCGGCTCGACGTGGCCCGGTCGATCGCGGCAGGGATCGACTATCGCGCACGACTTCTCGGCCCGCTCGTCGATCGCATGATCGGTGAACTCGAGGCGTTCGGCGCCGACCTCGCGATCACCGACTTCGAGCCGGCGCTTCCACGGGCGGCCGGGCGACTGGGAGTGCCGCTGCTGAGTGTGGACCACCAGCACTTCCTCGTGGCCTACGATCTCGACGCGCTGCCGACGTCGCTTCGCTGGCACGCCTGGCTGATGAGCCACGCCGTCTGGATGATCGTGCCGGAGGCCGATGACACGGTGGTCTCGGCATTCTTCCGTCCGCCCCTGCGGCACGGCTGGGAACACGCGGTGCAGGTGGGCCCGCTGCTGCGGCCGGAGGTCGCCGCCGTCCAGGCGTCCGACCAGGGGTTCGTGCTCAGCTACCTGCGGCGGCACACGCCGTTCTCGACCATCGAGGCGCTCGCCGACTGCGGGGCGCCGGTGAAGGTCTACGGACTCGGCGAACGGGAGCGCGTCGGCCGGGTGTCGTTCCACGCGATCGACGACGCCGCGTTCGTGGCCGACCTCGCCTCCTGCACGGCCCTGGTGGCCGCGGCAGGCAACCAGTTGATCGGCGAGGCCCTGCATCTCGGCAAGCCGATGCTCGTGCTCCCCGAGATCGCCCATGCCGAACAGTTGATGAACGCCCACTTTCTGCGGAGCATGGGCTGCGGCGATTTCTGCCCGCTCGAGGAGGTCGCAGCCGGGCGGGTCAGGGAGTTTCTCGACTCGCTGGATCTGCACCGCGGCCCGCTGGCCGCGCTCGCCGGACGTATGGACGGCACCGCCGATGTCCTCGAGGTGATCGAGCGGCGACTGCAGGCCGCGCGGCCGGTGCCCGCCGGCGGCTGAGCCGGATCACGGCCGGCCGACGGCCCCGATGATCGCCGGCAGCATGCCGCGGAGTGCCCGCGCGCGATGGCTGATCACGCCCTTGACGGTCGGGGGGATCTCGCCGAACGTGCGATGGTATTCCGGCACGATGAACAGCGGATCGTAGCCGAAGCCCCCGGCTCCCTTGGGCGACTCGGCGATCAGCCCGTGGCATTCGCCATACGACTCCGCCACGATCCGCCCGGCGGGATCGGCCAGCGCCGCATGGCACGCGTAGTGGGCCGCGCGGGCCCGGCCCGAGACGCCGCGGAGCCGCTCGAGCAGCAGGTCGCTGTTGCGGGCGTCGATCTCGGGCCGGGTGCCGCTGGCTCCGGAGAAGCGGGCCGACCTCACCCCGGGATCGCCGTCGAGCGCCGGCACCACGAGCCCGCTATCCTCTGCCAGCACCCATGCGGCCAGGGCGGTCGCCTGCTGCGACGCCTTGAGCGCCGCGTTCTCCGCGAAGCTCGTGCCGGTCTCCTCCACGTCGACGGCGGCGGCCAGGCCCGCGAGCGAACGGCACCCGATGCCGTGCGGCTCGAGGAGCGCCAGGAGCTCCCGAACCTTGCCTTCGTTGGTCGTGCCGAGGACGAGCATCGCGGTCCGTGCGATCAGCGGCGGCCGGCGGGCGGCCGCGGCACGTCGATCGGCCGCGGCTGGACGTCGAGGAGGATGCCGCCGAACGACCGCGGCATGACCTGGCCGCGGGCCAGGAGCGTCTGGTCGGGCCCGAGTGACGCGACGATCCTCGTGATCTCGGGATGCGGCACGGCGCGACCCTCCGGCCCGGGCACGCTGAGCTGATCGATGCTGCCGACGCACACCATGCTCTCGTCGCGATCGTGGAACTCCCAGGCCTGCCAGCCCTGACGCCTGAGCGCCTCGGTGAGCCGATGCGCCTTGTCGGCCGCCTCGACGAGACGACTCTCCCGGTCAACGCCGCGAAGCTGCGGGTCCTTCCAGCCGTTTCCCTTGAGCACTTCCACGAACCGACCCATGTCGACGAGCCCCGCGTTCGACTCGACGGGATCTGCTGCCCCGGCCCCGGTGTCGAAGGTGCCGGCGCCGGTGAAGGTCGCCACGCGGACGGTGTACCGGCCCGGACAGTCGAGGAGGCCGTGCGTGACGTCGGCGTTCATCTCCATCACGAACTCGTCGATCCGTTGGCGTGAGAAGTAGTCGTCGGGCAGGAGCGGATTGGGGATCAGGATGGCGGCGTGCAGCGGCGGCTTCGCGCCCGGGGCCGCCCGCACATGGTCGCGGTTCGCCTGGAGAAACTCATGTTTCAGCCGGTCGGCGGCGGCGGACTCCACCGCCCTGGGCCGCAGCGTCTTCACCTTCTGCAGGATCTTCTGGCCGCGGGGATCCTCGGCCGAGGAGAAATCGCCCACGAGCACCGCGACCTCGACGACCTGCTCCGAGTTGGCGTAGCGCATCCGCTTCGGCGTGCCATCGGGATTCAGGCCTTTGCCGCGCTGCTCACCGGTGTAGTCGAAGGCCTTCTCGTGCGTGTAAGCCTCGAGCCGGTGCGTGCCCCGCAGTTCCTGGACGAGCCGCCGGGCGTCGTCGCGGGCGCCCTCGCCGCGGAACGTCGTGGCCAGCACGAGCCACGGACCGTCCTTCTCGGCGAGCGGATACATCGCCTGCGAGTCGGCCTCCGCGCCGCCGAACCAACTCGCGGGCAGCCAGCCCTGCGCTCTCGCGTCGCGGTGGCCGAGGCCGGCCAAGCAGACCAGGACCATGCCAACGACGACACGGCCCCTGACACGTGATCCCTTCACGACTGACCTCCTGCGACCGCATCCCCGGCGCGAGCCGACGCCGGCTGGGAAGGGAGGGACGGTAGCAGGGCACGGGCCGGGGATGCCAGACTGATGCGGTTCGGGAACCTGGGCTGCGCCCGGCTTCCCATCCCTCCGGAAAAACCCAGTCGTGCCAGCTTCCATATCTCGCCGGGTCATCACGGCGATCGCGCTGGCTGGATGGCTCGCAGCCGTCGTCGCGCCGCCGGTCTGTCTCTACGCGTGGCGTGAGCGGCGGCTCGCCGAGGTCTCGACGCCCGAGGCGCGGCGGCAGTGGGAGGCGTTTCGGGAGGACGTCCGTCGCCAGGCCGACCAGCCGGGGCCGGTGAAGCGGAAGGTTCCCAGGAGCGTCGAACCGCCGGAACTTGTCTGGCTCCGCGACTACGCACCGCTTGCAGCGACGGCCTGGGTGGTGCTCGCGGGCGTCCTCGGCGGCGTGCTGGCGGCGATGGCGATCGGGGTGGCCCGATCAGCGACCGAGCAGAAACCGGCCCGTGATCGCGACCACGAAGAACAGCACGATGGTGATGGCAAGCACGCCGACGAACGAAAACACGGCTGACTCCGCGACCGATTCGGCGGAGCCCGCTCCGCCACTTCACGGCGGATGGTAGACCGCCACGCCGCAGCGAACAAGACATGATCGGCGGCCGGCTCAGCCCCCGGCGGGACGCCTGAAAATCTCCTCCGACACGAGCATCCGGCCCGTTCGGCCGACGTCGTCGAGGGTCCGCCGCTGGCCGACCGTGTGCCACGGCGTGACGTCGGCGAGTTCGGGCATGATCTCCAGGATCTGGTCGATCAGCATGCCCACCATTCGGCCTACGGGCTCGCCCTCGGTCCGCTCACGGATTGCAGCCGCCGTCTTCATCAGCTTGACCATGCGCGACCGCTCCAGCACGGGCCCCGACAGTTGGCCCTCGCTTTCCACCAGCAGTTCGGCGACCGGCACCTCGAGCACCTCCTGCCACCGCTGCAGTTCGGACAGCCGGAGATCGCAGTCAGGTTGCTCCTGACGGCGTACGACCGGCAGCGACATGCCCAACCGACGGGCGACGTTTCGCAGCGTCACGCCCTGCCGCTGCCGCACCTCGGCGATCCGGTGCAGCGGCACAGCCCGAGACGAGGCCTGTCGGCAGCCGCCGCACGAGTCGAACTCGGCCCTGACGGCGTCGGAGTGTCCGGAGTCGGCGACTGCGAGCGGATTGCCCAGATCGACGTCGTCCGAGTCGTCGTAATCGTCGCGGCAGTCACGGTCATAGTGCACGGTGGCCATGGTCGGTCCTCCAGCGAAAGTGACGTCCGCCGCCGGGGCGGGGTTCCGCATCGTCGCGGTGAAAGAGGTACGCACCCGGCCGGAAAAGTGTTCACGGGACGGCGGTTTTTTCCGGGGCCCCGGGGGCGTGGTAGCCTGCCCCCGACGGCCTTTCCGGCCGGGCCGTCCCCAAGCAGCCCACGGCATTGCGACGATGACGACCACGCCGAACGATTTCCCCTCCGGCTACCGTCCGCTTCGCGAGCACCTCGCCTGGGGTGAACTCCCGGGCCGGTCCCTCGTGCTCGCAACCGGCCGCGATGCGGTCGCATTCGTCGATCGGTTCACGACGGCCTCCCTGGCGTCGCTCGCCGTCGGCCGTGGCACCGAAACGGTCTTCTGCGACGCCCGTGGCCACGTGCTCGCGATCGCGCTCGTCCTCCGCACGGCTGACGGCCTCGAGATCGACGCCGGCTGCTCGGCCCGCGTGTCGTTGCTCGACCACCTCGAGCACCATCACATCCGCGAACAACTGGAACTGCACGACGCCTCGGACAAACGCGCCACGTTCGTCGTGGCTGGCCCGGATTCCTCCGCATGGCTGGCAACGCGGCTGGGCGGCGCGGCGACCGACCCAGGCGACCATCTCGCCGGAGATGCCGGCGGCACCGCGGTGCAGGAGATCCGCAGCGGCGGATTCGGGTCAGCGGCGTTCCTGATCCGCACGGCTGCCGACGACGCCGCGGCGGTTCGACGGTGGCTCCTCGATAGCGGTGCGCCGCTCGCGGGCCCCGATGCGATCGACGCGGTGCGGATCGAGGAACGCTCTCCGGTGGCGGCCGACCTGCCCGAGAAGACGTTGCCGCAGGAACTCGACCTGCCGTCGCGCGCCATCTCGTTCACCAAGGGGTGCTATCTCGGCCAGGAGACCGTCGCCCGGCTCGACGCATTGGGCCACGTCAACCGCAGGTTGTCGCTCGTCGCCTGCGACGGATGCACGCCACCAACGCCAGGCACCCCGCTGCTCGCCGATGGCACGCCCGCCGGCATCATCACGTCGTCGTGCCCTGCCCCCGGACGCGCTGCGGCGCTCGGGCTGGCGATCGTGCACCGCCGCGCCGCCGAGTCGACGGCGCGGCTGACGATCGACGACCGTCGCGCCTGGCTCGAGACCGATCGTCCGGCGGCCGGGGGACGCGGCTGATGGAGATCCCCATGGGCCCGGGCGACGAATCGATGCTCGAAGCCCGCCGGTTCCGCGTGGTGCGGCGCCGCGAGCGGCTCGCCGACGGGTCGTCCCGCAGCCGCGAGGTGGTGCTGCACCCGGGAAGCGTCGTGATCGTTCCATTCGTTGACCGCGACACTGTCTGTCTCGTGAGCGTGGTCCGCACCGCAGTCGACCGCACCTTGCTGGAGCTGCCCGCCGGCACGCTCGACCGGGCGGAGTCGCTCGCCGAGGCGGCCCGCCGGGAACTCATCGAGGAGACCGGGTATCGCGCGGGCCGAATCGACCCGGAGGGGGCGTTCTGGATGTCGCCGGGCATCCTGCGCGAGCGGATGCACCTCTTCGTGGCCCGCGACCTCGAGCCCGGCCCACAGGCGCTCGAACCTGGCGAGCAGATCACCACCCGCCTGGTGGCCTGGGCCGACGCGGTGGCCATGTGCCGCGACGGGGCCATCGACGACGCCAAGACGGTCGCCGGCATCCTGCTGGTGGACGCCCGCCGGCGGGCCTGATCAGGTCGTCGGTCCGCGGGACCTGTCGAGCAGGAACAGCACGCCACCGATCAGGCCGATCGCGAGCTGGCTGAGCCCCCAGAGGAGCGCCACGCCCACGGCCCGATCGACCGGCACGCCCTGTTCGGCGAGGAGGAAGGCCGTGGCGTTTTCACGAATGCCGAAGCCGCCGATGCTGATCGGCAGGACCGCCGCCAGAGCCACGAGCGGCACGACCGAGAACCAGACGGAGAGCGGCTGCTCCACACCGAGAGCCCGCGCGAGCACGGCCACGCTCAACGCCCCCCCCGCCTGCACGATGAACGACCAGGCCACGGCCTTGGCGATCAGGCTGGGCCGCTGCTGGTAGGGAAGCAGTTCGGAGAGGAACCCGCGAAACGGCCCCCCCTCGGGCATCACCGCGATGATCGAGTCGAGGAACGAGACGGCCAGCAGGAACGCGCCGAGCACGAGCGTCAGGAGTCCGGCCGCCACCGCGAGCGTCACCGACAGCGAGAGGTCGTACTTCCGCGCGGCGAGCGCGGCGCCCCCGAGCACCGCCAGGGCCGACAGGCCGGTGAGCCGGTCGGCGAGCACCGAGCAGCCGGCAAGCAGGCGCCGCGGCGTGGTGTCGCCGATGCGATACGCCTTCACAACGTCGCCGCCGATCGAAGACGGCAGGCAGAGGCTGAAGAACATGCCCTCGAAGAACCGCCAGACGAAGAGCCTTCTCGGGAAGTCGAAGCCCAGGGGCCGGGCGAGCTCGGCCCAGCGGATGCCCGCGACGACCTGCACGAGCACGGCGGTCGCCATGCCGGCGAGCCACCACGACCAGTCGGCCTTGGTGAGCACGGACCACATGCCCTCCCTGAACTGGCCGTCGATCTCGTGATCGTGCCACTTCACACCACGCAGCGCGTAGGCCAGCAGGGCGGCGGTGATGACGACTCGGCCGACCGCGTTGACCCAGGGGGGCAGAAGAGGCCGGCGAGCCTGCGGTTCGTCGTGACTGGAACGGTCGGACATGGGAGTGGCCACACTCGGACGCGGACCGACGCGACCGGTGGATCGCCTCGGCAGGCCGGGTACCCTACACGAAATCCGCGGCCGCCCCCACGGCAGCACCGCCCCAGGGATGACCACACGCTGATGCTGCCCTCGTTTGCCGGCGTTCCCGGGGCTGAACTCGCGTTGCTCGCCATGGCGTTCGCCTGGGGAGCCATCCTCGGCAGTTTCGTCAACGTGGTCGTGCACCGGGTGCCTCGCCGCCTCTCGGTGGTGGTCGGAGCCTCGCGATGCCCGAACTGCGAAACGCCGATCCTGCCTCGGGACAACATCCCCGTGGTGGGCTGGATCCTGCTCGGCGGCCGCTGCCGCGCCTGCTCGGCGGCCATCTCACCCCGGTATCCGCTCGTGGAGGCCGCCGCCGGAGCCATCGCGTGCGCCGTTGCCGCCGTGGAAGTCGTCGGTGGCGGCGGTTCGCTGCCCTGGCTCGGCTCGTCGTCCTGGCCGGGCGTCGACCGGCTGCTCATGCATGGCGACTTCCGGCTCCTGGCGTCGTGGGCTCTGCACGCGGGCATGCTCGTCCTGCTGCTGGCGTGGTCGCTGCTCGCCGCACCGCCGGAGTCGCACCAGGTGTCGGGCGTTGCCGCGTGGATCCCGCTTGGCGCCGTCCTCGCCCTCGTGGTGGCAATGCCGGAGGTGGGACCGCCCGGTGTTCTGCCCGATGGCACGCGGTGGCCGGAGGCAGAGCGGCCGGCCACGGTGGTCGCGGCGGCGACGGGCGCCGCGGTGGGATGGGCCCTGAGCTTCGTCACCGGGCGGCTCAACGATCCGTGGAGCCTTGCGATCGTCGGCGCCACGCTCGGCTGGCAAACCCTGACGGTTGTGGTGATGCTGACGGCAACGCTCCGCGGAGGCGTGGCCGCATGCCGGGGCGTGAGTCGCCTCGCGA
>Ga0315903_10007385_pt1 | contig 13749 bp, 4 predicted proteins | sample LakEriMetagenome_7_FD_203524 | JGI IMG/M metagenome (GOLD analysis project Ga0315903, IMG submission 203524) | Freshwater fungal communities from buoy surface, Lake Erie, Ohio, United States - Buoy 2 MA119 | ecosystem: Environmental > Aquatic > Freshwater > Lake | place: USA: Lake Erie, Ohio...
ATGGCGCGGTTGTAGATGCCACGGGCAAGCAGGGACGATTTGCCACCTTGGATGTTGACCGGCTTGGCGGCGTCGAGATCGCCTTTGGCGATGAGGGGGGCCGCCGGGAGTTGCTCGTCCTCGGGATGAGCGTTCCAGCCGTCCTCGATGCGTTCCTCCGGGGTGTCCGGCATGGCTGGGGCATCAGGCTCCGGTGGCAGGGCAAAGATGGAGGGAGCATCTGCAGTCGCGGCGTTTTCCCCCAAGGTGGCGAGATCAGCGGCTGCAACAGCGGTGCTGTCAGCGTGCTCCGGGGCGGGTGGCGCGATGCCGACGATCTGCTCGAGCAAGGCAGGATCGATGGCTGCATCCCGTGCCGCAATGTCGGGCGGCATTTCGCCGAAGCGGCGCTCGATGGGCGGAGTGGTGTTGTAGGGGCGAAGGGCGATGAGTTCTTCGGCTCGGGTGACCTCGGGGAGGTCTTTTTCGTTGAGGATGGTGTTCCAGGCGCTGCGGAGGTGGGGGGTTTTGAGCAGCGGGAAGAGATCGGGCAGGCCTTCGTTTGCAAAGGCGAGGAAGGCGGGGAAACTGCGGACCTGGCCGACGGTCCACGCGGCGTCCGCGTAGGTGGCGGCGGCGGTGCGGATGCGGGGGGAGGAGGCGAGATTTTGAGATGGGGAGATGGGGAGACTGGGGGACTGTGAGATTTCGGATTGCAGATACTCGATTTGTGCGGTGGCCCACGCTGGACGCGTGGCGGCATCCGGGAAGTCGGCGAGGAGGTTGTCGAGATCGGTCTGGAGTTCAGCGAGCGGCACACTGGAAGCGGTGGCGTCGTCGTGAATCTGCTTCAGTTGTTGGGGGGTGTGCTGCTGGCGGATGCGCTGCCATGCGGCTTCTTCCTGCGGGATTAGTGTGCGCAGTTGTTCGGCGTTTTGACGGGCTTTTTGGCGCACCGACGGCGAGACAGCGCGGTCGTTGGCCAGGGTGTTGGCGTTGGCGAGCGAGACTTTGAGTCCGTCGATGTAATCCGTGGCGATTCCCTGCTTGGCGCTAGGGGCGAGCATGAGCGCCCAGGCGTTCTGCGCGGTGATCTGGGGTTGGCGGTCGGCGGCGGCGAGCTTGCCGGGAGTTTGAGGGGCGAGGTTGAGAGTGGCACCGCGTTCGATGGCGGTGTTTTTGAGTTCGCGGCGTTGGGCGTTGGTGATCTGTCCAGGGTGGAACTCTGCGTGGAGGGCGCGTTTTTCGACGCCTGCGCCTGCTGTAGGGTCAACTACACCCAAGGGAATATCCGCCACGCGGACAAAGCCTGCGGCATACATTTGTTCGTATCCGGAGGTCTTGGCATCCGGCATGTCTGGGGGGAAGGCACGGGCATGCTCGCCGACGTTCATCCATTTGCCGTCAGGCATGAGCCAGGAACGGTTGCCTTCCATGTGAGGGCGCGGGTAGGCGTATTTGGCGATTTCTTCGCGGAGTTTAGACGGCGACCAGCGTTTGGAGGCGGCGAGCATGCCGGCCTCACGCATGGCGGCGCGGAGTTCGTCGGCGGCGGCGGTGATGGTGGGGTGGCTGTGGATGTTGGACGGGGCCGGGACCGGATTGACCGGAGTGACTTCATTGACGGGCGCGGTGAGTGGCTCGTCGCCGATGGCGCGGAGGTGGACGGTTTGGGCGGGCTCGATTTGCTGGGGGCCGTAGCGGTCGCTATCGAGGGCGACGGTGCCTTCCTCAGCATCGATGTCGGTGACGGTGAGCCATTCGGAGCCGATCTGGATCTCGTCGCCGGTCTGGACGCGGGCGGCAAGGGTGCGACCGGTGAAGGGCTGGCCGGGGGCACCTTCGGCGACGGCGCGGAAGTCTCCGCCCTGCTGGATGGCCTGCTTTTCCGCCTGGACGATGGGGTCAGGGGCGGCATCGCGGGCGGTGAGGCGGGCGGCGATGGCGTCCATGATGGCGCGGCCGAGTTCATCCCCGGAGGCGACGGGGAACTGCTGGTCGTCAGACTCGGCGAGTTCGGTAGCGGCTTCGTCGATGGAACGGCCGCCATTGGTGGCGACGATGTTGGAATCGACCCACGCGAGGAGGGCACGAGGGTCGTCGAGTTCACCGGCTTTGGCGTGGCGGGCGGCCTCGCGGGGTTTGAGCTTGGACTTGGCGGCGTCGGCTTTGAGTTCGCGATACCAGGCCCAGCCATCGCTGGTGTCAGGCGGGCCGAGGCGGCGGATGCCTTGGGCCTTCATGCCGGAAATGATGTCGCCACCGACGGGCGCGGGAAGCGTGGCATCGGCCTCGACGGCACCAGAGGCGAAGGCGTGGAAGGGCGTGGGGCGGAAGGTTTCGACGGGGTCAGCTTTCTTCGCGGCGTCGATGACGGCGCGGTGGTAGTCGGCGAGGCGCTGCTCGATCTCTTCCTTGCTGGCTCCGGTGTCGTCGATGAGGCGGGCGCGGAGGGACTGGATGCGCTCGGTGGCCTTACGGCGGTCGGTGGTGCTGGTGGACTCGCGGAGGAGGGACTCGCGGTCGAGCTGATACTGGAAGGCGTCGAGGTCGTCTTGGCTGGCGAACTGGGCGGGGAGGGAGAGTTTGCCACCGAGGGGGATGCGGGTGGTGGGAGGGGACGAGACTGACCGAGTTGACCGGATTGACGGTGCTGTTTCCGGGGTGTTTTCCTCGCGTGTGGGCGCGGCGGCGGGTGTGGGTGTGCGCGTGAGGGCGTCGGAAAGACTGGGAGACTGGGGGGTTGGGAGACTTTGAAAAGGAGATGGAATATCCTGCTTTTCCTCTTCGCTGGCGGTGGCTTCGGTGGTGGGTTCGGGGCCGGTGACGGGGAGATTGAAATGCTGGCGGACCTGGCGCTCGGTCATGCGGACGAGCTGTCGGGTGATGGGGGCCATCACGTCGAGGTCGTCGAGGGCCTCCTGGCGGAGGATGATGTGGCCGTTTTCGACGTAGGCGGTGGTGTTCACCGGATCGGCGGTGAAGAGGCGTCCGGTCTGCGGGTGGATGCGGATGCCGATGGCGGCGAGATCGTTTTCGACGGTGAGGCCGGCGAGGGCAAAGGAGAAGCCCATCTTGCGGTTTCGAGGCTCGAAATCGCCACGGGCGACCTTGAGCATGGCGTCGATGAGGCGGCGGACGGGCTGAGGCAGGCGGCCTTTGGCTTCGAGGTCGGCGAGTTCGGCGCGGGAGCGCTCGCGGAGGCGCTCGGCGGCGTATTGCTGGGCGCGGAGGCGACGCTTCAGGGCATCGCGGGCCTGCGGGCTGGCGTTTTGCTGGGCGAGGCGGTCGCGGTCGTCGAGGGCGGCGGCCATGTCGGCAGCCCTGTCGGGCGTTTTAGGTTCCAAGTTGGAAGTTTCAAGTTGGTCGGCGCGGTCTTGGGTGGTGGGGATGAGGCCGGATTCGCGTTCGCGGCGGGCGTCGAGTTCGGCTTGGGCGAGGCGTTTGCGCAGCTCGGCGGCTGCCTCGGGCGAGGCGTTCGGGGACTGGGCGAGGTCGGCATTGGCTTCGCCAACGGCGTAGGCGAGGCGGCGGAGTTCGGCGAGCACCTCGCTGGGGATGGCTCCTTGGAACAGGGGTTTGCCTTCGGCCTGGGCGCGGAGTTCAGCCTGGCGCAGGGCGGCGATCATGGCCTCGTGGCGATCTGCGGGTGCGGCGGTGAAGATGTCCTGCACGATGCCGGGCATGCTTTGCACGAACTGGGCACCGGCGAGGTCATCGGCGGCGCGGAGCAGGCGAGCGTGCAGGCTGGCGAGGGTTTTGCGGGCGGCCTCGGGCTGCTGCTTGAGGAGGGTAAGGAGATCGGGCGCGGGTTCGTTGGGTTTGTTGACGCCATCGGTGAGGCGGGTCAGCAGGCGGGAGAGGAGATTGGTGGAGCGGGGGGATGCGAACAGGATGCTGTCAGACTCGGACTGGAACCGCTGGGAAAGTGGGACAGGCTTGCCGTTTTTGTAGGTGACGGGGTTGGCGGATTTGATTACATCGGCCTCGTCGATCTTGATCCCGACCAGTGAATGCCTATTCTTTGAAGACACTGATGGCTCGTCACCCTCTTCCAAATTATCGATTGGCTGGAGTTCATACCTTTTTGCCACCTTCGTAATGTCTTTTGCTTTATTAGGGGCCGCATTAAGTCCACCAGACATCATTTCTGTGCCGCGCTCAATCTTCCCAGATTCTACAAATAGCCATTTTGTTTCGCCTACTTTCACAAGTGCGCCAGCGAGTTCTTGGTAAGGCATCTCGACTTCTTGAAAATCGATACCGCCTCCCTCATAAATATCCTCAATTCCTGCAATAAATCGGATTTTTGGGCTGAGTTTTACATAAGCCTGTGGCAAATTCTTCATCATCCGATCACGGGCGATCTTTACCGTAGCCGCCTTTGCGGATGATTTTACTGCATCTGCGTGATTTTCAGGGATATACTGCCGTTGATTAGACCAGTCCTTTCCCTCTGGAATTTGTTCGCGCTCAAGCGCGAGTCTTTTAGAATGGGCGGCCCAACTGGAATGCTGGTAATACTCAGTATCAACGTCTATGATTTGACCGATGTATTCAATTGCCGCCGCGTCCAGTAGGGCCTGCTGCTTGGCAACGTCGCCAGAATCCACGGCTGCCATGTACTCGGCGTCCTGGGCGGGAGTAACGCGATTGCTCGCTCCCAGTAGCGCACTCTGCACTTCCTGGGACACGCTAGCGTCTCCAGCCATGGCGGTGAGGAGGTGTCTAAGTAAAGTATGCTTGCCTTCGCGGCGCGATTTAGGGTCTTTTGCCGGATTTTGGGCACGGTAGGCGCGGTAGGCGATGGACTGCAGATCCGGGGTGAGGAGGTCGAAGGCGCGGTCCATGGCCTCGGTGGAGAGGCTGGGGTCGGTTTTGGCGAGGTGGTCGAAGAGGACGCCGCTCTGCATGGCTTGGAGGGCGATGCCGGCGGGGTCGCGCAGGTAGTCGAGGGTGGCGAGGCGGTCCTCGTTGCCACGGCTCTTTTGCTCGAAGAGGCGGAGCTGGGCGGTGATCTGATCGACCATGCCTTCCAGTTCGGCGCGAAGCGGGGCATCGACGAGGCCCATCAGATCGCGCAGGGTCTTGGCGAGATCGCGCAGGAGGTCGCGGACCCATTGCACCAGTGTGGCGGGGGTATCGACCGTCTCGGTGATGGCACCGGCGAAGGCCTTGTCCTGCACGAGCATGCGCAGGAACTCGTTTTGCATGTGGTATTCCTGCGCCGCGGTGAGCTTTGCGGGCATGGTGGTCCTTCCGTAGTCGTAGGCCTGCCAGACCTGGGCGCGGAGTATCTGCGGGAGTTTGCGCCATTGGCGGCGGATGGCCTCGGGGCCGTATTTGTCCGGATCTTTGCGAGCCAGGTGGAGGACGGTGGCGTGGGTGTTTTCTTCGACGCCCGTAGCGCGAACAACATCGCCGGGGTTGGCCAGATAGTCGAAATTCGCAACAATGGCGTCGAAGTCGATGAGACGCGTGATTTTGCCGTCGATTTCTTGGACGGCCGTCATGGAGCCATTCAAAAACCTCTTAGCGGCAGGCCCAACACCAATGGCTTCGTATAGAGCGTGGTTTTCAGTGATCGAATCTTCGATCATAGTGAAAACTTGGCGAGCCCATGCTTTGCGGGTCGGGTTTTTCTCCCGAGCGAGGAACAACATTTTTGCCCGCGCCCACGCAGGGTGCTGGCGAAGCGGAGATTTCTTTTTGATGAGAGCGATGTCCGGTCCCATGCGGGTGGCGCTGGGGTCGGTGCCGGTGGGTGAGAAAGCGGTGGGGGCCGGGCGGGTGGCGGTATCGGCGCGGTCACCGGTGGCCAGAGGCACATCGGACTGGTCTTTGGTGCCGAGGTGGTTGTGGATGGCGATGTTGGCGCGGTTCAGGTTCCAGCCGAGGCCAAGCTCGAGGGCTTGGCGGAGGGTGGTGTGGGTGACGGGCTTTCCGACGGCGCGGAGGGCTTTGGCGGCTTCCTCGGTGGCCTGGGCCTCGGTCATCTCCTTGGCCTGCACGGCGGCCTTGGCGGGCGCGAGATCGGCGACGATGGCTTTTTCGTGGAGGTAGGCCAAACGCGAGACGGCGGTGGCGTGCTCCGGGGTGCCTTCGATGGAGTCATCGATGGCGGCCTGCGCTTTGGCGAGCACTTCGGCGCTGGGTTTTGGCTGGGTTTTGCCAGCGGAAAGCGGTGGGTTTCCGGTGGGTTTGGACTGGGTAAAGCGGAGCGGGTCTTGCTGGGCCTTGGATTTGGCCTTGCTGCCGGTGATGCCGAGGGAGTCGAGAATGGCATCACGCTGGGTGCCGGCCATCTTGTTGAACTCGTCGAAAGACTTCCCGGCCATATCCGGGTGCGAGGCGATGGCCTTGGCGGCGGCTGCGGCCTCCTGGTCCGGCATGTAACGGTCCACGAGCCAGTCGGCGATGGCTTTCTCGGTCGTTGGGGGCGTGGTGGAGGGTGTCAGCGCATCCCCAGATTGTGGAGCAGCACTCCCGCTTCGTGGCGGCTGAGGCCCTTGGCCAGCAGGAGCTTGAACTGGGCGTTGGTCGGGGCTTGGGCCAGCGTTTGGCGCAGGACTTGGCGCTGCGGCTGGTTGAGGGTGCTGAGGTCCGGGCTGATTTGCGCTGGCAGGCTGAGGTCCTGCGGCGGTGGGTTTTTGGGCATAGCGGTTGCGGGTCTGAGTCTCGGTGGCGGGGATGGCATCAGCGACCGCGGTCAGGCCGTTGTCGCGCAGGGACTGGACGTAGCTGTCTTTGATGACGGGCAGGCCTCCTTTGTCGATGTCGAGCACCTGGGGGCCGGTATAGTCCTTCAGCGGCTTGAAGGTATCGCCATCGCGGGTCCATCCGGCGGCGTTGAGATCGGCCTCCTCGACGTCGAAGAGTTCGCCTCCTTGGGCAAGGCTGAGGACAAGGGCGGCGCGGCGCTGGGACTGCTCGCGGGTGGCTGCGTCCATGCCGGGAAGGTCGAATTTATCGATGGCTTCCTCGGCGGCACGGATGGCCTCGGGGAGGTTGGCGCGGTTGGTGGGCTTACGGTAGTCGGACAAGGCTTGCATGCCCCCACCAACAAAACCCGCGGCGGCAATGAGTTCTGGCAGGCCGGTGATGAAGTCGCGCACGGCGGAGCGTGGATCGCGGCCCTCGGCCTGGGCCTGGGCGAGCTGGGAGACGCCTTCGTCGATGAGTTCCTCCGGGATTTCATCAAGAGCCCCTTTGGCGACGGATTTGCCGCTGGCGAGGAATCCAGCCATCATGGCGCGGACACTGTGACGGGCGGCGGGATCTTGCAGGATGGCGGTGGCACCACCGGGGAATACCTTGGTGAGCGCGGCGGTCATGGCACCAGCGGCGGCGCTGGCGGGAGCAGCGGAACGCCATGCGTCCTCGTGGCTCATGCCCTGCTTGCGAAGCTGGCCGTAGGCCTCGCTGTAAAGCGTGCCGCCGGTCTGCATGGCACCAAAGGTCATGGCACCGGCCATGGAGCCGGTGGCGAGGGTGGCAGCGACACCGGGAGCCATGCGAGCGATGGTGCCGGTGATGGCTCCCGCGAGGCCGGTGTTCGATAATTCCCCCTGCGCATTGACCAATGTGCCTGCATTGGCGGCATTGGCTGCGGCAAGGGAGGAAATACCTTCGGAGACAGTATCAGACACCAAGCCGGAGGCAGCTCCAGCGGTGCCGAGCACGGCGCTGGTGATGTCCATGAAACCGGCGGTGACATTGGAGGCGACCAAATCCCCCCAACGACGCCAAGCGGGGCGGCTCTTCATTTTGTCCGCGTATGCGAGGGCCTGCTCTGCCGGATCGGCGGAGGGCATAGGATTCTCCTCGCGCCACTGGGTGAAGTCCTCCCCGAAGGCGGTCTGATCGGCGAAGGTGGCGAGGAGTGTCTCGCCATACATGCGGCGGTATTCCGGCCAGAGAGCAAGGGCGGCTTTTTTCTGCTGCGGGGTGCCGGCGGACTTGCCGATGACAGCGCGGAAGGCGGACTCGTCCGAGCCAAGGGCTGGATTGGGGATGAGGGTGCCATCCGGGAGGGTGCGGATGGGCTCCTGCATCTCTGTGATGCCGAGGCGCTCCAGAAGCGGACCGGTGAGGGATTGCGCGGCTTCGACGGCATCGCCGGTCAAGGGCTTGCTCCAATCGAGTCGCCGGCGCGTCTCCATGAAAACACGGGCTTCTTTGGGATCGATCCCGAGCGCCTTGGCCTCGGTGTCGAACTGCTCATCGAGCGCTTTTCGGTAGGAGTAGCCGGGCTGGCCGGTCTTTTCACCATAGGCGGCATCCGCCTTGGAGCGGGCTTCTTTGGCTAGATCGGTGTCGGTGCTGGTCTTCGAGGTCCAGTCGTAGAGGTGATCGCGCTCGGCGGCGAAGGTGCTGAACTTGTCCCAGAGCGAATTGAGGGCGGTGGTTTTCTTCCTGGCTTCGTCGCGGGCGACGCCTTCGATGAGGGAGGCTTTGGCGGCGATGTCGTCGGAGAGAGCCTTGAAAGCGGCCTTGGCCTTGGGGCTGTCTTCCATGCCCTGAAACTGCGCACGAAGGGCTTCGGCACGCTGGTCCTGATCGGCGAGGAGGCTGCGATACTCGACGCCCATGCCGGGCGCGGCGCTTTCAAGGGTGTTGGCGATTTGGTCCTGCTGCTCGAACCGTTTTTGGTCGAGTTTTTGGCGTGACTCGTTGTGGAGGTCGATGGTGCGCTGGAGGTCGGCTTGCTCGGCCTGGATGGCGGCGAGTTCATCGGCCATCTGGGTTTGGTCGTCGGCCTGCTGGGCTTGGAGGCGCTCGAAATGCTCGGCGAGATCGCGGGGCCAGTGCTCGGTGGTGCCATCGGCGCTGGTAAAGGTGACGACCTCACCGGCCGGGATGCCGGCGGAGCGGCGCTCGGCGGCCTGCTGGCGCAGTTGATCGATCTGCAGACCGGTGGCGGCACGTTTGGCCTGCACGCCAGCGAAGCGCTGGGACAGGGCGGTGTCGCGCTGCTCGATCTCGGTGGCGGACTGGGTCAGGTCGGCCTCGAGTTCCTCGGGGCTCATCTGGGCACGGCGAGAGCGGGTGAGTTCAGCCCATTTCTCCGGTGCATCGCGGCGCAGGGCCAGTTCGGTGAGGCGTTTTTGCTGGGCGGACAGGTAATCCGTGGCCTCCTTGTCTTTGGCGAGCATGTCGCGGAGCTTCGCGAGCTTTTCGACGTGGGGTTTTGTTGCGTCGTTGGCTTCCAGATCGGCGAGATCCTGCTCGTCGAGCGGCGCGGAGGGGTCGGCGAGGCGTTCGAGGCGCTGTTTGGCTGTCTGGGCCTCGGGGCTGGGGGTCTCGTTGAATGGAATCCAGTCGTTGTCGTTGATGAGGCCCTTCGATTTCTCCATGAGGCTGCCTTGGAGCCCCATGCGGGCGGCCTGCTCGGTGGCCGTGATCTGCTTTTGGATGCCACGGCGGGCGGCTTCGGTCAGCGGTTTGTAGCCCTTGTCGGCCACGGTGAAGTCACGCTCGGCGCGGGCGGCTTTGAGCTGGTCGTCGAGGGATTTCTTCCGCAGTTCCTCGGCCTTGGCGGCGCGTTGGGCGTCGAGGTCCTCTTGGCTTTGGAGGTAGATCGGCTGGCCGGTGAGCTTGGACTGGACAAAGCGACGGCCGGAGGTGCGGGCCTTGTCGATGGCGGCAGCGTTTTCCTGATCACGCTGGGCCTTGGCAGCGTCATCGGCCTGTTTTTGGGCCTGCTCGGCGATTTTGTGCTCGTCCGGATAAAGATTCCCATCGGCTCCGGTCCATGTGGGCACGCCTGCGTTGCGGAACTGGGCCTCCTGCTGCGTCAGGGCGTCCTTGCGGGCAATGTTTGCGGCGGCTTTCTGCTCGCGCTCGTGCTGCTTGGCTTGGGCGGCGGCAAGGCGCTCGGCCTCGCGCTGCTGGGCGGCGACATTGGCTTCGGCTTGTTTTTGCTGTTGGACGGCGGCGCGGTAGGGGTCGTAGGGCATGGCGGGATTGAGGCTGATGGGCTATCCCCGCTACGAGGCCGCGGGGCGTGGGCGCTGACTGACGGGATTGACTTTATTGGCCTTCGGAGGGCGCGGCACCGTCCGGGCTCTGGTAGTCGTCGATGGCTTTCAGGGCGCGGTTGATGTTGTCACGCATGGTGACCATCATGTCGGATTCAGCGTCGTCATTGCCACGATAAGGCTCCAAGGTCGTTTTCACGCATTCCAAGGTAAACACGGCGGCGCTGTGGCGGGCCAGGTGACTGCTGGTTTCGCTGAAGAGGTGGGCGAGGGTGCTGTTGTCAAGGGCGATGGGGCCGTCGTGGGTTTCCAACGGTGTCGTCTCGACAGCAGGCAGAGCCAAAGTGGTGGTTTTGGTGCCAGGCGGAAGCTTGGCAAGGAGCTGGACGGCCTCGCCTTGGTTGGCGGCGATGATGATCGCGGGATGGTCGGTCTTGGCGATGCCGTGGAACAGGCGGCTGGTGTGGCCACACTGACGCTTGGTGCAGAAGTGGTTGGCGAGTTTGCCGACGATGGTGAGGATGGTTTTCAGGGTCATGGGATGCGATGGGTTTGGGTTTTGGGGTGGGTGATCAGGCTTCGTTTTGGGACAACCCACCGGTAGCGGCCACGCGGTAGGGTTTCACGCTGGCGGGCATGTTGTTGTAAGGCGGGCGGCGGCAGCCGAGAAGGCGGGCTTTGGCGATGCGGGTGATGCAGACCTTGTTGGATTGGTTGCCACCGAGAACGTGGAAAGCGGTGGCGTCTTCGGCGACGTAGAAACCGACGTGGCCTCCACCATTCCGGCCGAACACAAGCACGTCGCCGAGGCTGGGAGAGGGGGATTTGGTGCCAAACTTGGCCCAGTTGCGAGCCCATAGCGGCTCTTTGACGACGACTTTCCCGGCGCGATAGGCCACGATGGCAGCGAAGAGGCCGCACCATGGGATGTCGTCGTCGGAGTAGCCGGTGATCTTCACGCCAGCGGCGTTCAGTTCATCCCGCCAGTCGATGATGGTCTTGTTGGACCCTTTGCCGACTACTTCGGCGACGCCGAGCAGTTCGAGGGCTTTTTGAATGGTGCGGGGAAGCTGACCGAGAGTGGACAGCCATTGATAGGCGGGTGGTGGGTTCATGGTGACGGGTTGGATGGGAAGGGATCAGCCGAGAGCGAGCTGCGGTGTGCGTGAGGGCACGACGGCGCGAGGTTTTTGCCAGCGGGCGTTTGGGTTCATGGCTTTGCCTGGGATGACGAATTCGCCGCCGGCGCTGCGACGAGCGGCGGGGTTGGCGCTGGTGGTGGGACGCTCGATGTTGCGTCCCGTTTTGAACTGCTCCATGCTTTTGCCTTCAAAAGTCGCGGGCTTGCGCGGCGGCATGGCCGCGGCAGCACCGGCGACTTGGGACATGGTCGCAGCGGCGGGGCCGCCCACGATGCCAGCGGCCACGTTGGTGGCCATCTGGGCAGGAGCGGGAGGTTTGGTGCCTGGACGCGGCGGGACGGCAGCGGGTGGGGTGGTTGGAGGGGTTGGATTGACCGGATTGACAGTCGCAGGGGTAGTGCCGGTGCCTGGTCCGATATTACCTGCCTCGTCCATGACGAGCTTGCCAGCGTTGGCGGTATTGAATTGGTTGCGCTTGGTGTCGAAGGAGCCATCCATGCGGGCGGCGATGATGCGGTCTTGTCGCGTTTGACCGCCGGGAATTTGGGCCATACCGGCGGGCATTTGCCCGTGCGTGAGGGCGCTCATGTCCATGCGGTTGCGGAATTGGCCGGGGTCCTCATCGCGTCGGCGGACGCCACCGGCATGGCGGCGGGGCATGGCGGCGATGCTGCCGGGAGCGTAGGCACCGGTGCGCTGACCGGCATTCATGATGGAGGGTGTGGCCATGGTGTTACTGTGTGAGGGTTTCGCCGGCTTCGGCTGGTTTTTCGGGCTCCGGGGCGGGCGGGGGATTGTTGCCGAATGGATTGAAGGTGGGTGTGGTCGGAAAGTTGACCTTCATGTGCTCGGTCACCGGCACCGGGGTGGGCTGGAGGCCGCGGATGACCTCCAAATTGAACACCTGGCGGGCGGGGGCATCGGCGATGGAGATCGTGCCTTGCTCCTCGGTGGTCATGGCCTTCCATGCGCCATCGACCTCGGTGTGGAGTTCGTTCAGCAGGGTGTTTAGCGCAAAGCGGCGCTGGCGGGCATCGCGGAGATCCTGCTCGGAGATGGTCTCCTTGTTCAGGATGGTGCCTTCGAGCTTCTTGAGGGTGCGCTGGAGGGCGGGGACGATGAGGTCCGTCCAGCCGGGGCATTTGTGCAAGGCGACGGCGGCGAGGCGGATTTGAGCTGGTGTGGGGGCTGGCATGGCTAAACGGGGGGCGGCACTTCGACCTGGTCAGCGCCTGCGCCTGTGGCGGGCATTCCGGGCGCGGCGAGCATTCGCATCTCTTCGGGGATCGGTGCCGTGAGGTCGTCGGGGTTGCGGACTTGAAGGGCGCGGAGGTTGTTGGCGACGAGCGGGCCGAGACGCTGCTCGAGGATCTGCGGGGGCGCACCGACGCTTTGCAGGTAGGCGGCGAGCATGTTAAATGCCAGTTGGGTGCTCTGGAGTCGGCTTTGGCGGTCGTAGGTGGTCAGGGTCAGCTCGACGTCGAGGTCCAGGTCGGACAGGCGGTTGATATCCAGCTCGACGAAGCGCTTGGACGGCTTGTCGAAGAACTTGATCACCTTCTGCTTGTTGCCTTCGGTGCTGAGTAGGGTCTTGACCAGCGTGCGCAGGGCTCGGCGGAGGATCGACTCGATGCACGGGCGGAGTTGCGAGATGTATTGGTGATACAGTTCTTCGCCGGAGGCTTCGAGGTTTCGGATGCCGGTGGCGAGCTTGGCAGTATCGAGGCCGCTCATGGCTCCGTCGTTCACGTTCGACACGGCGGACATGGCCTGCATGGTCTGCATGACGAGCTGGAGCAGGTCCTTCAGGTTGGCGCTCTTGATGTTCTCGAGATAGACCGGTTTCAGCACGTCCTCGACGCGGGCTCCATTGGCGAGGCGGTAGGTGCCGCCCCAGTTGAGTTCCAGGTTGGGATTCAGTTCACCTTCGATGGTCTTGGACGGGTCCCAGAAGTCCACACGGGCGGCTCGGGACTCGGCAAACAGGGCGCGATTGATGAGCAAGTCGGCCTGGTCTTGGAGGTTGTAGAACCGTTCGACGTTGCCTTGGCCGTGCCAGCGGCCGGTGACCGGATTGATGCGGACGATGTCGATGGGGCGCAGGCCGTCGTCGCAGAGGTTCTCCACGTAGTCGTAGTAAATCGGGATGTTGCCGTCCTGATCCATGAGGACCATGATGTTGCGGGGCACACCGTCGCCAAACACGTCATACCATCCCCAACATTCGGCGAGGCCAACCAGCGGCTCGTTGCGGTCGCGGCCGGTGTTGTTGTTCATGCTGTATTCGCCCTGCTCAGGGCGGTCGCGGTCGCCGATGGCCTGTTTGGCGTCCGGGGTGCCGCCGGTCAGTTCGTTGACCATGCGGGACACGCGCTCGAGCTGGTCGGTGGGCGAGGCTCCCCATTCATCGCGCAGGTATTGGGCGGCCAGCTCGATGACCTTGGAGTTGTAGCACTGGATGACGACGTCGGCCTGCTGCACGTCCGGGGCATTCAGCGGGCAAAGGAAGTCGAGGTAATAGATGGGCTTCGACTCCACGCGGTCGGCGAGCACCTTGGTGAGGTCCAGTTTGACCATCTGCCAGTCCAGGGTGGCGGGCATGGGGGTCGCCATGTCGCGTTTCAGCACCATGTCCGTGCCTTCCTGCA
>Ga0315903_10007389_pt1 | contig 13747 bp, 6 predicted proteins | sample LakEriMetagenome_7_FD_203524 | JGI IMG/M metagenome (GOLD analysis project Ga0315903, IMG submission 203524) | Freshwater fungal communities from buoy surface, Lake Erie, Ohio, United States - Buoy 2 MA119 | ecosystem: Environmental > Aquatic > Freshwater > Lake | place: USA: Lake Erie, Ohio...
ATACTGGCATTGGCTGGACCTAACAAAGAATATCTATCAAGTTTAGGTAAAGTTGTCGGTTCGGTTGCAACGAAAAGAGAAATACATTTCCCAACCACAGTTGTTGATTTGGGACCAAGGTCTACATGGATTAAAGAAATATGTTTTGATGCTGAATTAGATGTAAATTGTTCAATTACAAGAAGTATTGGATCAACAACCTTTAAAGGTATTGATGATTTGATGGAATATATAATTCAATCTAAAGAAATAAAGGAAAGAGGAAGATTAGATGTTCAAGATTTATTTGACAAAAGGGGAGGAGGATTAATTGATGGTGATGTTGCTCAATTATTAAACTTTAACACACAGGTTGGTATATATCCACTTGAAACTGAAGATGATGAATCACCATATTATACAGATTATACTGATGCGTTTGATTTTAAAGGACCAATCGGTGTTAACTTTCTCTATAGTGAGGATAATCCCGAAACAGAAACAATTGAGGCAAATGGGTATTTGGTCAGAACGTGTTTAAATAAAAAAGGAAAACTCGGTGATTATTCACAAAAAGTACCATATTTTATGTGGGACACAAGAGGACATGGTTTTGGTGAAGATGGAGATGCGGGTGAGTCACAAACATATTTTACTGCAATGGTTTATAACCAAAGATTCCAACAAATAAAGGCGAATACAAATAAAACCACAGGTGATAGTTTAGCAGACGAATTTCAAGATGGGTATGTTTTACCACCAATTAGAGATTGTATAGACACTGGTAGTGGACCACAAAAGATAAATGACAATTATAGAGAATATGATGTTCTATCTAATACAAGACATTTAATGGAGATAGGGGGACCGTTCCATTTCACTTTTGGATTAATAAAAGGAGAAACCGCCTTTGATAAATTTATTGAAAACTTTGGACCAAAATAATATGTGGAAAAGAAACTTATTTAGTAAAAGAAAACCAAATCACTTGGTTGTATATGTTAATTATAAAGGTTTGGAAGTTAATTTATATAGATTTTTAAATATGATAACGTATGGTATAAAACCATATAAATCATTAGACAAAACAATTGAAAGTATAAATAAATTTATAAAAAAATACCCCCATCCTTTAAAAGATATTATAATAACAAGTTATGGTACGGGTAGAAAATTGGTTGAATTAACAGAACCCATAGAAAAATTTAATGAAATGATTGAGGCACTTAAACCATTAATGAATGATAAAACTAAAATAACATTCACAACTTGTTTCAGTGGTGTATCTCATAGAAAAGTAGTAGAATTTTCTGAAAAACTTGACGGTAGAGAAATTTTGGCGATGAATGGTTCTTATGGACTAAATAATAAAGTTACATCTTGTAAGTGTAAGGAAAAGGGATACAGTGAAAAAATAGTAAAATCATTAAAACAAAGTAAAAATGGTTTAAGATACGACGAGTTATCGATTATTAACATCGTTAGGAGAGATGACGGTGAACAAATAAATTGGATAACAAGTGGGATGGCATACGAATATAATGAAAAAGTAAAAAAAGATGGTATTTGTATTGAAACAAATCAATCGAGAAATGCTATAAAATGTATGTTAAATTATTTATTTAATATTCAATCTTAATGAACAATAAAAAAATCATATTACCCACAAAGAGATTCGCAAACGCAGATGAAGAGGATATTGATGTTCGTCTAAATTTAGATGAACAAAGAAATCTTTTACGTGAAGGTGATAGAAATATAGTATTAGATATTGCTGAGTTATTTAATAAAGAAAGAAACGAAAGTAAAAATTATAAAATACATGGTAAAATTAAGATGGTGTTTAGAAATTTATACTCAGGAACAACATCTTATTCACCACTTAGGAAGGAGTTATATTTGAATGGGGATGGATTTGATAATGACTTTAGTGGTTATTTACCATATAATGAGTTTGCCTTCTTGAGACATGATGTTGTCAGAGAAGTTTACACAGGATTTACCGGTACAGATTTGACTGATGATATTGACTCGTCTTCATTTGTTTTAACGGGATATACAGGACATACAACTTTAACACCAATTCACGCACCATATCATAATTGGAACATTTACTTAAGTTATGTTTACAGTGGTGACACAAATCATAGTATGATATACACTTTATCTGGTGCAACTAAAACACAAGGTATTAACATAATAACATTTAAATCAGGAGATGGAATACCTTTTAGGGTAACAACTGGTACAACATACATTACATTAACCTCACCAGTAGAGCACGGTATTTCTAAGGGTGAATATCTTTTATTGAGTGGTAAAACGGAAGTATTATATATAACGGATGTTGGAAATGAAACTTATAATTCAGAAAAATATGTTTTAAATATTTTGAAGAATGACATACCAACAGGAATTACTTTTACAAACAACACTTTAGTTGTTGGAAAAAGATGTATTGATAAAAACAACATAACAGGCACCACTTCTCAATATTATGTTCACAAACACAAAATATTAACATCTTCAAAAGACTATATAATGGATAAAATTGGATTTGAAAGTCCAATATGGGAAGAAGAGAAAAAGTTATTATATAAAAATTCATCAAACGAAGAAGATTATTTGGTTCAAGGAAATAGAATGGAATCTGTTGTGTACGATTTCAAAGAACCATTTGTTTTAACTGGTTTAACAAATAATTTAGGATATACACCAACAGACCTTTACGTTACAATTTTTTTAAGAAACGGGAACGGATATTTTGATTATCCACCAAAAGTTGGATGGAAATTTAATTTTCATAATGATTGGATTGATTATCAATTTAGTGGTACAACAACAGGTAATACAGACTCATCTTTTGGTACGGGTACTACTTTTACAAGTAACAGTGGAACCGCGGGATTTATTAGTGGAAATACATTATCAGTCGGAGTGTCAGGAATTACAGGTGCGTTTATAGAATACAATGTAAGTGAATTAAAAGAAAGAACAATAAGTGAAGCATACCATAAGTTTACCTCACCCACTACAATATTTGATTATGGACAAACAACAAGTTTGAATCTACAAGGTGCGGGTGTGAATAATAAAATGGGGTTAATTTACCAACCATTTTATGGAGTAAAAATAAGACAATTATCACCATATATAGAAACTTCAAACACTAACGAAATACTTAATTTACCTGAGAATGTAAAATATTTTGAAAACGAGGGACTTTGGAAATGGAGAGATTTGTACGACCAAGGATTTATTGACCAAGATGGATATGGAACAAGTTATCCATTTATTAATAATATACATTATATAAAAAATGACATAAACTTTTATATAAGAAATGAAAGATTTTATACAAATAAATCAGATGGTATTAAGAAGTTTAAGGATAGTAAAATTTGTTAATGAAAATATTAAGAAAAGATATCGACCAAAGTATAATATTAAATTCTGAGGATGTTTTTAAAACAGATCTCGGATGGCAGGATAATGCTCAAGAAATGGAAAAAGAACTTCTTGAAGATATCATAAATCCGGTACAAAATTTTGAAACTGTAAGATACATACATAAACCATATGTTAATTCAAGTGGATTAACACAAACAGATATATGGTTTAAATTTTATTTTGCAACTGGTAACACATATGTTTTAGATTATGAACCATCAGGTATAAGTCTAAAAGAAAATACGAAATTATTAAAACAGACAACAGAAAGTTTTTTCAGATTAGAATTTTATAAAACACCAAAAAGTGTCTTACCTAATAGAAACAACAGAAGATTGGTTTTTTCTAAAAACTTAACAATACCGTTAGGTGAGAGATATTTCTACACCACATTAAACACTTTTGTATATAAACCAATTTTTTACGGTTCAAATTATAGAAATAAAGAAAACATGTACTTGTTCTGGTTTCAAGAAGACAGTGCATTAAATGAAGAAATATTAATAGGTGACACCTTCTATATGACCGCAAAATTTTTTAATGCAAAAGACGGTTCTGTTGTTGATTTTACAAACAAGGATATGGTAAACTTAACTGGTGCAACAGAAAATATTAGAATTGGTACTAGAACAAACCCTATTTTGTTTTATGAAAGAGGAGTATCAAACCCTGCTCAAGATGTAGATGAAGAAGAGGACATGTATTATTGTGTAAAATTAAACAGAGACAACGCTGATTATGGGTATGTTTATGAGATTGGTTGTACTTGTACATTTAGTGGAGGAACCACAACATTATAAAAGAAATGAATAAGAATAGATACGAAATATTAAGAAAACACATCAATAAAACTAAACTTGTTTCACCAACAAGTCAAAATTGGTATGATGAAAATGGAAAATTAATTCCTTGGACTAGTGGTAGTATCTATATAGGACCAGTAACGGGTGACACAGTGTATAATACAAATGTTACAGGTAGTTTGGTTGATGCATATTACAAGTGGAATGGAACGACATGGGTTAGTAGTAGTGTGAGTAATGTATTTCCATCATATAACTTACCTGTGTTTTTAGATTCGACTGTTGATGAAATGGGTGTGATGGTCGGTTTTGACGGTAATGTGGATCAAATTGAACAGTTATGTAATTTTTCATATACACAAACTGGATACACTATTCAGGTTTACAATACGGTGAATCCCGATGTATTTAGAGGAATTTTAGAACAAACATATACTATAAATTGGGGGGACGGTTTAACATCAGGACTAACAGTCAATAGTGGTATTATAGGAACTAATTTCCCAACAATATCACACACTTATCCGTCAACCTCAAGTGGTTATACCATTTCAATAACACTTGAGGCACCGTTTTTAACACAGAAAATAAACAAACAAATTAGTGTACCAAAAAATATAACACAAGATTTAATTGGTACATACACATATACAGGTACAAGTTTACCATATTATAATACGGACCCAATTGAATATTATTTACAAAGTGGTAGAACACAAGATTATTTAAATGATTTAGAATACAACCCACCTACGGGATACACAACATTTACGTATTTGGGTATTGGTGGTAGTAAAATAGAAGAAAAAAGGAGATATGGTGCCACAACATATATGGGGGTTACTACTGGAACAGATCCAAATGGTAGTTATAGTGGATATAGTTTCACATACACAGGAAATACAACAGGAACAACCACTATTCATTATAGAGATTACGAGGATGGTTTAACACTAATCACAGGAAACACAACGGGATTTACAAAAGAGGAAATTATTAATCAAACAATAACAAGAAATGAACATTTTCTTGGTTTTGTCGATGACCCAACGGTTTATTCTGACATTTTTGTTGAAAGAGGAAAACAAGGTGTTTTAGAAAAAACACTAAGACTTGGTGAAATTGATAATGTTGGTGAATTAGGGATATATGGAAATGGATATTTTAATATCAGAAAACAATAAAAATTATATTTATTAATAAAAGTTATGGCAGTAGGTAGTTACGGAACAATAAGACCAGCAGACGTGTCCCCATCAGATGTGGATATATTCCTGCATTATGTACCAAATAGATTATCAACATCGGAAGTTACCTTTACAAAGTTGTCTTCTGAGGATATTTTAACACCTGTTTTTCATAATGATGATACCGACACATCGGATGATGGGAGCGCGTCTGGTAACGAAATTTTGGGTGGATTATACAATTTAAAACTTAGTTCTTCAAATTTTTCTGATTTAGGTGTATACACCCTACACATAAGACCAAAACAAATAAGATTATCAATTACAGATTGTGGAATTTTAGCGTCATTACCTTCGGTTAGAGGTTTGATAATTGATTTATCAAATGTACCTGAATCAGATAGGGGTAAATTTACTTCACAAGGACTAATTGGTTATAGAATAGAATATCTAAATAACGATTCAAGTAAAATTCCAAATTTTTATAGGATAGTAACATCTTCATTTTATTGTACACCAGTGGTATCCAACTTGACCAGTACAACACAAAAAGCAATCAGATACCAATACAGTAATACGACTACAAATTTGATGTTTTTGACCGTTACACCATCGTCCGCACCATCTAGTAGACCGAACGTAGTACCATTTATCGGGGAACCAGGACAAGATATTATTATGACAAACACATTTTTTAATCCCACCACAGTGGAAATCGAAATGGTAGAACATGACGCATCTACACTGGCTCACGCATTGTACGGTAATCAAACTAAAGCGGTTTCTTCTGGTATATACACCATATACGATAACAATAACGATATCTACAAACAGTACAACCTATATGAAGTTAAGGACGAATTTAATGAGACCTTATATGAAGTTAGGGAGGAAAAAACAGATATTGACGAGACATTAAACTTCGATGATATTACTCAATAATGGCAAGAAGAAAGGTTCCAAGTCAAGCGGCAACGGGTGCAGAAACATTTAGTGATAGTATAGTCGGTAGACAAATTACCGATGGTACTAGCCAATTGACTAATACGAACTTCGCCATTGATAGAACAATTCCTGACAGAGATGTAAAAACCTTTAGATCTGGTCAGTTTTCAGATTTTTTAACTTTGGATGATATTAAGGATGAAAAATATAAATCCGAAGAAGAGATATCAGAATCAAAAAAGAAAGAGGTAAAATTTAGAGGTTCAAAAGACGATGCTAATAAATCTTTATTTGGTTCGTTAAAAAACAGAGTTGGTGTATCTGTAACCAACATCATTCAAAAATATCCGGCAGCCGTTTTAATTGATAAAAATAGTTCAGTAAGAAATTCTAACTATACTATCGAAAATATATCATATGATGTCAGTTTAAATACGACACAACTTGAAGTTGACTATGGTAGACTGTACAACCCAATGGATGTTGTTTTTGTAAAACCAAATAGTCAGGTCGAACCAAACACCACAAATAAGTTAAGAAATTTTTACTCATCATTTACGAAATATGTTATTGAGATAAGTGGAGTAACATATGATATTGTATCATATACAGAACCCAACACTAATAATGTAATTTTTTTAAAAGTAAAAGGAAAACCATTTGATTCATCTGTTATAAACTATGGTGAAAATATTTTAATCAGACCAAATGATGGTTTAGTTGAAGAATTTTTTTCCAATATAGATGAACTAGAGGAGAGTTTATTAAACAGAGAAACAAGTCCAAAATATACCGCGACTTTTACAATACCAAGAGATAGTATCAATAAATCTGAGACAGTTTTATCTGAAGTAGAAATTACATGGCCACTTTCAAAAGACAATTGGAACATACAAATAGTTGGTCTTGAGTTCGACATTTATATAAGAAACCTATCTGAAATCGCTGAACAAGTTGATGATTACAAATCTAATTTATTTGTTAGATTTATGACATCACCACAACTTTTTGAATTCGATACGGAAGACAAAAAGGCGGAATCAATATTTCAATTATATGGACACAGTTTTGACAGAGTAAAAAAATACATTGAGAACATTGCGTACATGAGAAATGTAAGTTATGATGGTATTAATAACTTACCAGACATACTATTAAAGAACCTCTCAAATACACTTGGTTTATCAACAGTTAATTTATTCGATGAGAAAAAACTTGAAGAATTATTATACACAAGACAAGACACACAATATTCAGGATTAGCGGTTGGTAAAACAATCGTTGATGCTGAATATGAATTTTATAGAAGGTTATTAGTCAATTTATCTCACATATATAAATCAAAGGGTACACGTTCATCTATTGAATTTTTCTTAAGATTTTTAGGTGCACCCGAACCAATGATTAAAATAAACGAGTTCGTTTATCAAATTACATCATTTCCAAAATCATTTGACTTAGATGGGGATATATATGATGTTGTTTCGGGTACTAAAACAACTAATGTTGCAACATTTGTTCAAAGTGGATTTACATATCAAGTTAAAACCATAACAGGGTCAACCACATTTACATTGGATTCCTATCCCGTTGAGGAAGGTACTAAATTCCCTAAAACGGCATACGATGAATCATCAAATATTTTCTTTCAAAAAGGTGCGGGTTGGTATGATATAACATTAGATCATAGGTCTATTGATGTACTTGATACTGAAAACTCAGTTCTTACGGGAAGAACAAAAACAATAAAAACAAAAAATAAATCTTTTAGTTACGGAGAAGATTATTTTGATGTTTTTAGAAGTCTACCTGGTTTAGATACTGGTTATGATATTGTTAGTAAAGTAGATAATAGACAAAGACAAGTTGCTGACAGTTATGGTTCATTTACCTTCAATAGAAAAAATATAGAAGTTTATCTATCGTCCGCAAATGCAATTAACTATGACATATGGAGAAAATCAAGAGAATTAGAAATATCATTTGGTAGTCAAACATTAGAACCGCAAACAGGGGTAACTTTTGCTGAGTATGTGGATAGGATGATGAGTACTCAGATAACTAATTCACATACAATAAAATACAAAAAGAATTATATAAAACTTGAAGATATTTTTCAAGATTATGTTTCATCTACAGGATTTACATCATACAATTATCCTGATGTGAATGAATTTATTTCCAAAATGGGTCCATATTGGACAAAAGTTTTGGATCAGATTATTCCCGCCACAACACTGTGGACTGGTGGTAATTTAATTGAGAATAATATATTTGGTAGACCAAAATACAAATACACCAAACCGTGTCAACCAGTAGAAATTATTGAGGATTTATATCCTGATTTTGAACAATTGATAAGTGAAATACAATCAGATGTTAGTGATTCGGGATTTGGTGATATTGGAACCACAGATACAAACAAAAATGGTTCTGTTAGATTTTTCCCCGCTTTTGAAATTGATGGTGTAACATATTCGGGGGTCACCTCCAATCCTCTACATTATGCATTATTAAGTGGATGTACAACACTTTCAGGTACGAGTGCACAATTATATAACACATGTCCACCCGATACATCTGATTTCACATTAAATCCTGATATTGTTAAGTTACAATCTTTGTGGTTAACCGCAACTGAAAATGTTATTGATTACGTAAATGAAAATTCACCGTTTGAGATTCCTAGCAGTATCACCAATTCAACAGGAGGTACAACTGGTTACACAACAATTAATATATTTTCTTATGAAATTTTTACAGATGAATCAGGTGTTAAGAAAATAAGATTTAAATCAAACAAGTACGGTTATAATGATTGTACTGTTGGTGATTTAATTTTTAAAGTTATATCGATAGAATATAACGAACCTTTAGATTGTCAATTTAGTGGAGGTACCGCAACACAGGTTGCGAATTACTGTGTGTTTAGTGGTGGAACATCGACACTATTGGTTAATTACTGTGTGTTTAGCGGTGGAACCGCATCTCAAACAAGTGAAACGCCTACACCCACACCTACGTTAACTATTACACCCACCTTAACTAAAACACCAACACCAACTCCAACCATAACACAAACGATTACCCCTACATTAACAGTAACTCCTGATTGTTCATTTGGACCAGGTTCTGCCGTACAAATAACACCAACCCCAACCCCAACGTTAACAATTACACCAACGTTAACTCCAACCTTTACTATTACACCAACACAAACTGTTACTCCAACGTTAACTGTTACTCCAACTTCAACACCATCATGTGATTTTGAAATTACAACTGATTATGTCGCACCAACACCTACACCAACTGTAACACCAACTCTTACTATTACACCAACTCAAACTATTACACCAACCATAACACCAACTCAGACTATAACTCCAACCTTTACTCTCACACCAACAATAACGATTACATCGACACCGAATTGTGACTTTGAAATTACAACAGATTATGTTCAACCAACTGCTACACCTACTGTAACACCAACGTTGACAATTACACCGACATTTACCATTACACCAACTATCACTCCAACATTTACTATTACACCAACTCTTACACCAGCTTGTGATTTTGAAATCACAACAGATTATGTTGCTCCGACTCCTACACCAACGTTGACAATTACACCAACTATTACACCAACATTCACAATTACACCGACTATAACACCAACCTTCACAATTACACCTACTCTTACACCAGCTTGTGACTTTGAAGTTACAACTGATTATGTTGCACCAACACCTACACCTACTATAACACCTACTTTAACGATTACACCAACAATAACGGTGTCACCTACCATTACACCAACCTTTACTATTACACCGACTATAACACCAACCTTTACTATTACACCAACATTAACACCGGCTTGTGACTTTGAGGTAACTACTGATTATGTTGCACCAACTCCAACACCTACTCTTACACCTACTTTAACCCCAACTTTAACTATTACACCAACATTGACTGTTACACCAACACAAACAGTAACACCTACCTGTGACCCATATACAATTCAATATTTACAAACTGAACTTCAGTCATGTAATAACTTTAAATTGACATTGTACGAAAATTCAAATAGAACAGGAAACGCAAACGCGATTTGTGATTATGTTATTTATGGCACCGCATATGGTGATATGGGTACGGTATTTAACGGTACTGAAACTATTGTAAATAATGATCATGTTCACAACTTCAGTTTACATTCCGTATTGGTAGAGGGTGAGTGTGTTACAGGATTCACAATAAATTCTATTGTTCCACAATGTCCTTGTGTTGAGGTTGTTATATTGGATGTAACACCAACTCCTACACCTACACAAACTATTACTCCAACATTTACGATTACACCTACATTCACTATTACACCGACTATAACACCAACCTTTACTATTACACCAACATTAACACCGGCTTGTGACTTTGAGGTAACTACTGATTATGTTGCACCAACTCCAACACCTACGGTTACCCCAACTTTGACGGTGACACCGACACAAACGATTACTCCAACCATAACTCCTACATTTACTATTACACCAACGTTAACACCAGCTTGTGATTTTGAGGTAACAACAGACTATGTTCAACCAACCCCAACTCCAACGTTAACTATTACACCAACGTTGACACCAACGTTAACTATTACACCGACATTAACTATTACACCAACAATTGATTGTTCTTTTGAAGCTTCGTTTAGTGAATACAACCCATCAACCCCAACCCCAACCCCAACCCCAATAGTAATAGATGAAAATACACAAATTAATATTTGGTTCGATGATTCTGGGTCAATGCAGTCAACATTTTCACCGTTACAAACAATGAGAAATACAATATTAAAGAATTGTCTATTACCATTCTATAATAATGATAGTGATTTATACGATGAAAATGTGTCTGTTAAATTATTTTCAGAAAAACCATCGGGAAATGAAAGAGCGTTCTTTATGTTAAATACAACGGGGACAACAGCGGGAGTAACTAAAGTTATCAACTTAGTATTCCAAGACGAGGCAGAAAATGTCTACCACTCATCGGTCACTTCATTTGATATTAATGCGTCAAGAACGTCAACATATAACACAGATATTGCAAACTTTAGAAACACATTAAATGCTTTACCAAGTGGGTATTATAGAGGGGTAATATTTAGAGTACAAGGTTTTGATGGATTTAGACAGTTTATTAATGCGGTGAAAGATGGAACTGGAAATTATAGTGGCGTTAATGGATTATCGGATAGAAGTGAAATTGCTTATGTGAGTGACGTAACCGCAGGAACCACACCACAATACTATGTAAATCAAATAATAACAGCGTTAAATACTTTAGGATATAATTTAAGTCCATGTTGATAAAATAATTATAAATGAATGGCTAGATATTTTAACATATTAATCACAGGAGGAACATCACCAGGACCATATTCAATATATTATGATTCGGTGAATCCTTCTAACTATGCCACAAGAGTAAGTACAAACGACAATGCTACAGGAATTACATATAGTGATTTGACAAATAATCCTGGTGTAGGTGTATCAATACCTAACGGATCAACCATTGTAATATTATATAATGAAAGTTGTTTTAGTGATATTTTATATGTTATACCTACACCAACACCGACACCAACATTAACTATTACACCAACATTTACTCCAACCGTTACACCTACATTCACTATTACTCCAACTATAACTCCTACATTTACTATTACACCAACTCTTACACCGGCTTGTGATTTTGAGGTAACTACTGATTATGTTGCTCCGACTCCAACGCCAACAATGACTATTACACCAACATTTACACCAACGTTAACGCCGACACAAACGATTACACCTACATTTACCATAACTCCAACGTTAACCCCAACGTTGACCGTTACACCAACATTAACACCAGCTTGTGACTTTGAAGTTACAACAGATTACGTTGCCCCAACTCCAACCCCAACTGTAACACCTACTTTAACAATTACACCAACACAAACTATCACACCAACCTTTACTATTACACCAACCCAAACTATTACTTCTACATTAACAATTACTCCAACTCAAACTATTACACCTACTCAAACTATTACACCAACCATAACACCAACATTTACTATTACACCAACCGTAACACCAGCTTGTGATTTTGAAATCACAACAGATTACGTTGCACCAACCCCAACTCCAACATTAACTATTACACCTACATTAACACCAACATTAACCATTACACCAACACAGACTATTACACCGACGTTAACAATAACGCCGACTCAAACTATAACACCAACCCAAACTATTACACCAACTCTTACTCCGACGTTAACAATAACGCCGACCCAAACTATTACACCTACACTTACTTTAACACCGACCATTACTCCAACTCTTACACCAGCTTGTGACTTTGAAGTTACAACTGATTATGTTGCACCAACACCTACACCTACTATAACACCGACCTTTACAATTACACCAACCTTTACTATTACTCCAACTATTACCCCAACTCAGACTATAACTCCAACCTTTACTATTACACCAACCCAGACTATTACACCTACTTTAACACCCACTTTAACAATTACACCTACTCAAACTATCACACCAACTCAAACTATTACACCTACTCAGACCATTACACCAACCATAACACCGACTTTTACTATTACACCTACTTTAACACCAGCTTGTGACTTTACAATCACAACTAGCTACGTTGCTCCAACTCCAACTCCAACTATAACACCTACTTTAACTATAACACCGACCTTTACTATTACACCGACTATAACTCCAACATTTACTATTACTCCTACTCAAACTATAACACCAACTAAGACTATTACACCAACTCTTACTCCGACTTTAACCATTACTCCTACTCAAACGATTACACCAACCTTTACTATTACACCGACAAGAACAATTACACCTACTATAACTCCAACCTTTACTATTACACCAACATTAACACCAGCTTGTGACTTTACAATCACAACTAGTTATGTTGCTCCAACTCCAACTCCAACTATAACACCAACATTGACAATTACACCTACATTTACTATTACACCAACCTTTACTATTACACCAACAAGAACAATTACACCTACTATAACACCAACAAGAACACCGACTATAACACCTACTAAGACTATTACACCGACTATAACACAAACCATTACACCTACTGTTCAAGATATTTCAGCGTCAATATCACAAACAAATGTTTCATGTAATGGTGGATCTAACGGTACAATTACTGTATCTTCTGCATCAGGTGGATCGGGTGGAGCATACACAGCATCTATTAATAATATAGATTATTTTGCATTACCTAAGACATTTG
>Ga0315903_10007398_pt1 | contig 13738 bp, 11 predicted proteins | sample LakEriMetagenome_7_FD_203524 | JGI IMG/M metagenome (GOLD analysis project Ga0315903, IMG submission 203524) | Freshwater fungal communities from buoy surface, Lake Erie, Ohio, United States - Buoy 2 MA119 | ecosystem: Environmental > Aquatic > Freshwater > Lake | place: USA: Lake Erie, Ohio...
CAATATTTTAGCGACAGCCGGGATTTTAAAGACATCTGATCGTGTCAACCAATGGAGCTGGCGTTTTGTATGCACACAACCCAAAAGAGGGTCTAGTAGGGCATTCTGGTGATTTGAAATTAGAATAACTGCTTTATCTTTTGGAAAAAACTTCGTGTCAATAATTTCAATTCGCTTAAAGAAATGACGAAACCCTAGACGAATCCAGGGTCTCAATGTTGCGTAAATAAATGTTCTTGTTTGGGCCAACTATAGAAGTGCTGAAATTATTCGTTGTAGTTCATAACCTTGTGACCACCAGCTTGCAGGTATTGATCACGAGAGAACAGCTCAACGTCAGCTTTCATCATTTCACTTACTAATTGATTTAATGAATACTTGTGTTTCCAGCCAAGCTCTCTTTGTGCTTTTGATGGATCACCGATAAGAAGTTCTACTTCTGTTGGTCGGAAGTATTTCGGATCAACTTCGATAATAACCTTACCTGTTTTTTTATTGATCCCTTTTTCATTTTCTCCAGCACCTTGCCATTCGATTTCAATACCTACTTCACCGAAAGCGAGTTCACAGAATTTTTTAACGCTATGTGTTTCACCGGTAGCAAGTACAAAGTCATCTGGAGTTTCTTGCTGCATCATCAGCCACATTCCTTCCACGTAGTCTTTTGCATGACCCCAGTCCCGCTGTGCGTCTAAATTGCCTAAGTATATTTTTTCTTGCATGCCGAGAGAAATCTTTGCGGCACCGCGAGTAATTTTTCTAGTAACGAAAGTTTCACCACGAAGAGGAGATTCATGGTTGAAAAGAATACCATTGCAAGTGTACATTCCATATGCTTCACGGTAGTTCTTAGCTATCCAAAACGCATAAAGCTTTGCAACTGCATATGGGCTTCTTGGGTAAAAAGGCGTTGTTTCAGATTGAGGCACTTCTTGCACTTTACCATAAAGTTCGGAAGTAGAAGCTTGGTAGAATTTGGTTTTCTTTTCAAGACCAAGAATTCTGATTGCTTCAAGAAGTCTCAAAGTACCTATTGCGTCTGCATTTGCCGTGTATTCTGGAGTTTCAAAAGAAACGTGCACGTGACTTTGAGCCGCGAGGTTATAGATTTCGTCTGGCATTGTTTCTTGCACCAAGCGAATCATATTGGTAGAATCGGTTAAATCGCCGTAATGAAGGGTCATTTTTACGCCTTCTTCGTGTTGATCATGGTATAAATGATCAATACGATCGGTATTAAAAAGTGAACTTCTACGTTTCACGCCGTGAACTTCATACCCTTTGCTAAGGAGTAATTCAGCCAAATAGGCTCCGTCTTGACCGGTAATACCAGTAATGAGTGCTGTCTTTTTCGCCATAATATTTAATCTGATCTAGGTCAGGAATAGTGGTGCAATTTACGGATGAAATCAGCGATTTTGATCTTCTCGCGAAAATTGGATTTCAGAAAGGCGCTTGTAAATACCATTTTCTTTTGCCATGAGATCATTATGAGTGCCTACTTCAACAATTTCGCCTGCGTCTAAAACAATGATTTTATCGGCATTACGAATGGTTGATAGTCTATGCGCTATGACAAGTGAAGTTCTATTTTTCATTAGAATATCAAGGGCACCCTGAACCAATTTTTCGCTTTCACTATCGAGGGCGCTCGTGGCCTCGTCCAAGATAAGGATTCTTGGATTCTTGAGCATGGCACGCGCAATAGCAATGCGTTGACGTTGTCCTCCGCTCAATTGAATTCCACGATCTCCAACAACGGTTTGCATTCCTTCTGGAAAGGACTCGATAAACTGCATGGCATTGGCTTTTAAGGCAGCTTCAGCCACTTCGCTATCTGTAGCATCTGGTTTTCCGTAGGCGATATTTTCGCGAATGGTGCCGCCAAATAAGATAACTTCTTGAGGCACGTAGGCCATTTGGCTTCGCAGCTCGGACAAGCCATAGTCCTCTGCTTTTTTATCATCGAACAGAATGGCACCTTGTTGAGGAATATAAAAACGCTGAATTAGGGCGGCTATGGTTGACTTTCCTGAACCAGACGAGCCCACAAGCGCCACTTGTTGACCGGGCGCCACATCGAAAGATACATTTTTAAGCACCTCAATATCTGGCCTTGAGTCATAGTGGAAGCCGATATTCTCAAAGTGAATTTTTCCTGAAAGTTTAGAGGCATTCTCGATTTTTTCAAGTGGAATATCCTCTGTTTTTTGCTCAAGAATTTCCATCACATTTTCAATGATACCCAAGCTTCGGCTGAGTGTTCCCATTTGTGCCGCAAGCCCACCGATCGAACCTGCTACTAGACCTGTGACGAATACGAAGGAGGACATTGCACTAGAATCTATTTCTCCTTTGTCTCGCAAGTATGCACCAACACCCATTACGAGTCCTAATGCACCAAATAAGAATACGATGATGAATGTACCGAAGAGTCCACGCCATACAGCGCTTTTCATCGCAACACTTTTTATTTCACCCACACTTTTAAAAAAGCGATTTGCTTCGAAGTACTCGTTGTTGAATGATTTTACATTCACAATTCCAGTGAATGATTCGTTGACAATTACTGAAGATTCAGCTACTTTATCCTGAGTAATTTTTCCGAGTTTCTTGATGTATTTTCCAAAAATAACAATCAGGATAATCATTACCGGAAGTGATAAAAGCATCACTAGTGTGAGTTTGTAAGAATAGGATACAAGCCAAATAACACCAGCTACGATGATTACAATTTGACGAACAAATTCGGCAACTGTGATCGTGAGTGTTTCTTGTATGGTAGAAATATCAGAAGAAAGTCGGCTGGAAAGATCTCCTACTCTACGCTCATTGAAAAACTGCATTGGCATTCGGATGATGCTGGTAAATGCATCTTTGCGCAGATCCATCATTGCATTTTCGGTGACATAAGAGAAAATGTATACACGAAAGAAAGAAAAGAAACCTTGAATGATAAGGAGCACAACCAGAACGAACAAGGTTGTTCCCGTGTCACCCCAGAGTTGATCGACGTTGAATTTTTCGATGATAAAGCTTGTCATCTGACCGCCCGGAATCTGAGCTCCATCTTCAGGCTTAACCACGAGGCGACCGAGCAATGCAGTGATGACAATGACCAATAGACCTGAAATAACCAGCAACAACATACCTACAGAAAAGAGGTATTTGTGAGGTTTTAGATACTTAAATATGCCGAGAGATTTGAGCAGTGCTTGCTTCGAAATCTTCTTTTTATCTTTGTTTTCGTCTTTTTCCAAAATAATCGTCCCGGCTAATAGTTTAGCCGGGACGAAATTAGAGTTTGATTTAGTAAAACAGTTATAGTATTGTCAGAAATCCTTAATAACCTTTTTGAATCTTGCGTGCTTTCTTCAATTGTTTGTTGAGTTCCATCGCTCTGTCGTCTGTGTATTCGTAGTCAGGTATAAGCTGACTATACTCAGCATCCCAGCGCACTTTTACCCAATGTTCTGCCAAGGTTGGGAATTCAACATTGTCAACTGGCTTGAAAAGACCAACATCGATATTGCATTCATAACCAGATTTGCGACTTGGCACCGAGCGGGCATCCACATAAATCTTCTTGTTTACGTAGGTTGTGCCACCGAACCAAAGTTCATATTCGTGTCCTACCGGCACAATGAATTCATAAGATCCTGCTTCATTTGAATTGAATGCAGCATAGATTTCTCTGTCCTGGTAAACCACCACTTGGACATTGGTTGCTTCTTTGTCTGCTTCAGACATAATATCGATTTCAAAGATTTTTCCTTGAACGACAAAATTCTCCTCTCCTACCTCTTTTTTAGCGAACAGAGGAGTTGTAAGCAAAGCGAAAATTGCAAAAGTTAGGGTTTTCATTTTTTCTTTATTTTTTTAATAACCATATGCATTGAGTACTGAGAGTATTCTCTCTTTCATTTTCGCATGGTATTTATCGTCCCATACGAGTGTTTTCTTTCTAGGACTATATTCAGCTTTGGCTACAGGTAGTTGCGACATAAAGTCGAGACCTACATATTCGTTGTTTCTGAATAGCGCCATATCCACATTCATTTTCAACATTTTCTTATCCGCTTCATCATAAAATTTGGCAATGTCCACTTCGATGATCTTGGTAACATATTTTCCGCCTCCATACTTTACAGTGTATTTACTTTTGAATGGAAGGTTGAGTGTGTACTTACCTTTAGTAGCGGACACGACAGTGCCTAGTAATAGGTTATCTGACCAAAACTCAACAGTAACACCATCAAGTGTTTTCTCAGCTGAATCGGTGAGGTTTATAGAAGTAATTTTTCCATAAAAATTTATCATTTCCCCTTCGGGATATTGCGCAGATGCGATGTTAATCGCAAGTGCCATAATGATTGTTAAACAAAGTCTCATTTCTATAAGGGTTTGGTGTTTGTACGCCCTCTGTTCTGTTTTTGTTTCATTTTCAATAAATCTGCTTTAAAAATTCATTCCTTTATTTTGATTACTTATACCCAAAAAAACATCCGCCTTGTCCTCCTTTCAGTAAAAATTAGACGATTTAACAATCATTTCACATTTATATGTCTGTACATTATATGTAGCTACATATATTTGTCCCATGACAATTGAAGAAGCTATTAAACAGCCCAAATTCACAAATGAGTATCATAAGCTCATGGTGAATCTATTGTACACTGCTAGTTGGGTGGACGTGAAGCATCAGCAGTTCATGAAGAATTATGGCATCACAGTGCAGCAATTCAATGTTCTCCGAATTCTTCGCGGTCAGAAGGGTAATCCGCTTTCGATCAATTCTTTGATAGAACGTATGATTGACAAAAGCAGCAATGCTTCCAGAATAGTAGACAAATTGGAGCAGAAAGGGTATGTGCTTCGCACCGTATGTCCCAACGACCGCCGTCAAGTGGAAGTGCGCATAACAGAAGAAGGCATTGCTTTTATAGGTCAGCTTGATGAGCCGGTAAAAAGTCTTCAGCAGTATGCTCATGGTTTAAACCAAAACGAGGTCGAAATAATGAACAGCTTGTTAGATAAGATAAGAAATTCAGAAATAACAAATAAGTAAAACAAATAAAAATCAAAATGAAAAAAATCATCCTTACCCTAGCTGTCGCTGTATTTGCAGCATCATCAGCATTTGCTCAATTGACTGACGGCAAATTCAACATCGATTATAAAGCAAGCACAATCAACTGGCACGGAGAGAAAGTAACAGGTTCTGGTCACGATGGTACTATCCGTGTATCTAGCGGTCAAGTTACAGTTGCTAAAGGAAATGTAACAGCAGGTAAATTGAAAGTGGATATGAATGGCATCACTTGCACAGATTTGACTGATGCAGAGTCGAACTCGAATATGATCAACCACTTGAAAAGTGCTGATTTCTTCAACACAGCAGCTTTCCCAGATGCTAACTTCGAAATAGTTTCGGTTAAAGCTGAAGCAGACAAATCTGGTAACACACATAAAATCACAGGTAAATTCACTATCAAAGGAATTACTAAAGAGATCTCTTTCCCTGCTAAAGTTACTGGCACTGCAGCTCAAGTTAACATCACTGGAACGTTCAATCTTGATCGTTCACAATTCGATGTGAAATATGGCTCATCAACATTTTTTGATTCTTTGGGCGACAAAGCGATCAACAACGATATCAGACTTACTTTCAACTTGGTTGCTAAGAAAGCATAATTTCAAAAACATTTATTGATTGCGAAGACCTCCAAGTTTACTTGGGGGTCTTTTTGCTTTTCGCCTTTTTCCTCTCAGGATCTTCCGGAAAGAAATATCTAAAATCCACAGTAAGATAACTGCCTGAAATCGGAAATTCTACTCGTGTTGGATAGGTGTTCAAATCAAAACGAGCAGCAGTGCGTGCTATATCCGAAAAAGGACGGTGGAAGGTGGCACCGAAATAAAAGTATCCCGATTCTTTTGATCTGTATTCAAAGCCATAGTTGGCAAGAACAGAAAACTGCACCCAACGATTCTTATATGTCGTTTGATAAAAGTCGAATCTAAGAGTATCACGTCGTGCATCCGATTGGCTTTCTACATCCGTAGGATATAAATCGATTGAAAACCCACCACTTGCGTTCATGAAAAGATTTTTACCCAATCGCACATAGATCATTCCTTGCAATGGAATTTCGTATCCAATGAAACGAAAGTTTAGGGTTTCCGGTTTATCAAGAATAGGGTGATTGAACTGGATAGAATAATTACGTTGAACTAGGTTGATGCCTGTTTCTAGGCTCCAGTTTTTTGTTAGTCCTTTTCGAATAATCATTCCGAAGTTGATACCAAACTTCGGATTAAAATCTAAAGACAAATCACCGTTCTGAATTGATTCAGCGGTGGTACCAAAAAACTTACTCGTTATCATTGGCTTGAATTGTATTCCAAGCGTAGTGACGTTTTCTTGTGTTTTCGCCAAATTGCAAAAAAGCAAGAAAATCAAAATCACACTTATTTTTCTATCCATTCGGTTACGTATTCCAAAGGTCTTCTGTGGCTTTTTGGCCATTCATTATCAGTATATCCAAGGTAAATTAACCCGAGGCACTTGTCATCTTCTTTTAATCCCAAAAAAGAGTTCATTTCTGGAGTGTAAATAAGTTTTGGGGTTGCCCAAAAAGAACCAAAACCATAAGCTGTTGCGGTAAGCATGATGTTTTGGACAGCACATGCCACCGCCTCAATTTCTTCGATTTCCGCTATTTTACCGGAAGGATCTCTTTCCATGCAAACGGCAATGACAGCAGATGCTTTAAGAGGTCTTTCCTTCATTTTGGTGAATTTACCATTATTGAAGGACTCCTCTGGCGTTTTCATTTTATAAAGTTCCGGCAAAAATCCCGATAGTTTTACTAGTCCATCCTCCATAAATATTTTGAATCTCCAAGGCTGAGTCATACCATGCGACGGCGCCCAAGAGGCATTGGTAAGCAATAGTTCAATTTGCTCACGATGAATTTTCCTAGTGTTAAATTGTTCTGGTGTGATCGATCTACGATTTCGAATCACATCAGTTATTTCACTCAAATTATACTTCATGCTTTCAAAACAATTAATATTGGCAAAGCTAATGCGTGAACTCTTCGCGCATCTTACTTTTGTTTCAATATCTTCAAATGAAAACAATCATTATTACAGGCGCTGGCTCTGGCATGGGGCAAGCAACAGCGATACGACTATCACAGAACAGCTCGAACAGGTTGATTCTAGTGGGCAGAACGAAAAGCAATTTGGAATCTACGCTTTCCATGTTAAACAATCCGTCTCAACATTTCATTTTCTCAATGGATGTTCGTGATTCCCATGCTTGGAAAAACAACCTTCGTTTTGTGAATGCCGAGACATTAAACATTTCTGCGGTGTTTGCCAATGCGGGTATAGGTGGAGAAAATCACTACGGAGAAAATGATAGGTGGGACGATATAATTTCGACCAATCTCACAGGAACCTATGCTACGATTATGGAGGCCCTCCCCTATTTGACTAAATCATCAGAGGAGTTCAAGCATATTGTGATTACTTCTTCTTGTTTGGCAAGATTTGGCGTACCCAATTACACGGCATACTGCACCGCGAAAACAGGGTTATTGGGATTAACAAAAGCTTTAGCAGTTGAGTTGGCAGCTCAAAAGATTTTAGTGAATGCGATTTGTCCTGGATGGGTTGAAACAGATATGGCCAAAGCAGGCATTCAGATGCTAGCAGATCGAACAGGCAAGGACTACAAAAATGAATTTGATCAACAGATGAGCTATGTTCCATTGCAGCGTATATCACAACCCGATGAGATTGCGGCTATGGTTGAATTCTTAATGAGTGGAAAACAAAACTCCATGACTGGTCAAGGAATAGATATAAATAATGGTTCATACATGATCTAATGAGAAGAATTTTCATCACTTTAATAGTTTGCAGTTTGGCTATGATGAGTTCTCACGCTCAGTCAGATTCTGCGATGATAAAAAGCATTTATAATGAAGTTTTGACGAATGGCGAATGCTATGAAAACTTGCGTTTTTTATGCAAGAACATTGGCAACAGAATCGCAGGAAGTGAGAATGCCGATAAAGCAATTCTTTGGGGCGAAAAAGTGATGAAAGACTACGGATTCGATAGCGTTTACATCATGCCGGTTGAAGTTCCTAATTGGATAAGAGGCAAAAAAGAAGTGGCTTATTATTCCGTGGAAGGAAAGCGACTTGATGTTCCGGCTGTTGCACTTGGAGGTTCGGTTGGTTCTGAAAAGCCTATTACAGCAGAAGTAATTGAAGTAAAATCATTCGATGAACTTCGTGCACTTGGAGAAGAAAAAGTGAAAGGTAAAATTGTTTTCTTCAATAAGGCAATGGACCCAATGTTGATTAATACTGGCGCAGCTTATGGAGGAGCTTACGAGATTAGAGGGCAAGGCCCAATTGAAGCCGCAAAGTTGGGAGCGGTAGGCTGTCTGATTCGCTCATTGACCTTAGCGGATGACAAATATGCGCATACAGGAGCTACAAAATATGATGATAGTGTCACCAAAATTCCTGCTGCGGCATTGAGCAGTGTAGATGCTCGCGAGCTCAGCAGACAAATAAAATTAAATGGTTCAATAAAATTTACATTGCATTTGACCTGTCAAGTATTCCCAAGAAAAATGCAAGGCAATGTAATTGGAGAGATAAGAGGTTCTGAATTTCCCGATGAATTTATTGTGGTAGGCGGTCACCTTGATTCATGGGATATTGGCGAGGGAGCGCATGATGATGGCACTGGGATAGTTCAATCCATTGAAGTAGCCCGTGCATTAAAAGCGATTGGTTACAAACCAAAACGTACCATTCGAATTATTCTCTACATCAATGAAGAATTTGGCAACGATGGTGGTGAGACATATGCATCCGTTGTGAAATACAAAGGGGAAGAGCATATTGCGGCAATCGAAAGCGATGGTGGTGGATTTACACCTCAAGGGTTTAACTTACAAGGTACGGATGCACAAATGGAACAGCTAAAATCATGGAAACCATTGCTTGAACCTTATCAGCTTTTCTCATTCAGACAAGGATGGAGTGGTGTTGATATTGGTCCATTAAAAAATGACCGAATTGCCCTGTTTGGTTTATCAGTCGATAGTCAGCGATATTTCGATTATCATCATTCTGGAAATGATGTTTTCGAAAACGTAAATAATCGCGAATTAAGTTTAGGAGCTGCTGCTATGGCCTCTCTTGTATTTTTGATAGATCAAAGCGGGATACCTTCTGGCGAGCAATAAAAAAAGGCGCTGTAGATGCGCCTTTTAATTGTAGAATGTATATGCTTACGGTTTTGTCACAATAAGTTTTTCGACATATTTTTCATCACCAGAACTGAGATAAACATTGTAAAGTCCAGTTGCCAATTCCATTTTCGGATTGATTTCGACGTTCATATCGGATGTTAGATAAATGAGTTCTTTATAAACCAATTTTCCCATCAGATCATAAACCACAACTTCAATTTGTTTAGCATCATTAGTTACAAATGCTAGGTTGATTTGTTTTCCATCGTTTGGATTTGGGAAAATTCGACCAGAAAAAGTTGGTTCTGTTTCAACTGCTAATTCAGCATATTGAAGCTCAGATTCAAAATTATTTGCGATAGTAAAGAAATTACTCAAAGACGCCATGCTTATGCAAGTGGCAGGACCCCAACTCACCGCGTATCCATTAGCAAAAGTTGGTCTGCATCTTACGTTGTATGAGTTTCCACCAACTAGCCCAGCTACATCTTTTAGTTTAAACAATCTTGTTGTCCCTATACTTTTATATATGGGTGCCTCGAGACCATTCGTATTCGTGAATTCTAATTGGTGTCCTGAGGTTCCGCTTATGAACGGACCAAAAGAAATCCAAGTATTGGGGCTAATTGCGCCATAATTCGTGCAATTAAAGCTAGCAGGAATGGCTTGAGTATTTATTATATCAATAGCTTGTGAGCACACTAATCCGGGATCAGCAAAAATAGTTTCTGTCTGACCAATGCTATTTGGTAGCGAATAAATAGCCGTGATTTCGACATTGTAAATGTGCCCATATTCTAGACCTGGGACCAACGAAAGTTGGAATACAGTTGACGAAGTTGTAGTATATGAATGTATGCTTGCATCTGATTGATCAATAAAATCAAACTTATAAGAATAAGTTCCAGTGAATACTGCTTTGTAAGGTTGATTCAAGTGTTTTGGTCCCGCAGTTACATCACAAGTTGATGAGCGAAGATTCATAGCGCAGACGCTAACAGAACCTGCACCTAGAGCTGAATTATAATTTCTTACACCAAGATAATAGGTTTGTCCTGCAACGAAATCGCCAAAATTAAGCGTTTCATTACCCACTCCACTTTTCAGATTAACAGAAGTAATTGTAGTATAAGATTGATCCTTTAGTTCAAGCACTATATCAGCGGATGCAGAGGTAACTACAAATCTTGCGGCATTAGTGGTTGGTGTGAATGTCATCCAGACATCTTGACCAGTGATCACTGGAGCTTCGCAAATGGAAGTTTCAGTAGCGCCATTTAGGCTCATATTAAAGCTAACGCATGTTGGATAATTTGTAAGTGTTGTTGGTCTAGCAGTCCAAGGATTATCAAAAGCCACGCACGGCCCATTGATACATGAGCCATCATCAATAAGTGCAAATGGGTTGTATGTGCAAGCTGAAGGGTCAGTACAGCCATAACACTCTCCACTTCCTAATCCAAAATTGACATTGGTAACTGAAATTCCATCACCATTGTAAGTGTTTCCTTGACCGTCTGTAATACTCCATTCTATTTCTTCAGGGTATCCACTTCCTTCAACAGAAAAGAAATAGCAACCATCAGGCAGGCAGAAGTGTACGATATCGTAATCGAGCGGATAAGCCAGTGTTCCGCTTGCAACTACATTTCCATCAAAATCTTCTATGATATAAATACCATCATCCCATCCATCTCCAACATAATCTATCATTTCAAGGGTTAGGCAATTTTCTAAGCAACACGAGCCATCATCAAATGTCGCCGCTTCTACATAGTTGCAAGCAACCGGATTGGTACAACCATAGCAAGTCACATAGTCGCAAGTACCATTGTTGCAAGTTGCGGCAGGTTCAAAATTACAAGCTAGTGGATCATCGCATCCGAGAACACCAGGTCCAACAAGAAAATAATTGTATTTGTCCCAAGCTTGGTAAGCAGGGGTATTTGTGAAGTTACCAGAGGATACTACAGCACCACCAGAATAGGCTATTGAATATGTTGCACCATTCCAACCGTCGCCAAAAGCATCGATTTGATGAAATGTGTAACATCCATTTGGAAGACAAAGAGAATGTGATGAAGAAGCTCCATTAGCTGCCACATTTAAAAATTCTACTCCATCTGAATTTTCAAGAACATAGCCTACCTCAGCCGGGTATGCGCTTGCTGAAACTGTGAGAACGAAACAATTGGAATAGCAGCAAGATCCATCATCAAATGTTGCTGTTGGATTATAATTGCACGCTCCCATGTCGGTGCATCCACCAGCAAGAAAAGTTTCATCCTCTAAATAGGTTGGAAACCACTCAAAAGCAGCGCCAATGCTGCTTTTCGTTGCTAATACACAACAAAGGAGAAAAGGAATAACGACGATAGTACGAATTTGTATCATGTACACAAGATTAGGTTGGTACACTTGATACGTTCAGAAATAAAAAAAGGTTATGCCATTTGCATGACATAACCTTTTTTTTTTACAGTTTATATCTTGATTACGGACAAGTCTGTCCGAAAACAACAAGGAATTCCAATAAGTCAGCTACACCAACAATACCATCATCATTCAAATCTCCAGGACAAGTAGACTGAAGGTTGAAAATACATGAGTTATCGTCGATAGAAGCGGTTGGATCATAGTTCTCTGCCTGAGCATAAGTACAACCAGAGCAAGCAGAGTAGTCACAAAGTGAGCAATCACTCACACCTGCAGTTGGATCGTAGTTACAAGCCAAAGGCTCAAGACAGCCAGGAGTACAGTTACCTGAACCAGTGCTGAATTGAACACCTGCAGCGTTAACACCACCAGAGATGATACCATTGTTTGTACCAGTAAGGATATAGCTTACTTCACCCGCGAATGTACCGCCACCTACAGTAATTCTGTAGCAACCATCTTCCAAGCAAAGATTAACAGTAGCAGTGAATCCAGCAGGCAATGTAGCAGTAGCAACGATTTGACCTGTAGACTCATTTACGACAACAGCAGTGTTACCGTTCCAACCATCACCGAATGAATCGTTCATGATAAGAGTAACGCAGTTTTCGTAGCAACAAGCAGCTGGATCAGAAATTAGAGCAGAACCATCATAGTTGCATGCTGTAACATCTGTACAACCAGCGCACGTTGAGTATTCACAAGATCCGTTGTCATCTGTAGCCGCAGCATCGTAGTTACAAGCGCCTGGGTCTGTACAACCGCAAACACCAGCACCAACAGTAAATGAAAGTGTTTCTGCGTCACCAGCGATGATTGGGTTGCCAGAAGCATCGTTTAGAGACCAAGAAATCTCATCGTCCCATGTTCCGCCACCAACAGTGATGTTGTAGCAACCGTCTTCAAGGCAGAATACATCGAATCCAGATTCTGCACCAGCGAAGTTATTCGCGTCTACTGAGCACTGAGCAGCGTCGATAGAACCTTCAGCAACGATGTTACCAGCTAGGTCAGAGATTACATAAGTAGCACCATTCCATCCGTCACCGAATGAATCAACCATGTCCATCATAACAGCTACACCGTTAGTACAAGTTACGCAAGAGAAGAATTCGCAAGAAGCGTCATCCACGTTTGCTGTAGCATCGTAGTTACAAGCGCAAGGGTCAGTACAACCGTTAAGAACAGGAGCACATTCAAAAGAAATTTGGAATGAACCATCGAAAAGGTCATTGATAAAGTCACCGTTAGTATCAACAGCACCACCTGTGATATAAACAAAGTAAGTAGTACCTACTGTAGAGATGAAATCAACAACAGCATCATCGCCATCGAAGAATCCACAACCTGTATCAGCAGCATCATCATCCTCAGAAACTACGCAAGTAAAAGGACCAGCGCAACCGTTTGCAGAAGAAAGTACTTCGATACGAGTATCGATAGCAGATCCGCAAGTGCTGATAGTGTGGAATTCACCAGTTCCAACAAATGTGTACCATACACCATTGTCGTTTGCAGAAAGTCCGCAAGCTGTTGGCGCGCCAGTAGCAGTTGAAAGAGAAGTAGTACCGTTTAGAGTTGCACCGCAAGTAAGAACTGTTGCATCAGCGCAAAGGTCATTTGCAGGCGCAGAAGTGTAGGTGCAAGATCCATCTTCGATAGAGTTGGTTGGATCGTAGTTATCAGCCAACGGGTCTGTACAACCAACGCCAACTAGGTCAGCGATCAGTGTGAAATCACCACAACCTACTGCATCGTTAGTATATACTAAGAAGTAGTATTGTGTATTTTGAGTCACAGGAATGTTAGCAGCAAACAAGCTACCAGCGCATTGGTCAACCACAGGACCGCAACAAGCGATTGGGTTAAGGTTCGCGCAACCACCACCAAGGTCTTCAAATACTACGATACCAGCGTTAGTTCCAGATACGTTTTGAAGTGTGAAGTCGAACGTATCGAAGCTACCACTGTTCATTGTGTACCATATACCGTATCCTGTGCCGAATGGGTTACAGC
>Ga0315903_10007399_pt1 | contig 13736 bp, 8 predicted proteins | sample LakEriMetagenome_7_FD_203524 | JGI IMG/M metagenome (GOLD analysis project Ga0315903, IMG submission 203524) | Freshwater fungal communities from buoy surface, Lake Erie, Ohio, United States - Buoy 2 MA119 | ecosystem: Environmental > Aquatic > Freshwater > Lake | place: USA: Lake Erie, Ohio...
TGCGCCAGCATTTCGCTTGCCACGGTATGGGGCAGGCCCCAAAAGAGCGCCCGCTTGTCCGGGAGGGAGCATTGTCAGTCTTTCCTTCCCGGAAAGGCGGCACCAATCCAATTCCCGCGCTCACATGGACAGCATCTCATCCCGTATTGCCAAAGTCTCCCCGTCGCTCACCCTCGCCGTTACCGCGCAGGCCAAGGCGATGATCGCCAAAGGAGAGGAAGTTTACGCCCTCGCCGGTGGCGAACCCGAGGTGGATACCCCGGAATTCATCAAGGAGGCGGCCATTCAGGCGCTTCGCGACGGCCGGACGAAATACACGCCCGCCGGAGGCATCCCGGAGCTGCGCGAGGCACTCGCCGCCAAGCTGCTCACCGATAACAATCTCAAATACGCCCCGAACCAGATTTGCGTGACCGGCGGAGCCAAGATGGCCTGCTTCAATGCCATCCTTGCGGTGGTTGAGGAAGGTGACGAGGTCATCATCCCGACTCCCTACTGGGTTTCCTATCCGGAAATGGTCCGCCTCGCGGGCGGTGTGCCGGTGCTGGTGGACACCAAGGAGTCCACCGGTTGGAAGATGACCCCCGAGCAATTCGAGGAGGCCATGACCCCGGCCACCAAGATGGTCATCCTCAACAGCCCCGGCAACCCCACCGGCGCGGTCTACACGGCGGACGAACTCCGCGCCCTTGGCGAAATCGCCCTGGAAGAGGACATCGTCATCCTCTCCGATGAGATTTACGAAAAGCTCGTCTATGGCGAGGCCAAGCACGTGTCCATCGCCTCTCTCAGCGAGGAACTCCACAATCTCACCATCACGGTGAACGGTTTCTCGAAGGCCTATTCGATGACCGGCTGGCGCCTCGGCTACACCGCCGCGCCCAAGCCGCTCGCCGAGGCCATCGACAAAATCCAGAACCACACGATTTCCAACGCCAACACCTTCTCGCAATACGGCGCGCTGGCTGCCCTCACCGGCGACCAGACGTTCATCGAGGACCTGCGCGGCGAATACGACGTGCGCCGCCAGTTCGTGTATGCCCGCCTCAAGGCCATCCCGAACATCCGCGTGGTCGAACCGAAGGGCGCGTTCTACTTCTTCGTTTACACCGGCAACACCGGCCTGAAGTCGATGAACCTCTGTGACAAGCTGCTCTCCCGCTACAAGGTGGCCGCCGTTCCGGGCATCGCCTTCGGCTACGACGAAGGCATCCGCCTCAGCTACTGCACCACGCTGGACATCCTCAACGAGGGACTCACCCGCTTCGAGCAGTTCTGCCGCGAGCATTGAGGTTTTACGGGAAACCGGGGAAGCTTTTCCGGTTTCCCCGTTTCCCGATCCTGACTGGCGGTTTTTGGAATGATTCCGCCGATATGGAGAGTATTGTCGGCCCGTCGCCCTTTTGGGGGCGGTGATTCCATTTCTCCATGCCCCGCCTGATCGCCTTATCCGCCCTCGTTGTTCCCTTTTTGGCATCCGCCCGCGCGGAGGTCGATTTCGCCCGCGAAATCCGCCCGATTCTCAACGCCAACTGCACCGCCTGCCACGGCGGCGTCAAGGAGGCGGGCGAGGTCTCGTTCATCTACCGCGATCGGGCTCTCGGCAAAGGCGAGTCCGGAAAACCGGTGATCGTTCCCGGAAATCCGGACGCCTCGGAAATGATCATCCGCATCGAGTCCAAGGATCCGGACGAGGTCATGCCCAAGCCCGAGCATGGTCCGCCGCTGGCCCGGCATCAGGTCGATCTCCTCCGCCAGTGGATCAAGGAAGGCGCGAAATGGGGTGAGCACTGGTCCTTCGTGCCGCCGCGGAATCACCCGCTGCCCGCCGTCTCGAAACCGGAATGGCCCATCCGCGACCTCGACCGTTTCATCCTCGCCCGTCTGGAGTCGGAAAAACTTTCGCCCTCACCTCAGGCAGCGCCGGAACAATGGCTGCGCCGCGCCTCGTTCGACCTCATCGGACTGCCTCCCACGGTTGAGGAACTCGACGCGTTCAAACAGGCCGCCACGGTTGACATGGAGGCCGCCATCAAGTCCGCCACCGATCGCCTGCTAGCCTCGCCGCGCTTCGGCGAGCGCTGGGCTTCCGTCTGGCTGGACCTCGCCCGCTATGCGGATTCCGCCGGTTATGCCGACGACGGCCGCCGCGAGGTGTGGAAATACCGCGACTGGCTGATCGATGCCTTCAATCGCGACCTTCCATTCGACCAATTCACCATCGAACAACTCGCCGGTGATCTCATTCCGGATGCCACGCTCGATCAGAAGATCGCCACCACTTTCAGTCGCCTCACTCAGGTCAACAACGAAGGCGGAACCGATGACGAGGAGTTCCGCGTCAACGCCGTCATCGACCGCATGAACACCACGTGGGAGGCGTGGATGGGCGTCAGTTTCGGCTGCGTGCAATGCCACTCCCACCCGTATGATCCCATCCGCCATGAGGAGTTCTATGATTTCATGGAGTTCTTCAACCAATCGGCCGACGCCGATCTGATCGAAGATCTTCCGAAACTTCCCGTTCCTCTCGACAGAGACCGTTACGCCGAGGCGAACGCGCTTCATCGCCGGATTCTCGATGCGCAGAAATCGCTTCACGAAATCCGCTCCGGCATCGCCGCCTCCACCCGCTGGCATTACCCGGCGTCACTCGCGGCCGAGGCCCAGAAGGCGATCCTCTCCGTGGTCGAGCACAATGGCATCCGGGAATTCCGCGCCGATCCGAACGTCGCCGCGGGTGCGGAGTATGTGCTCACGTTTCCCACCGACCTCCAGACGGTCACCGCCCTCCGTCTCGAATTGCTGCCGCTCGATGAAAAGAAGGCCACCCACACTCCCGAGTGGGGCGGTATCATCCGCCAGATCCAACTCGATCTGATCGATCCGTCCGGCAATGTCATCAAGGTCGCGCTTCACGAAGGCATCGCCGATGAGGCGCATCCGATGTTCGATCCCACGCTCTCGGTGAAGGGCCACGAACGGGCGTGGGGCACCTATTCGAAAATCTTCGCACCGCGCCATGCCACCTTCGCGCTGGCCGAACCGCTTGCCGTTCCTACGGGTTCGAAACTGCGCGTCACCCTGAAGAACGGGTTCATCTATCAGGCGAGTTATCCCATGGTTGCCAAGCGCGGCCGGGTTTCACTCACCGACCACCCGGGGTGGATCGAGCATCGCCATCAACCGGAAGTGACCGCCGCGAAGGCATCGATCGAGGAGGCCCAGGCGAAACTCAAAACCATCCCATCGACCGCCTTGCCCATCATGCAGGAGCGCGATCCGGCGTTTCCCCGCGCCACCCACGTGTTCATCCGCGGCAACTGGCTGGACAAGGGTGATTTCGTGGAGGAAGGCGATACGCCGAAGCTCTTCCCGCCGCTGCGCAAACAAGGCGGCCGCGCCTCGCGTCTTGATCTCGCCCGCTGGATTGCCTCGCCCGATAACCCGCTCACCGCCCGCGTCGCGGTGAACCGCCTGTGGCTCGAACTCTTCGGCACCGGCATCGTGCCCACACCCGAAGACTTCGGCTCCGCAGGGGAACCGCCCACCCACCCGGAACTCCTCGATCATCTTGCGATCCGTTTCACCACCGACATGAAATGGAGCGTCAAGTCCATGCTCCGCGAGTTGGTCACCAGCGCGACTTATCGCCAGGACAACACGATCTCACCCGAACTGGCCGAACGCGATGCCGCCAACCGCCTGCTCGCCCGGGGACCGCGCCAGCGCCTCACCGCGGAAATGATGCGCGACCACTCGCTCGCCGCCTCCGGGCTGATCAGCCATGCGATCGGCGGCGCACCGGTCCATCCGCCGCTTCCCCCCGGGGTTTGGAAGCCTTTCGTTTCTGACAAATGGGAAACTCCGGCCGAAGGAAAACCGGACCGCTACCGCCGCGCCATTTACATCTATTTCAAACGCAGCATCCTCTATCCCTTGTTCAGCTCCTTCGATGTGCCGCCGCGCGACCTTTCGGCCAAACGCCGCCTCGTTTCCAATACTCCGCTCCAGGCGCTCACCACGCTCAACGACGCCGCGTTTCACGAGGCGTCGCTGGCCCTCGCGCGCCGCATGACCGAGGCGTCCCCCGATGATCTCGATGGCCGCATCGCCCATGGCTACCGCCTGCTTTCCTCGCGCAACATCACGCCGGACCGCACCTCCGAACTGCGCGAACTCCACCGCCGCCTTGTTTCCGAATACACCGCGGAACCCGAAGCGATGAAGGACATCGCCGCATCGCCCGAAGAGGCCGCGCTCTCCGTCGTCGCCTCCGTGCTGCTCAACCTCGACGAATCGCTCACCCGCTGATCCCGCCATGAACGTCCTCCAGCATCTCCAGCAAGAACAGCTCCGCCACGTCACGCGCCGCCACTTCCTGAAGGAGTCCGCCTTCGGTCTCGGCGCGCTCTGTTTCGGCGGCCAGGGGCTGTTAGGTGCGACCGGCGGTGCGGTGGCCAAGCGTGATGCCGCCCAACCGCTCGCCACCCTCGCGCCATCGTTCGCACCCAAGGCCAAGCGCGTCATCTTCCTCCACATGGCCGGCGCGCCCAGCCAGTTCGAGTTGTTCGACCACAAGCCGATGCTGGCGAAATACAACGGCAAATCCTGCCCGCAGGAATACCTCGAAGGGCAGCGCTTCGCCTTCATCCAGGGCGTGCCATTGCTGCTCGGCCCGCAGTTCTCCTTCAAGCAGCACGGCCAGTCCGGCGCATGGATCTCCGACCGTCTGCCATCGCTCCAAAAGCACGCGGACAAGCTCTGCTTCATCAAGTCGATGCAGACCGACCAGTTCAACCATGCGCCCGCCAAGCTTCTGATGCACACCGGCAACCAGAACCTCGGCTACCCGTCGATGGGATCATGGATCACCTGGGGCCTTGGCAGTGAAAACCAGAACCTGCCCGGATTCATGGTGCTGCTTTCCGGCGGTCGTTCGCCACGCGCCGGTGCCGCGCTCTGGGCCAACGGTTTCCTGCCATCCGTCTATCAGGGCGTGCAGTGCCGCACCGGCGGCGATCCCGTGCTGAATGCCGCCAATCCGCCCGGACTCACCCGCGACATCCGCCGCACCGCGCTCGACTCGCTCAACCGCCTCAACGCGAAGACCCATGAGGAACTCGGCGATCCGGAAACCGTCACCCGCATTTCCCAGTATGAAATGGCCTACCGCATGCAGGTTTCCGTGCCGGAAGTGATGAGCATCCGCGACGAACCGCAGCCGGTGCTTGAGATGTACGGCGCGGACCCCGGCAAGACCTCCTTCGCCAACAACTGCCTGCTTGCCCGTCGCCTCGCCGAGAACGGCGTGCGCTTCATCCAGCTCTTCGACTGGGGCTGGGACACCCACGGCTCGAACGCGCAGGAATCGCTCAAGGACGGATTCGTCAAGAAATGCCGCGATATCGATCAGGCCGTCGGCGCGCTTCTAACGGATTTGCAGTTGCGTGGCATGCTGGAGGACACGCTCGTCGTCTGGGCCGGCGAGTTCGGCCGCACCCCGATGCACGAAAACCGCGGTGGCGGCACCGCCAACAAGTTCGTGGGCCGCGACCACAACCCGAACGCGTTCACCATCTGGATGGCCGGCGGCGGAGTGAAACCCGGCATCACCTACGGGGAAACCGACGAGATCGGCTACCGCGCCGCCTCGAATCCCGTGCACGTTCGCGATTTCCACGCCACCCTGCTTCACCTCTTCGGCTTCGATCATCACAAGCTCTCGTTCCCGTTCCAAGGGCTCAACCAGAAGCTCACCGGCGTGAAGCCCGCGAAGGTCGTGAAAGACATCCTCGCATGAAAGCCATCGTTCTCCTGCTCACCAGTTCCATCCTCTCGGCGGCGGACGTCCACTTCGGCAATGGCATCAAGATCGGCGAGGTCGATCAGTCGTCAGCCATCGTCTGGCTGCGTCTAACCGATTCTCCCGAGCGCCGCGCCGACGGCACCGCCTTCAGGGATGAGGACGAAAAGGTCCCCGAAGGCCTGCGCCTCCGCGACATGAAGGACAGCCTGATGGGCACTGCCGGCAGCGTGCGAGTGAGATATCAGACAAAGGATGGCGGCGAATCCGTCACCCCATGGCAGGAGGTCGATGCGAAACAGGACTTCACCGCGCAGATCCGCCTGTCCGGCCTCAAACCCGCCACCGCCCACACCATCATCGCCGAAGGCCGCGGGAATGATACAAGTGACAAGCTTGCCACCTGCGAGGGCGGCTTCACCACCGCACCGCTGCCTGACGCGGTCGCTCCCGTCCGCTTCGTCGCCGTGACCTGTCATGACTTCCCCCGCCGCGATGATGGCGAACGCGGGCATCTCATCTATCCGGTGATGACCCGACTCAACCCGGCCTTTCTCGTCCACACCGGCGACATCGAATACTACGACAAACCCGGCCCCTGGGCGATGTCCGCCGAACTCGCCCGCTTCAAGTGGAACCGCCTCTACTCGTTGCAGAACCAGCGGGATTTCCACCGACGCCACGCGTCCTACTTCATGAAGGACGATCACGACACGCTGAAGAACGATTGCTGGCCCGGCCAGAACTACGGCGATCTCACCTGGGAACAGGGCCTCGCCATCTTTCGCGAGCAGTTTCCGCTCGGCGAAAAGCCCTACCGCACCGTCCGCTGGGGCAAGGATCTGCAAATCTGGATGGTCGAGGGCCGCGACTACCGCAGTCCTAACAACATGCCCGATGGCCCCGCCAAATCGATTCTCGGCGCGGAGCAGAAGAAGTGGCTCTTCGAGACCATGCGCCAGTCCGACGCGTCGTTTCGCATCCTCATCAGCCCCACGCCCATCCTCGGCCCGGATCGCGGTGAAAAACGCGACAACCTCGCGAACAAGGGCTTCACCCATGAGGGCGACGAGGTTCGCGCCTTCCTCTCCGGGCTCGATCACACCTACATCATCTGCGGCGACCGCCATTGGCAATACGTCTCGCGCGACGCCTCCGGCAAACTCACCGAGTTTTCCTGTGGCCCGGGTTCCGACTCCCATGCCGAAGGCTTCTCGATGAAAAACCGCGCGCCTGAACACCGCTTCCTGCGCATCAAGGGCGGCTTCCTCTCCGTTGAGGTGAACCGCCACGCCGGCCACCCCGCCATCGCCTTCCGCCACCACGACGTGGCCGGTGCGACCGTCCACGAGGAAACCTTCACCCGCCAGCCGTAGGATGAGGGCAGGGACGCCTCTCCGCAGGCGTCCGGCGAGTGAGTGGCGAATGATTTCGCCCATGGATCGGCGCAAGTCCGACCATGGGCACGCATTTACCCGTCATTCTCACGGACCGCCCGGAGGTCGGTCCCTGCCATCGGTTTTGACCAATCCAGCAGGATGTTCCACCGGAACAGCTTGTCGGCCGGGAGGGTGGGGGAGTTTTGATTGTCGATGCGGTCGTAAACGTTCTTGGGCGGGACGAGCATGGGGTCCTTGCCGAAGAGGTAATCCTGGTCCTCGACGATGGTGCGGTAGGCCTTATTGAGCGCCAGCGCGCGCTCCGGCGTGGGAGTGATGAGATCATACACATCGCGGGCTTTGGCGAGTTTCGCGGGATCGGGCCTGCCGTCGGGGCCGAACCATTTCTCCTCCATCTCCGGGTTGTTGCGGAACTCGCTGCCGCCGCCGACTCGGGCGAGGTAGGTGGCGATTTCGCCCAACTGTTCGCCCTTGTTGGGAGCGTCCGGCATGCCTTTCAGGTTGATGTATCCCCAGCCCTTCGCGCCGTCCATCTTGCGGGGGAAGCTGAAGGTCTTGTCGATGGTGCTGCCGACGGAGTTATGACATCCCATGCAGGAGAAGTTTTCCTCGTGGGTCATGGCGCGCAGGCGACCCTTGCGGTCCTCGATGAAGCCGTGCAGCGCCCAGCCGTTGCCGTTGTCGATCCCGTGGTCGCCGATGTTCACGTAATAGGGGAGGTTTCCGGCTTCCTTCTCGATGGCCTCCAGTTCGTAACGCCGCGTATACATCGCCTTGGAGTAGGCGCGCACCTTGCGCGAGTAGCGGACCTCCTTCATGCGGGCGGAGACGCCGATCTGCCCGTCGGTGCCCACACCGATGTAGCGCACGGTGTGGAGAAACTCGGTGCCCGCCGGGTAGAGCGAGCGCTCGATGGGAAGTTCCGCCGCCGCGCCGACCCATGCGGTGGTGTCGCGGATCAGGCGGGCGGTTCCCAGCTTGTCGTTTCCATCAAGGTCCTTGCCGATCACGGTTTCATCAACGGGCAGGGTGCCGATTTCAGGCAGATCCTTGATGTTGGCCTCGAGGATGGCGAGGTTGGCCTTGTAAACATCGTCGGAGGTCCGGCCGTCGGCGGTCCTGCGGTATTCGGCGGCGAGGCGGATCATCACATCGTCGGTGGAGCCGTTGGTCGGCCAGAAGGTGCTGGGGAAAGGCTTGTAGTTGAACGCCACCCAGCCGCTGCCATCGCGGGCGAAGCCGTTTTCATCAAAGGCACGGGCACCGAGGTGCAGATCCTTCAGATCGGGAATCCAGCCCTTGAATCCGGCATCGCGGAGGCGGCCGGGAAGTTCGCTGTAGTTGTCCTGTTTGATATAACTTACGATTTCATCATCGGAGATCGCCGCGATGCGCGCCGAGCGGTCCTCGAAGAGGTTGTGCCACTGGTTGGTCATTCCGAGGTCGGAGAAACTGTAAGCTTCCTGGAGATCGCCATCGTTCATGGTGTTCTCACGGCCGTCGATGGCGTCCTGATGGCAGACGTAGCAGGCGTTGTTCCGCGCCTCGGTGCGGGTGTAGCACATGGCGGGCACAACGGCCTCGGGATTGAACAGCGTGTTGAATGGCGCGGCATCCGGACGCTCGGGAATCACGCGGTCGCCGTGTTGGAGCGATTCGAGGATCTTCCGGTAAAGCGGTGTCTCGGCGCTGGCGGTTAGAATGAGGGCGGGCAGGACAAGGAAAGGCAGAGTTTTCATCACAATGGGGGAAGGGTTTCGGACGCATGGAGGGGCGGCTCCATGATGGAGCCGCCCCGGGAACGGATGCGATGGGCCAAGTGGCGGAATCACTGGTTGGTGAAGGCTTCAACCTTCTCCAGCGACTTCACGAACTTGCGGTTCGGGATGTTGGCGAGGTTGAACTTCCAGACCGCGTCGCCCAGGCCATTGGGAACTTCAGCGAGGTCGGTGCTGGTCGGGTGCATGACGGCCACCACGAATTCAAGCGGGTTGGCCGGATTGAAGATCATGCCGGTGGCCTCGCAGCCGTCGGCGCGGACCGACATGAAGTGGTCCACCGACTCGGCCACGCCATCGGAGTTCGTGTCGCGGAGCATCCAGATGTCACCGCCGGTGGAGGAGCTGTTAGGCGCGTCTTCGATCACATAGACATTGCCCTTGGCATCGAGCGCGATGTTGTCGGGCGAGTTGATCACGCCGGTGGTGCCGGGGAATCCGAGGTTCTTCGGCGTGTCGTTGCTCGCCATCACGCGGACGATCGCCTTGTCGGTCGGGAAGACGCCGCCATTGCGGTGGGCCTGCCGGATTTCGATGGAATACACCTTGTTCTCGGAGGTGACGGCGATGTAGAGGACCTCCGCATTGTTGCGGTTGCGTCCGACGGACATGTCCTCCGGGCGACCGAAGGGGGTGCCACCGGCATCGTTGGCGGCCTTGCGTCCGGCGAGGTTCGAGGAGCCGGTGCTGCCGTTGACAAAGGGGTCGCTGATGCCTGGAAGCGGCACGCCGTCCTTGTCGGTCAGCGGAATCCAGGTGGCCATGCCTTCGCGGACGGCGGTGGTGTTGGCGGGGGAGTTCCAGTTTTCATTCGCCTTGCCGCCGCTGGAGGCGAAGGCGTCCACGGAGAGCACGAAGCTCTGGCCCTTGGTGTAGTCGCCGGGTTTCGACATGACGAACTTGTAGATCGAGCCGGAGTTGTGCTCGTCGATGAAGTAGATGGTGTCCGGGAACTTGCGGCTAAAGTTAATGCCCTCGTGGGAGACGTTCGGAATGCTGTTGAGCTCGCGGCATTCGATCTGGTCGGCGGGAGCGAGCGGATTGAGGATCTCGATCACGCGGCCGTGGCCGGACCATTCCTCGGCGAGGAAGAGGGTGTTGTTGGGAGTCCAGCGGCTGGGGTCGAAGGCACCGTAGTCGTTGGTCCAGTCGCCGGTGGCACCCTTCTGGTCGCCGGCGAAGATGACTTCGGCGTGGTTGTCGTAGAGGCGCACGCGGGTGCAACCGGCACCGATGGGCGTTTCGTGCGGGATGAACATGTAGTCGCCGCTGGGATCGTAGGAAATCATGTCGAACATCGAGGCGCTGGTGCCTTGTCCGGGAACCCGGATGATGGATTGGCCGGGGCTGAGGATCTGGTCCTCGATCTCGCGAAGGCTGATGATGTTGGTCTGGTGAATGCCTTCCGGAGTGATCCAGGGCGAGGCGGTTTCCCCCAGTGAGTTGGCGGGCACGACCGGGGCGGATTCCGTGAGCGGGGTGAACCAGACGTCGGTTCCGGCCATGCACGGGGTGATGCCGGTGATCATGGCGGTGAGGAGAAGCTGCTTGCGCAGGGATAGTGGTTTCATGGGTATGGTTTCGGTTGGGTGGATCGCTTCCTTCAAAACGGAAGCGTCATCGTTCCAACAGACCCGCATCCAGGGCGCATCAGGAAAGCTGTGTCGAAATACTCACTGACGAAAATGACACACGGGCATTTCCCGGCGTTTCGTGTCCGCTCACTCGCCTTCCGGTTTTGGCGGCAGCATGCGCTGAATCTCTCCATCGCCATGACCCAGCTTCCGGAGAATCGGTTCGTAGATTTGCCTGTCTCTTTCGGAACAGCCGTTTTTGAAACTGGCCTCGAGGATGGTCATTCGCTCGGTATCCTCCATTTGTGACAGAACCAGGTCTTTCATGCGATCAAACTTGCCTCCTGACGAGTAGCGTGTCGGACCGAATAGTTCCGCCAAATGAGTCATGCGATCGCCAGGCATCAATGAGAGGAACTGTTGCAAGAGTTCCGGGCTTTGTTTCTCCGTAAGGACGGAGAACGCAGCCCGATAGTGTGCGTCAGGGGATTTGAAGCGTTCGCCGGCGCTTACCATCATTTGCGCCGCGGAAGCGACATCGGCCGAGGCGCAATACGTTTCAAGAAAGTCCTCCACATCATCGGACGAGACTTGCTCTCCCTCGGATATCCATTTCCACGATGCGGAGGGGTCGCGTCGGGTCCACTCCGTGAGCAGATTGGAGGGATAGAGGGCGATCCTTTGGCCCGATTTCAAGGATGACTTGATTTCCGCCAGCCCGTCCAGGGCTTTTCGGAAATCGTAGTCGCTCGGAAACGTGCCTTCTTGTCCGGAGGAATTATTCGATGACAGAAGCGATTTCACCGCATCGAGCATCGCATCCGGTTCCATGGAAACAATCGACTGCGCGACCTGATAAGGAACGTCCCAGTTGCCTTCTTCGTCGCGGCAGTGATTGCGGGTCAGTTCCAAGGCCTTTTCCGGATCCTTGTTGCAGATCCCGTCGATGATGTCATTGAGAAATGCCTTTCGATCCTGTGGGTTGCGAAGCACGGCCGCCCATGCGATGGCCGCGTCCGGATCCCGGGAACTCCACCCGACAAGAAGGGTCTCGAGTTTGGCCCTGTTCTTGTAATCCAAGCCGGTGATTCCAGCATTCAGGGTGAGTGACTCGACGAGGGCCGGAAACTCCGACGTGTCGATTTCCGCCATCAAGTCGGAGGTCTTTTTCTCGTTGTATGTCGCATCGGAGAGCTTTTTGAGCAGATCTTGGGTGCGCGTGGTTGAAGCGCCGTTCGCGCGTTCGGTCTTGGTGACTCGGGGTCTGGACGATCCGGGTTCGGTGTTTTCGGAAACAACGAGGGGCGGAGTTTTGGCAACGGGCCTGATCAGCCACGCAATTGCGAAACCACTGATGAAAACCAGGGCATATGGGGCAAAGGTGGCGATTTTCATGGATCCCGTTTTCCGCGGCATATGGGCAATCGGCTGCCGGTTGACCCAGCGCCTATCTCATTTCCGCCGCTCTCGCGATGCGCAGTAATCTTGCCTCGCCGAGGTGTGGGCCGAGGATCTGCAGGCCGACGGGGAGATGGGAGCCGCCATCGAAGTCGGTGACGCCGCAGGGCACGGAGATGCCCGGGATGCCGGCGAGGTTGGCGGAGAGGGTGAAGATGTCGGAGAGGTATTCGTGGAGCGGATCATCGGCGAAGGCGCCGATCCTGCGCGCCGGGGTGGGTGCCACGGGGGAAACGATGGCATCCACCTGTTGGAATGCGTTTTCGAAATCGCGGCGGATGAGCGTGCGGATCTTCTGGGCGCGGCCGTAGTAGGCATCGTAGTAGCCGGATGAGAGCACGTAGGTGCCGAGGATGATGCGGCGTTTCACTTCGGGGCCGAATCCCTGCTCGCGGGACTTCTTGTAGAGATCGAGGATGTCGGCCGGGTTCGCGGCGCGGTGGCCGTAGCGGATGCCGTCGAAGCGCGAGAGGTTGGAAGATGCCTCGGCCGGAGCGATGATGTAATAGGTGGCCACGGCATGCTCGGTGTGGGGCAATGAGATATCAACAATCTCCGCGCCCTGGTTCGCCAGTTTGGCGATGGCGGCCTCGACATGTTTCCTAACACCCGGATCAATGCCCTCGCCGAAGTATTCCTTGGGCACGCCGAGTTTCATGCCGGCGACTCCGGCATCCAGATCGGTTAGATAATCGGGCACCGGCGCGTCGAGGCTGGTCGAGTCCTTCGGATCGAATCCGGCGATGGCTTGCAGGACGAGCGCGGCGTCCGTCACGCTGTGGGTGAGCGGGCCGATTTGATCGAGAGACGAGGCGAAGGCGACCAGTCCGTAGCGGGACACCCGGCCATAGGAGGGTTTCAGGCCGACGACACCGCAGTGGGACGCGGGCTGGCGGATCGAGCCGCCGGTATCGGACCCGAGGGCGGCCACGGCGGTGAGATCGGCCACGGCGGCGGCGGAACCACCGGACGAACCGCCGGGGATGCGGTCCGGGTCGTGCGGGTTGCGGGTGGTTTGCAGCGCGGAGTTTTCGGTGGACGAGCCCATGGCGAACTCGTCCTGGTTCATGCGTCCGAAGGGGATGGCGCCGGCGGCGCGGAGTTTGGCGATGACGGTGGCGTCGTAGGGCGAGGTGTAGTTTTCCGCGAGAAACTTCGAGCCGCAAGTACAGGGCTGGCCAAGCACGTTGATGTTGTCCTTGATGGCGATGGGGATGCCGCCGAGCGGTAGGGAGAGGTCGGCGGTTTGCGCTTCGGCGAGGGCGCTTTCGAGGTCGTGGGACAGGTAGGCGCCGGTGTGGGCATCGCGTTCGGCGATGGCGGCGGCGAGATCGCGCAAGATGGCGGCGGGCGTGGTGGTGCCGTCGAGGAACTGTTGGCGGAGCGAGGTGATCGTCATGGAAAACGGGCGGGGAAGGGGATGGAAATCAGGCGTCGGCGACGACTTTGGGCACGCGGACCTGGCCTTGGGACTGGTCGGGCGCGTTTTGCAACAAACCGGACGGTGGCAGGCTTTCGTGTGGCGTGTCGTCGCGCATCCGGTCAAAAACCGGCGAGGCGTGGGCGGTGGGTTCGATTCCCGTGACGTCGATCCGTTTCAACGCGTCCACGTGCCCGAGAATGGCTTCGAGCTGGGGTTGGAAAACGGCGACCTCCTCGTCGCTCAGCTCCAGCCGGGCGAGATTGGCGACGTAGCGGACATCGATGTGACTGTGCGACA
>Ga0315903_10007400_pt1 | contig 13735 bp, 12 predicted proteins | sample LakEriMetagenome_7_FD_203524 | JGI IMG/M metagenome (GOLD analysis project Ga0315903, IMG submission 203524) | Freshwater fungal communities from buoy surface, Lake Erie, Ohio, United States - Buoy 2 MA119 | ecosystem: Environmental > Aquatic > Freshwater > Lake | place: USA: Lake Erie, Ohio...
CCCTTTTCATTAAGTAAAAAAGCCATTACACTGGTTGATTCTAAACCAATACCCTTTTTATATTTAATGCCACCCATTGTGATTGGGTTTCCCTTTTGATTTACATTAGCAACAACTGATTGAATGCCATCTGAAAAGGTTTTTATAGGCAATTCATCCAGAAACTTCGTCAGATTTTGAGCATAAATGTTTCTTGTAAAAAGGAAGAACAATAAAATTATAGGTAACTTGTACATGCGTTGCATTTTAATAATATTTCTTAAAATTAAAAAATATGAGCACAATGTCTTACTCAAAAGTCATTTTAAAATACTTAGCCTTCATCATTTTTATATTCATACACAAAGAAATACAAGCTCAAAGTAAATTAGAAGTTGGAGAAAGGATAAATGGACCAGCGAATATACGGGACACCGTCAATGGAAATGTACTATTCAGCTTAAATGACGGTGTTTTAATTGAAACATCCCCCACAATAAATAAATGGGTAAAAATAGGGGTTTATGTAAAACTAACAGGTAAACAAATTGAAGCATTTAAACTTGAAAAAAACATCCCCTTAATAAATGAAGATGGAAAAACTATTGGAAAAACGATTAGTCCGGTAGAAATATCTATGATTGAAGAAGAAATAGGATACATAGAAGCATATACTCATCAGGATAATATAAATATGGCATTTAACCCTGAAGTACAGTTAATGAAAATATTAGCCTTGGGAAATTACCAGAAAAAAGCCCTTGAACCTTACATGAAAAAATTCGGATTTACAGAATATCAGGAAGATAATCATTTAAAATTTACACAATATTTCATCTATGAAAGTACGGTGGTAGATTTATCCCCTTTAGACAGAATTACCCTATTGTTTGACAAACAGAATTTAGCAGGCTATTTTCATACCAGAAATATGGTAGTAAAAGGCTTTAAAACACACGATTTGGTTCGGGGACATAAATTAAGTGTTCTGGAAACCATGGCAAATCATGAGGTAAAAAACCTTAAACAAAAAAGGAATGCCTATTATAATTCAGTGGATTAAATAACATAGGAAACAGTCAAAAACCTCTAAATGTAAAATATTTAATACATTTATTAATATATAATTGACATTTTGTAAAAAATAATTTACATTTGATAAAAAAACAAATGAAGAACTATTTATTTCCGACCAGATTTAAAAATATCTCTGGATTGATATTTTATCTAACCACTATGATTGGCGCGGTGGTCTATATTTCAGATATCAATATGGATGAACTGTTGGTAATGAAGGTGCCCGCACTTATAAATGACCCAATTTTTACAAAGCAAAAAGGGATATGGATTGAGAATGGCATTTTTGATGAACTCATCACCATAGTATTAATTTTATCAGGCATCATACATTCATTTTCAAAAGAAAAAATGGAAGATGAATACATTTCCAGCATCAGGTTACAGGCATTGACCTGGTCCATTTATGTAAACTATGGTCTAGTATTATTGGCCACCCTTTTAATATTTGGAATGGCCTATTTTCATGTAATGATCATTCACTTATTCTCTTTAATCATCCTTTTTAACCTTCGCTTTCAATATAAATTAAGAGCCTACTACAAAATAAGCAACGATGAAGAATAGAATAAAGGTTTTACGTGCGGAGCTTTCAATATCCCAGGATTATTTAGCGCAACAACTAGGGGTCAGCAGACAAACCATACATGCCATAGAAAACAATAAATACTCTCCATCCTTATCGTTAGGAATGAGCATTGCAAAATTATTTAACAAAACGGTGGAGGAAGTATTTCAAATGGAGGAAAACCAATAAATCGAGATAATATTTTAATGTTTACCAATTTATTGAAATAATATTTGATAATTATTAAATAATTAATTATTAACTTTAGTTTTATTGTTTTTTTTGCAAAACTTAAACCATTATTATGAAAAAACACCAAAACTTTAGTTTTAAAAAACGAGGTTTTTTAAAAACATGTTTCATGTTACTTGTTTTATTACTTGGTATGGATAAAAACCAGGCAAGTGTAATAAAAACAACCATTTATAACCACCCTAAAAATCTAATTATTATATCTGGCAAGGTAACTGAAGAAGATGGGACTGCGATTCCTTATGCTTCGGTGAATGTTAAAGGTACCACCAAAGGAACAAATACAGATGAAGAAGGTAAATACTCAATTGAAGTTGAAAATTCGCAATCTATACTTGTATTTTCATACATTGGCTACACTTCCATGGAAGTTATGGTTGGACAGCAAACAAACATTAATATTACCTTAAAGATTGATGCCAAATTATTATCAGAAGTAGTGGTTGTTGGATATGGTGTGCAAAAAAAGGCAAATTTAACAGGCGCTGTTGACCAGGTCAGCAGTGAGGTATTTGATAATCGTCCTTTAACAAACTTAAACCAAGGTTTACAAGGAGTTATGCCTAATTTAAATATTAGAATGGGTGATGGAAAACCAAATCAGGCGCCTAGTTTTAATATTAGAGGAGCTACATCCATTGGTCAAGGAGGAAATGCATTAGTACTAATTGATAACGTCGAAGGTGATCCAAGTTTATTAAATCCGAATGATATTGCATCTATTACCCTTTTAAAAGATGCCGCTTCAGCCTCAATATATGGAGCCCGAGGTGTTTTTGGCGTTGTTTTAATTACAACAAAAAATCCGACTGCTGGCAAAACCTCCATCAACTATTCTAGTAATTATTCTTTTAAACAACCCATTACAGTACCTGATTTAGTTACGGATGGATATACCTGGGCATCAATGTTTGCTGAGTCATTTGTAAATTTCGGTGGAATATTTCCACAAAATTCAAACAAGACGTTGAAATTTTCACAGGCTTATTTAAACGAATTAAAAAGAAGATCTGGCATTGAAGGTCTTCCTGAAGTTGAAATAGACCCAGTCACTGGAGAATATGTATACTATGGAAGTACCGATTATTATGGAATCCTATATAAAGATAAAACACTTTCTACTGAACATAACTTAAGCTTATCTGGAAGCAGTGATAAAGCAAGTTATCTTGTTACCGGCAGATATTTTGGGCAAAACGGATTATTTAGATATAATTCGGATGATTACCAGGTTTTAAATTTTTCGGCAAAAGGAAGTATTGATCTATACAAATGGTTAAAAGTTACCAATTTTTCCCAATTCACGAGTATGAAGTACCACAATCCATTAAATGTTGGAGAAGGAGGAGGAGTTTGGAGAAATATTGCAGATGAGGGATTTCCATTAGCACCATTGTTAAATCCAGACGGAACCCTAACATTTAGTTCCGCCTATAGTATTGGAGATTTTTATTACGGAAAAAATGGAATTGACAATAACAAGAGAGTATTTAGAAATACGGCTGGGATGATCGCCACCTTTTTAAATAATAAATTAAGAATAAAAGGTGATTTCACTTTTCAAAATACAGACAATAACGATAGAATCAAAGCGGTACCCGTTCCCTATAGTGTAAAACCTGGTGTAATTTCGTATATTGGAACAACTACAAATTATTTAAATGATACTTATAGAGAAACAAATTACATAACGACTAATTTATATACAGAATATGAAAACACCATAGGTAAAAACCATTATATAAAAATACTTGCAGGTTACAATTATGAACAATCAAATTTCAAAAGAATAACAGCTCAAAGGAATGGACTTATTTTTGACGGTGCCAATGACTTAAACTTAGCCCTTGGTCAGTCAATTATAACCACAGGAGGTTGGGAAGTATGGAAAATTCAAGGTGGCTTTTCCAGACTAAATTACTCATTTAGGGATAAATACTTAATTGAGATAAATGGTAGATATGATGGTTCATCTAAATTTCCACAAAACCAACGATATGCCTTTTTCCCTTCCTATTCTGTTGGATGGCGTGTAAATAAAGAGTCCTTTTGGAGGCTACCTGAAACAATTGTATCTGATTTTAAAATTAGGGCATCTTATGGTTCTCTGGGAAATGGTAATATCTCATCCTATGCGTACTTAGAACAGTTTTCTATCTCCCAATCAAATTTAATATTGGCTGGCCAAAGACCTCAGATAACAAGAAATCCTGCTGTTCTACCACAAGGATTAACATGGGAAACAGCAACAACCCAAAATATTGGAATTGATTTAGCTATGTTTTCTAATAAATTAACCTTAAATGCTGACGCTTATATTAGAACTACTACGGATATGTTTACTGTTGGTTTGACCCTTCCAGCAGTATTTGGAGCAAGTTCCCCAAGAGGTAATTATGCAGATTTGGAAACTAAAGGTTGGGAGGGAGTATTAACTTACAGAGATAAAATACAAGTGGGTAAAAAACCACTTGACTTTAATCTTAGATTTACTCTAGCAGATAATATTTCTGTCATTAAAAAATATAATAATCCCGAAAAAGTACTAACCGATTATTATGAAGGACAGGTAATTGGAGAAATATGGGGGTATACAACGGCAGGTTTTTTTACATCAGCTGATGACGTTAAAAATAGCGCTAATCAAAACTTATTTCGCACTGCTTCCAGTGGATTATGGTTTCCGGGAGATATCAAATTTAAGGATATGAATGGAGACGGAGCTATTACTCCTGGTACAAATAGGATAGGAAATACAGGAGACAGATCTATCATTGGAAACTCAAGTCCAAGATACACTTATGGAATAATGATAAATGCTGATTGGAATAATTTCTTTTTCAGTGCCTTTTTTCAAGGTGTAGGAAAGCAAGATTGGTACCCGAGCAGAGAAGCCAGCCTTTTTTGGGGTCAATATAACAGACCTTACGGAGTAATTCCAAAAAGCATGTTAGGAAATATATGGACTGAGACTAATCAAGACGCCTATTTTCCAAGATACGTGTCACGAATTGCAAGTAATGCAAATGGTACATTATCAGCACCTCAAACAAAGTATATTCAAAATGTAAGATATATAAGGTTAAAAAATATTCAAATTGGATATAACCTTCCAACTAATGTAATTAATAAGATTAAGGCAACATCTGCAAGGTTATTTTTATCTGCTGAAAATATATGGGCATTTTCGCCATTATTTAAAATTACTAGAGATATAGATGTTGAAAATGCCGTTGCTTCAGACCAGGTTTTCAATCCTGGGGGTAACTCAGGTGACGGTTACAATTATCCATTAATGAAAAGCGTAACAGCTGGGATTTCTATTTCTTTTTAAACACAAACAAAAAATAACTATGAAATTATCAACCATAATAACATTATTTTTTGCCTCCTTTATTATTTCGGGATGTAACCTGGAAGAACTGCCAGAGGCGACAACTACGAAGGGTCCAATCTTTGAAAGTGAAAATGGACTAATTCTTTACACAAACTCTTTTTACAATATAATCAATGGTAAAAATTTACATAGAGCAGATGCCATGTCTGATTATTTATGTAGAAATGGAAGTCCAGCATTCATAACACCAGGAAATTTTAGTCCGGAAGTTAGTTCGGGCTGGACCTGGGGTGACTTAAGAAATATAAATTATTTCTTAGAAAATTGTAACAATCCCAAAATACCCGTGGCTACCAGAAATAATTATTTAGGTATTGCAAGATTTTTTAGAGCATGGTTCTATTTTGAAAAAGTAAAACGCTTTGGCGACGTACCATGGATTGGAAAAACATTAAACGTAGACGATAAGGAGTTACTTTTTAAAGGTAGAGATTCCAGAAAATTAATTATTGATTCTATTATTGCAGATTTAGATTTTGCAGCGAACAATATTATTATAAAAGCTGAAAATTCCAGAAGCTTAGTAACAAAAAATATTGCTCTTGCATTTAAGGCTAGAGTTTGTTTACATGAAGGAACGTTCAGAAAATATCATACTCAATTGGGTTTGACATCCTCTGTTCCAGATTTATTAAACCAAGCAGTAGAGGCTTCTAAAAAGGTAATGAACGAAGGAACTTATAAATTATATGACGGTGCAAGTATTGATAAATCGTATCGTCAAGTATTCATAAATCCTTCGCCCATTACAAGTGAAGTTTTATTTTCAGCTGTTTGTGATTTAGCGCTAAACAATTTAAATGATGCAAATTGGTATTGGACAAGTGGAACTTATGGTGATAAAGCCAGCTTTATTAGATCTTTTATTAATACTTATTTGAAAATAGATGGTACCCCGTTCACTAATGATCCCAACTTTAAAACTATGCTTTTTAAAGAGGAAGTAAAGGGCAGAGATAAAAGGTTACAACAAACCATAAGAGTAGGAGATTACAAAAGAATAAATAATGGTATTTTGGAGGCGGCACCTCCATTATTTTCCTACACTTTCTCTGGCTATCAACCAATCAAATGGGCGTTAGATGACATGTATTATGACACAAGGGATTTAAATATAAACTCTGTATCTATCATAAGATATGCTGAAATCTTGCTAATTTTTGCAGAAGCCAAAGCAGAATTAGGTACATTAACGGATGCAGAGTGGGCAGCCACTGTAGGTTTATTGAGAAAAAGAGCTGGAATAACAGGAGGTTTAACAACTAAACCAACTAATATAGATCCATATTTAAAATCGACATATTTTCCAGAAATAAATGACCCAGTACTTTTAGAAATAAGAAGAGAAAGAGGCATTGAATTATGTTTGGAGGGATTTAGATTTGACGATATTATAAGATGGAAAAAAGGAAATTTAATGGAAATGGAATGGAACGGAATGTATGTTCCTGCTCTGGATGTTCCTATGGATTTAAATGAGGACGGAAAGTTAGATGTTGCATTTTACAAAAAACTACCCACCAAGGTTCCCGGCGTTACCTACGTTGAAGTATCACCGACAATATCTGGTAAACCTAACGCACAATTATTATCAAATAGTGATTTTGGAGAGTTAACTTGGCTAAATAATATCAAAAGGAAATTTGATGATAAACATTATTATTATCCAATACCAGCAGCGGATATAATAACTAATCCAAACTTGAAACAAAATCCTGGATGGTAAAAAAAATAAAAAACCCGAAATAAAATTTTATTTCGGGTTTTTTATTTTTTAAGTATCCCCAAGGCGGTAAACAGCCAACCAAATATTAAAAGGGAACCGCCCAAAGGAGTTATTGGGCCTAAGAAAGGAATACTAATGTTGAGTATTGACTGGGTAGATAAAAGGTAAAGAGAACCTGAAAAAAGTAAGATACCTGTAAAAAAAAAGAACCCAGCTATTTTAAATGAACGCTCTCCTTTAGGAAAATTAGCACCTAAAAGACCTAAAACAATGAGCGCGAAGGCATGATAAAATTGATATTTTACGCCCGTTTCGAAATTATTAACCTCTTTGAGGGATAATAAAGGTTTTAAGCCATGGGCTGCAAAGGCACCAATAACGACACCTAAAAAGGCAAAGAGTAATCCACAAAGAATATGAAATCTGGAAGATGGACTCATGAAAAGGGAACTTAAAAAGGGATTATTCAATAACCTTTTTTCTGTTTTTAAACCACCAGAAAGCCAAACCACCCACTAGTAAATAAGGAGTAAGCAACATATAAAGGATGCCAGCATTTAAACCTTTGCCAGCAGTACCCCCATTTTTCAAATTACTTTCAGCAGCCATTTTGCACATAGGACATTGAGCCATTAACTCACTACCTAAAATCATCATGGCAAATATAAAACCCAAAACAATCCATTTTTTCATAAACAAATATTTAGGAGTAATAAGGCATTAATAGAAAATAACAAACAGGGCCAGTTATAGCAACATATAACCAAACGGGAAAGACATAGCGTGCCATCATTTTATGCTTATCAAATTGATTCGTATAAGCTCTGATGAAAGTCAGTAAGATAAACGGCAAACTAATAGCCGCGAGTGATATATGAGAAAACAATAAGATTAGATAAGGCGTACGACTTTTATCAACCAATAAGAGCTCTTCACTATCAAGAATACCATCATGATTCAAGTCACCAAATATGGTTTCCGGAGTGGTAAAATGATAAGCAACATAAGATAACAAAAAGAGAACAGACAGGCCCAAAGCAGTTAGCATAAATCTCTTATGAAGTTCCATGTTTTTTGCCTTAATAAAATAAAGGGCTACCAAAAGAACAATAGCTGTTAATGCATTTAAAGAAGCATGAAAAGGAGGTAAAAAACTAAAATCTACGCCTATATCCAACTTATACCTCCTCATTAGACCTACTAAAACTAAAACGACAAAAGTTAGAACATAAGCAACCCTATTTAACTTTTTCTCGAGTACAATATTATTATCCATAGCTATTTTTCTTTCTCTCTTTTAAAGATAAGTTCATCTCTTGTTGATTCTATAGGAAGTAACATAGCGAGATGTTCCGTTAATCTTGTTAATTCTTTCCCTGAAGCAAGATTATAATGTTTCCTAACGGTGCCAGAAGTATCTACGAGCGCAACAGGAATTTCACCTAAAGCTGGTTTCATAAAATAATACATCCGTTGAACACCAAGATCAGGAAAATAAGAAATAATAGGAGAAGGAAACAATTTATTACGTTTCACGAAAGCGATGAGAGAATCAGGCTGGGTTGCTCTGGTAAAAATATAAAAGGAAATATCGGATCTACTTTTGAATTGTTCATGAAGTTCATCAATGAATTTCATAGAACTAATTTCGTTTTCAAGACCATCAGGGTACCAAATGCCGAGATGAACCTTCCCTTTAGTTTTATCCGCGGAAAAAACGATTTTATCAAAAGAAACCCTAGTTTCTCTTTCCATTGGACCTAAATCCCCCAATTCAGCTAACGCTTTTAACCTGTAATCCAAACCTGTTTGAAGATAGTACCAGCTAACTACTGGTACACCACCGAAAATTCCTAATAGAAATATAAACTGCCAAATCGATTTGCTGGACATACTTAATGTTAAAGTCTAAAAAGGCTTGTATCTTCAACGTAACCTTGTTTACCCTTTAAAGGTTCAACTGTTTTAGCATTTTTTTCCTTAACAAATTCTCTCCTGGCCTTCCAAGCAGTACCTTCTTGAAAAAACGCAAAAAGTGCCCATATCAATAAGGAAGTAGGTAAAAGAACGGTTAAAGCCAAACCTTTAACCTCATAGGCCATGTGCATAAATTCATAAATAATAAAATATGCTTTATAAATAGAAAGAACCGCGATAATAAATCCAACAGGATATGCTATCCAAGTAATATCATTAATACCAGGAATAATGTGACCTTTACCAAAGAGGGAAATAAAAACCTCAATTAAAGTAACAAAGCCCAATAAAAACAAGCCTTTTACTACCGCTTTTTTGCTTTCTTCGTATGTTTTATGACTCATAATTCAAAATTTAGACATGAAAAAGATAAAAAATTAAAACAGATAGAAAACAAGAAAAACGAAAACCCAGACTAAATCGACGAAATGCCAATATAATCCGATTTTCTCTACCATCTCATATCCATTTTTCCTTGACGCATACACACCACTAGCCACATTAATCATAATAATCAATAAAAATGCAACCCCTGATAATACGTGAAAACCATGAAAACCAGTAATAAAGAAAAATAAAGCACCAAAAGCCTTAGGACCGAATTCTTCCATTTGAACTTGCCCAGCCGCAGGTCCTGAAGCCAATTTAAATTTCTTGTGTATGAATCCGTCATTATCTACAAAAGCGTTGGGGTGATCACCTTTAGCCATAGCATGATGACCTTCAGCATGACCTTCAGCATGTCCACCTTCCTCAGATTTATGTAAAAGGTAAGAAGCACCGGCTTTAAAAGTTTCACCTGTAGCATTACCCTTTTCATCAAGATATGTACCTGAATCTATATGACTACCAAAAGGATTGGTAGTAACTGACATATTTTCTTTACCGATTAAATTTGTCCATTCCCAAGCCTGACAACCCAAAAATCCGGCTCCGCCTATAATAGTAAGAAACATCCAAAAAACAACACCCTTTTTATTTTCCCTGTGCCCTTCCTGAACGGCTCTTACCATAGTAACAGAAGAAATAATTAAGAGAAAAGACATGACCGTAACGAAAATTAACGGAGCATCATGAATACCAAATGGTGCAGTTGAGAACACAAAATCAGGTACAGGCCAGCTTGGGCTGCTAAAACGAAGCGCACCGTAAGCAATTAAAAAACCAGCAAAAGTAAATGCATCAGAAAGCAAGAAATACCACATCATCAATTTACCATAACTGATGTTAAAGGGTGCAGCAGCTCCTTCCCAAGAACCACCATGATTTTCACTATGCTGATGTAGCACATTTTCAGTTGTCTCCATTCCTAAAATTTTAAAAATTAAAATGATTTCTTAAGATTGCTGTTGTAACCATAAGAAAACGATTAAGTATATCCATAATATATCAACAAAATGCCAATATATTTGTGTCATTTCAAAACGTAATTTACGTTTAGCAGAAACCTCAAAAGGTAAAATAAAAGCATGTAAAATAGCAACAAAAACTGCAGCGAGACCACCTAAAATATGCGCAGCATGTAAACCTGACAACACATATAAGAAAGATCCGGAGGGATTTGTGCCTAATTCAACACCCAAAGCTACTAAAGCCATCCAACCTTTATATTGTAAATAAATAAAAAGGATGCCCAGTACAAAAGTAAGAAGTAATAAATATTTATATGACTTAACATTACCCGCAAGAAAACCTTTGTAAGAAAAATGTAGGGTAAAACTACTGGCTATTAAAGTAATCGTACTATATAAAAATAAAACAGGCATTGGAAACTCAAGCCAATTGCCTGCTGCCTGACGAACCACATAAGCACTTGTCAATGCTGCAAACAACATAACAACACTCGCACAACTCACCAGAAGTGCAAATTTTTGAGGATGAATCTTATTCCTGCTATATACTGTATTTTCTAATGTTGACATTTAATAACCTTTTAGTTTAGTTTATCCATTAAAAATACACCCAACACAATTGGTATATAAAAAAACGAAAAGAACAATAATGCTAAAGCAGCCTTCTTATTGTTCAACGAGTATAACCTAAAACTCAGAATAATATAAACCACTGAAAATATCAGCAATAAAAATAATGAAAAATTATCCGAGATGTTAAAATACCAACTTAGAAAATACACTGGAATAAGAAATAAAGAGTAAATAAACGCTTGAAAACCAGTGGTTTTTGTTGGAACATCACCTAAACTAGGCGTAATTTTGAATCCAGCTTTAATATAATCCTGATGACCTAACCAGGAAATAGCCCAAAAATGAGGAAATTGCCAAAAGAATTGAATAGCAAACAAACATAATCCTAAGATTGTTAATTCACCTTGAGCTGAAACCGTACCAATTAAAACAGGCAAAGCACCAGGGATAGCACCGACAAAAACCGCAATAGAAGACACTCTCTTTAATGGAGTATATACAAAAGCATAAAGCAATAAAGAAATAGCCCCTAATAAAGCAGACCAAAGACTTAAATTAGCTAAAATGATAAGACCAAAAACACTCATCACGCCAGCAATTAAGACGGCAGTTGATTCCTCCATCCTTCCAGATGGCAAAGGCCTGTTTGCGGTTCTGGACATTCTGGTGTCGTAACCTTTTTCTAAAGCCTGATTTAACGCATTGGCAGCACCCGTAATTAAAAATCCACCAATAAAAATGGAGAATAATTTATAGGTCAAAGAACGTTCGATTGGCAAGGCAATCCAATAAGCCATAAGAGCAGAAAAAACAACGGTTAAGGTCAATCGAAGTTTTACCAATTGGGTAAAATCAATGATAGCTAAAACCCATTGTTTTTTCTCTCTTTTAAGAGCCCCTGATTGCAGGTTCATTCTATATTTAAATTTAGTTCAACTAAATAAAAACCAATATTAAGTATTAATGTGTCTCTGACTCACCTTCTTTCAACGGTGTTATCTGAGAAATAAACTCTTGTCCATCTTTTGCATAATCATACGCCCATCTATGAACAACAGGAAGTTTACCAGCCCAGTTACCGTGCCCCGGATCCACTTCGGTAGTCCATTCCAATGTAGTTGCACCCCATGGATTCTTTTCAGTAACCTTCTTACCATACCAAATACTATAAAAGAAGTTAATGATAAGAATCAATTGAAATCCAAAAGTAATGATGGCTGCAATAGTTATAAACTTATTCATATCATCAAACTGAGAAAAAGACTGGAAGGTATCAAAACGATAATATCTTCTTGGAACACCCGCCATACCTAAATAATGCATCGGCCAGAATATAAGATAAGCACCAACCATAGTACCCCAGAAATGCAACTTACCCAACGTTTCATTCATAAATCTGCCATACATTTTTGGAAACCAATGATAAACACCAGCAAACATTCCAAAGAAAGCAGCAACACCCATTACAATATGAAAGTGAGCAACCACAAAATAGGTATCGTGCATCTGAATATCAATCGCTGAATTACCCAGGAATATACCTGTTAATCCACCAGAGATAAACATAGAAACGAATCCAATACCAAACAAACTAGCTGCTGTAAATCTAATATTTCCACCAAACAAAGTGGCAATCCAGTTGAACACTTTAACCGCTGAAGGAACGGCAATAATTAAAGTAAATACAACAAAGAAATTTGAAATAAATGGATTCACACCGGACATGAACATGTGGTGAGCCCAAACTATAAAAGATAAGAAGCCAATAGCTAAGATTGAAAAAACCATGGCTTTATAACCAAAAACAGGTTTTCTGCTGTGAACGGCAAGAACCTCCGAAACAATACCCATTGCAGGCAAAATAATTATATAAACTTCAGGGTGTCCTAAGAACCAAAATAAGTGCTGATATAAAACCGGGCTTCCACCAACATGGTCTAATGCCTGACCACCAATAAAAATTTCATTTAAAAAGAAACTGGTTCCTAAGCCTCTATCGCACATCACCAAAAAGAATGCTGAAGCCAATACTGGGAAAGATAACAGACCCAAAATAGCAGTAACAAAAAATGCCCATATAGTAAGAGGCATTCTCCACATATTCATTCCTTTAGTTCTTAAGTTTAAAACGGTAGTTATATAATTTATGCCACCTAAAAGCACAGAAACCACGAAGAACACCAAACTAATTAACCATAAAGTCATACCTGCTCCGGAACCAGTGCTCGCCTGAGGTAAGGCACTTAAGGGCGGATAGGCAGTCCAGCCACCAGAGAAAGGTCCGGTATTTAGGAAAAGAGAAATGAACATTATAAGTCCTGCGAGGAAGAAAAACCAATAAGACATCATGTTCAATAATGGAGACGCCATGTCACGTGCCCCCAATTGAAGTGGAATTAAGAGGTTACTAAAAGTACCACTCAAACCAGCTGTTAATACGAAAAACACAAGAATAGTACCATGCATAGTAACTAATGCATAATAAAAGTCTGGTGAAAGAGCCCCCATACCTGTTTCAGCATTAATCTCAATCCATTTACCTAAAACGGGTTTTAGCCAAGCCATACTTTCCTCAGGAAAACCGAGTTGAAGTCTGAAAACAAGAGACATTAATCCACCTATAACACCCCAAAACATACCTGTAATAAGGAACTGTTTAGCGATCATTTTATGATCTTGACTAAAGATATAGGTAGTAATAAAATTAGATTGAAACTTGTCACCATCATGGTGCTCATGGAAATGATCATCATATCCCATTTGTTCAATCAAAACATCTTCTTCTGAATGTGGAGCAGCAGTTAAAACATTTGCCATTAGTTCTGATTTTTTTT
>Ga0315903_10007401_pt1 | contig 13734 bp, 9 predicted proteins | sample LakEriMetagenome_7_FD_203524 | JGI IMG/M metagenome (GOLD analysis project Ga0315903, IMG submission 203524) | Freshwater fungal communities from buoy surface, Lake Erie, Ohio, United States - Buoy 2 MA119 | ecosystem: Environmental > Aquatic > Freshwater > Lake | place: USA: Lake Erie, Ohio...
TCCTCGGCGGCCTTGCGGATGTCGGCGTTGGTGGTGGTCTGGATGACGCCGATGAACTGGTCGAACTGCTCCTCGCCGGCCATGAAGCGCACGGCCTGAAGCGCGGAGACGGCGCTGCGGGCATCCGTAGTGCTGGAAGCGTATTGCAGAAGAATTGGCACCACGCCGGGATTCTTACGCATGCGGATCACGTCGCGGATGAGGATTTCCTTCACATCCGGCAGCATTTCCCTGGTGGTGGCGAACTCGGCGATCACCTTGTCCACATCGGTGCCGTCGGTGGCTTTGGCCAGGTAGAGCGCCTTGTAGATGGTTTGGCGGTGCTCGTTGGCACTGACGTTGGTTGCGGCACTCAGCAGGATGTCGAGTTTGTGCTTGGTGACTGGCAGTTCGGTGGCATCGCCCTTGGCGGCGTATTGGATCATCTCGTTGTAGATCGCCGTTTCGCGGTTCTGGCTCTGGCGGTCGATGAGCATCCAGGCGAGAAGCACGACGAGGATGCCAAGGACGGCCGCGATCATCGTCTTGGCGGCGTTGGAGAGTTTGCGTTTGGCCGGTTTTCGCGGCATGCCGACCGTAGGCTGGGCGGCACCGCGAACGGAGGCAGCGGTGGCAGTGGACGCAGCGGTCGCAAGCGGAACCCTGAGCGGGCCGGTAGCCACCGCTTCGGGAACGGCAGGGAGAAGTTCCTGCGGCGAGGTGTGAACGCTCGGTTTCGCCCCTTCGGGCGGCTTGAGGGGCTGGGGCGCGCTCTTAGTCTGAGGTCCTTCGGAAACGGTGACCGGATCCGCAGGCAGCGATGAAACAATGGCGGCGGGCGCGGAAAGCGCGACCGGCGTCGCAGCCTGCGGGGTTTTTGCGGGGGGCGCATCGGTCGCGACTGGCTCGGAGCCCGGAATGATCAGGCGCGGACGCTTCGGCCCATTCGGTTGGGCGGTACCAAGGCTCATGGTGGGGTTGGGGTTTTTATCGTTCTGCAGAAACACCGAAAGGCACTGGCGCGCGGAGTCGGGGCGGTCAGCCGGGTTTCGGTTGATCTGCCACATGATCCAATCGCAGACCCACATGGGGATGTCGGAACGCACTTCCTGAAGGGGCGTGACGGTGTGGTTGAGATGGGCAGACATCACTTCCGAGCCGGTGGTGCCACCAAACGGATAAGAACCGGCCAGCGCCTGATAATACACGCAACCCATCGAGTAGATGTCCGAGCGTTCGTCGAGAGGATGACGCTCGAATTGCTCGGGCGGCATGAAGAAGATCGAGCCGTAAACCGCATCCAGCGAATCAAGGTCCTGCTTGGTCTGCGAACGCGCGAGGGTGGCGAGGCCGAAGTCCACGATCTTCACCTGGAACTTGCCGGACGGCAGCCAGGCAAGCATCAGGTTGGACGGTTTCAGGTCGCTGTGGATGAGGTTGAGTTCGTGGGCGGCGATGAGCGCCTCCTGCGTCTGAAGCGCGAGTTCGCGGAAATCCGGCCAGGTGAGAGGCGCGCGTTCGATCAGTTCGTCGAGGGTCTTGCCGGCGATGAGTTCCATCACGACGTAGGGCCCCTCCTCATCCGCGCCGACGTCATGCACGGTCACGATATGGGGATGTTGCAGCGATGCGAGCGCACCGGCCTCCTTGATCAACTGGCGGGTGGACTCCTCCTTGCCGCCGTTCTCGTCACCGGTGCTGATGCGCTTGATGGCCACCTCGCGGCTCATGCGGGTGTCATACCCGCGATAGACCGCCCCAAGACCGCCTTGGCCGATTTTCCCCCGGATTTCGTATCGATCTTCCATGCTTGCGAGGCGGGGGGAGCTTGGGCGATCCCCTGCCCGACCGCAACCACGAAAAACCGATTGTCACCGGCGGATCACGGATTTCCGGAGTCCCATCAGATCGCACCGGAAGACTCTTCCGCCTGGCCGAGGGCGGCCTTTTCGTTGGCGAGGAAAACGTCGAGTGCCTCGTGCGCGTCCACCGGACGGTGATCCGGCATGCGGTTGATGAGCCACATGATCCAGGAGCAGACCCATGGCGGCAGATCGGGCCGGCGATCGGCCAGATTCGTCACGAAATGGTGCAGATGGGCATCCATGATCCGGTTTCCATCATGGCCGTCGAACGGATTTCTTCCCGCGAGCGCCTGGTAGCAAACGCAGCCGAACGCATAAAGGTCCGCCGCGATGGTGGGCACGTTCCTGGCGAAACGCTCGGGCGCGTGGCAATGGAGCGAGTCGAGCGGGAGTTCCAGCAGGTTCGTGTCGTTGTCCGGATGCGGGTTGATCAGATCCGCGAGGCCGAAATCCAGGATGCGCATCCGGCGTTCGCCATCCGGTGTTTCCACCATCATCAGGTTCGATGGCTTGATATCGCCGTGAATCACACCGGAGTCGTGGGCGGCGGCGAGCCCTTCGAGCGTGCCGGTCACCAGCAACCGGAACTCATCCCATTCCAGAACCGAGTGCTCCAGGCGATGGTCAAGCGATTGGCCTTCGACGTAATCCATGACCAGCACGGTGTCGGCACCGTCTCTCCCGATGTCATGAATGCGCACCATGCTGGGATGGCCGACGGAGGACTGGATTTCCGCCTGCCGCGAGAGGATGGCCATCGGATCATCGCGAAAGAAACCATCGGTGCGATGAGTCGAGAAACGCTTGATCGCCACGTCGCGCCGCCCGATGCGGTCGAATCCCCGATAGACCGTGCCAAGCGAACTCACGCCGATCTTGCATCGGATTTCGTAGCGGTTGTCCATGAATGAATGGGAGGGCCGCCGTCAGGATGCCACGCGTTCGAGACGCTCGCGGCGGTAGAGCGTGGGCGAAACGCCGACGATGCGCGCAAAGCTACGATTGAACTGGGACAACGACTGATAGCCGATCATGAACGCGATCTCGGAAATGCGAGCCTCGGGCTTCAGCAACTCGCGCTTGGCCCAGTCGATGCGGCAACGGTTGACGTAGTCGGTGAGGGTGAGTCCGGCGGAATCCTTGAAGAGGCGGCAGAAGTGCGACTCGCTCAATCCGGCCTGGCGCGCCACTAGTCCGAGCGGCAGAGGTTGGTCGAGATGGGCGTGGATGTATTTGCGGGCCTTGGCGATGGCGGCGGGCTCGCTGCCCTCGTCGATGATCGCGAGTGACTCGGCGTGCTCGCTGAGTTGCTCGGAGAAACTCTGCAGCAGGGTGACCATGCTCTGGTAGCGCAACGGTTCGACGTAGCGGGTTTGGAAGTAGGCGTCCTTGAGCATCTCCCGGGTGTTCTTGTCCACCGTCTTGCGACCCATGGCGCTGATGACCTTTTCAAACTCCTCTTCGGTGGGCAGGCGGCTGAAAACCTGGCCGGTCTTGAGATAGCCGATGACGGTGGCACCCATCTTGATCGGCACCGCCGTGGCACACAGGCTGGCGAAACAATGGCAGGTGGTCGGACCGTTGACTTCGGCCTCCTTCATCAGGCGCCGATTGGTCTCGACACAGGCACCACAGGCCTTTTCGCAAAGGTTCAGCGCCTCGCAAAACGGGCTTCGATTCACCCGCTGATCGTCGAGGCACCAGGCATCGGGATCGGACGAAACCAGCCGCAGGGGCAGACCGGTCGCGGTCCTGAACGCGTCCTGATACATCTTGAAGCGTTCCGAAGCGGCGATTCGCTGGAGCAGGGACTGACCGAACTCCTGTTGTGGCTGTGTGGTGACTTGCATCATCAGTTTTCGGGAAGACGGATGCGACACTAGGAGGCATCCCCGTGAATTTCAACCATTGTTCGGAGATTTTCCTCTGGAAATCCCAGCCACGATCAGAATCGAGACGATGGAACTCAGCGGCATCAGGACCGCGGCGAGCAGTGGACTCATGTGCCCGGCCATCGAGAAACCGACCGTCGTCAGATTGTAAACCAGTGCGAACCCGAAAGCCGTTCTCACCGCCCGGCTCCGGGCTGCCGCCGTGGCTAGAAATCCCGGGAGGAATGCCAAGCCGGACCCAAGAGTGTAGAAATCCGACTTCGACTCCAGCAGGCTCCGATCCACCACTGGCGTGCCGGTGACAAACGCCGCATCAAAGGCCAGCGAATCGTTCGCCCCGTCGCCCAGATAGAGCGTGTTCTGTTGGTCAAGTGCCTTTACCCGGGCCTCCTTTTCCTCCGGATTCAATCCCCCAAGTGCTTGTTTTTCAGGAAGTTTAAGCTTTTCGGCAATCCGCCGCACCTTGTCCGGATGGTCGCCGGAAAGGATGTGCAGGCTGAGCCCGGATTTCTCCAGACGCCGCAGCATTGCCTCAGCCCCGGGGCGCAACGACTCGCGGAACTGGAAACTCGCCACCAGTCCGCCATTCCGCCGCAACTCACTGCCCGCGCCATCCGCGGAGACAGCCGTGCTGCCGCCGTCCCAACCGGCTTTTCCGAGAGTCCAGACTTCGCCGTCCGCCGCCCTGATCGTCACGCCCAAACCCGGGTGCTCGGTCATGTCGGCATCGCCGTGCTCCGCCAGCAACTTCTGACCGCGGGTTCCCATCGCTTCAAGCAGCGAGCGCGACACGGGGTGCAGCGAACCCCGCGTCATCCTCGCCAGCGCGAGCGCGTCCGCCTCGCCAAGTGCGGAAACCGCCTCGGGATTCTCCAGCACCGGCCGCTCCAGGGTGAGAGTCCCGGTTTTATCGAAAATCACATGACGCACCCGCACCAACCGCGGCCAAATCGTCGCCGTCCGGACAAACACCCCGAGTTTCTCCATCGCCGAGGCCGCCATGTCGTCCGCCAAGGGGATCGCCACACCCAGCGCACACGGGCACGAAACCACGAAGACCGAAATCATCGCCTGCAAGCCCGTCAGCCACTCGCCCCGGAACAGCCAGATCCCGAATGCCACCAAGCCGAACACCAGCACCACGCTCAGGTAAACCCGCAGCAAGCGGTCCAATCCCGGCGAACCCCGATCCGCCGAGGGCGCGGCCGTCAATTTCGCCATCAGCGAGTCCGTCCAACGCTCGCCCGCCTCGATCACCGCATCCGCGCGACTCAGCAGGATCGCCCCGGCTGGCAGTCGCGAACCCGCGCCGAATCTCACCGGGTCCGCCTCGCCGTGGATCCATTCCAGCGAAAAATCAGCTTCGCCCGCCGCCAGCACGCCACTGACCGGCAGCGCGTGGCCTGGCCCTAACAGAAACCTCAGCCCCGGCCGGATCTCGGAGCGCCCGACGGATGTCTCCGGGTCATCCGCCACCGGCACCGCCTCGGGCACCGGTTGTTGGCGGATCAGCCTGCGGCGATTCCGCTCCACCGCCGTCGTTTGCAGATACCGCCCGGCAAGCATCAGGAAGACGAAGATCGAAACGAAATCGAAATACATCAGCCGCTCGCTGTCGAACGCCCAGCCGATGATCGATCCGATATACGCCGCCACCAAGCCGAGCGCGATCGGCAGATCGATGTGCAGCGAGCCCGCCCGCACCGCACGCCACGCGCGGTCGATGAAATACCCGCCACCCACCAGCATCGACAACGTGGCCGAGAGGAAGGCGATCAGTTTGAACAATCCGGCGAACTCGAAATCCGGCGGCATGCCGAGATAGATCGGCAGCGAGAAACCCATCGTGTTGAGCGCGAAGGCCCCGCACAGTCCGAGCCGCGCCGCCAGCCGCCGCCGCTCGTGATCCCCTCCCCCCGCGCCGGCGGGCGCCGCCACATAGCCGAATTGGCACAACTCCCTGAAAAACGCCTCCAAATCGCATTTCCCGGGCATCCACTCGATGTGCATCCGCCCGCTCGCCGGATTCGCCGCCACCCGAATGCTGCCGGGATGGCGCGTGAACAAGCGCTCCACCAACCACACACAACCCACACAGGAAATCCCCTCCAGCCCCAGATCCATGCGCGCCGGTTCCATCCTCTGCCGCGCCTCGTTCTCCGCCTCAGCCACCTTCGGCGCGAGCCATGAGAAATTGTGTTCCTCGAATGGCCGGCTACGCACCGGGGCCACCGCCAAGCCCTGCTTGAGATCGTAAAACTGCCCGAATCCCTGCTCGGAAATCAAAGCCGCCACATACTCGCAGCCCCGGCAACAATACCGCTCCGCCGCCGACTTCGCGGAATACTCGGTGCCACAATGCTCACACTTTGCCATGCGCGGCCCAGCCTGATCAACACGCCGCTCCACGCAAAGACCAAAACATCGCCGGTCACACCGTCGTCCGCCACGACGACCTCGACGCCCTCCGCTTCAAAAACACCTGCATGCAAGCCCGCCAACTCCCCTCCGGAGGCCTCAACTTCTCGCCATCCCCTCGCTCTCCGTCCAGGTGCGCGCGACCGAGCACTCTAGCGCGGCAATGGCACTTTTGGTTGAAAATCCCGTGAAATCGGGCGGCGGTTCCAGCCGACTCCTGGCTCCAGCCCCAATATGAGGTGGACGCCTGCCACGGCGCCCGGCAAGAATGACCCCAGCCATGCCGCACCGGAACATCGAGCACCTCCTCCGCAACAACCGCGACTGGGCGGACTCCATCATCGCCAGCGATCCGGAGTTCTTCCGCAAACTCGCCGACCAGCAGCGGCCGGAGTATCTCTGGATCGGTTGCTCGGATAGCCGTGTGCCGGCCAACCAGATCACCGGCCTCGCGCCCGGCGAGGTGTTTGTCCACCGCAACGTCGCCAACGTCGTCGCCGAGACCGATTTCAACGTCCTCGCCGTCCTTCAATACGCCGTCGACGTGCTCAAGGTGAAACACATCATCGTCTGCGGCCACTACGGTTGCGGCGGAGTGATCGCCGCACTGGAAAACTTCCGCCACGGCATGATCGACAACTGGCTCTCCGGCATCCGCGCCCTGCGCCGCATGCACCGCCTCGAACTCGACGCCCTGCCGCCCGAAGCCGCCGCCGACCGCCTCTGCGAACTCAACGTGCTCGCCCAGGCACGGCACGTCGCCCATACTACCATCCTTGAGGACGCCTGGGAACGCGGACAGGAAATCTCCATCCACAGTTGGATCTACCGCCTCGGTTCCGGTCTCATCACCCCGCTGGCCGCGCCCATCGCGGGCCCCATCGCCCAGGCCGCGCCACAATCACCCGTGGATGAAATCCTGGATTCCGTTTGATTTCCCGCGGAATCATTCTATCTTTCCCCCAGCTAGCTTCTGGGGGCGTTCTGGTTTCGACGGAATGTCCGATGCGCTGGTTGCACGTGGAGGTTGATCGGCTGGCCTCCTAAAAAGCCGCTCAAAACAAATAAATGCAGACTCTAACGAGCTCGCACTGGCCGCTTAATTGACGACCACGTCAGAACCCCGACGCCTTCTGGGGGTAATGGCGACACCTAGAAGGCTGGGAGAAAAACCGGGGAGCCGGGTTTTCCTCCGAGACTCAACAGGTTCCTAGGAGTGACAACGCCGCAAGCGGGCCCAGTCTCTCCGAAATCCCAGACCGCCTGCTAAACGTGTAGATACCATCGTTGACGGCGTTCCGGACAGGGGTTCGACTCCCCTCGCCTCCACCATTTGATTTTCAATAAGTTAAGCAGAAAAATTCCTCTGCTTATACTCCTGCTTATACCACACGCGGACGGGTGAAACTTGAAAGTCCACTGGACTTTCAAAATTGACCCGATTCAGCCCATCGGGACCTTTCCTCCTGCTGCTCCCTCAATTCTGCGAGGCGGGCGTAGATCGCAGCCGGCGTCTTGGGCATTTCTTCGTCATAGCTCACCAAGTCCGATGAGAAAAACCACCTCCGGGCGGCGCGGATCATCGGGTTCCTGAGTAAGCGGCTGGCACTGGCGGCGGCACCCGCCCGGCTCTTGGCTCGCGGAAACGCGATCTGGTAGGCTCGGGTGGCACTGGAGAGGCCGACTCCCAAGAAACCTCGCTGCGGTCCCACCGAGGCCAGTTGAAGGGCAAATCGCCAGTGCCGTTGGCTCATTTCCTTGGGAATTTGGAAGCGCCAGGGCGGAAGTTTAGCGGCTTGGTTTTTGCTAAGTTTCCTGGCGACGCGTGACGGTCGCCCCACTGCAGGTTTGCGCTCGGAAATTGCCACCCAGCCCGCCTCCTCGGCCTGCTCCACTTCCCATTCGCGTATTCCGTGTGTCCGATACAAATCCCGCAAAGAACAAGAGCCGCCCTCGCGATCCATGACAGCAAGCAGTCGCGTGAGTCGTTCGCGGCAGAGTAGAAGTTGGCGCATGGCCGATCCTATCCCAAACTGGAGCAAGATCGAGCCGTAATGGCGTGTTACCCGTTGCACCCCTCGCGGCTGCTCAGTGCATCAATGATCCGCCTCGCGTGGTCGAGCGTCAGTCCTTCAAAGGAGTCGGTCTGAATCAGAGCGTGTTTCAGGTGCCCCATGTCACCATCGTCATCGACGATGCAGAATCTCTCTGGCGTTCCATGCTCGTCCATCCACGCTTGGATTCCGTGTTACGCTTCGTCCAGCATCAGCCCCGCCGCTGTGGCGAAGTGGTCCACGAATGCCGGCACGTCCCGCCGCAGGCGCTTCAGCACATCCAGCGGACGCTCGTTTTTGGCCTCGGCGATTTCTTGGATGCGCCGCGCCACCAGCAAGGGCTCTATCGAAAACAAGGTGAGAAGAAATTCCGATGGATGCCGGGCGAAAATGTGGAGCGGTTCCAGCGCCGGACTCGGGAAATCCCGCAGATTGAAAGTCACGATCACCTCCGCGCCGGCACGCAATGCCGCCTGCACCACATGGCGGTCTTTCTCGTTCACTTCCTCCGGGGATACGGCGCATTCCAGCTTGTCCACGCAAGCATCCGGGAAAAAGCGGGTCACCTCCGAACGCCAGCTCTCGGAAATCTCCACCGGCCAACCCAAACGCCCGGTCTGCGTGCGCTGGGTTTCATCGAGGATCGTCGCCGACCAGAACGGCAGAAACAGCCGCGGCGTCTCCGCAAGACGCAGCAACAGGTCGCAGACCCGTATGTTCGCCAGGACACAGGCATCCAGAATGACCGGGAAATCAGCCTTCATTCCCGGAATCCTGATCGTAAAGCCCTGCCTCGCTGATGCGTTTCGTCAGATCGTCCAACCCCTTCCGTCGCTCACGGTCCCGCTTGATCCGGTAGGCGTCCACATCGCCAAAATGCACCCGCCGATGGCTGCCCACGGTGTGAAACGGGATTTCCTCGTTCTCCAAGAGCGCCACGAAATGCGGCCGCGACACGCCGAGGAGGTTTGCCGCGGCCTGGGTGGTGAGCACCTCGTTTTCAGGGATCACGAGCATAGGACGGCCCTCCCTCATGCCGTTCACGATCTGGCGCAGCACTTGGTAAATCGAGGCCGGGAGTTCGAGGCGTTCGCCCGCTTCACCCACCAGGGCGGGCGATTGCGGTTGGTTCATCACGGAAGCCAGCAAGTCCAAGCGCCTGCGATCCTGGCCGCTGAACTCGTCTGGGCTTAGCCGACGTTGCTGGAGATTTGATGTCATGGTCTGGGTTGGAACTGGGCGGAAAATGGCCGCCTCCGCAGTCGAAATAAACGAAAATCCCGGAAGAATGCAACTTTTCATTCCAGAGCGGCGAAAGGCACCGGCCACCCGCGGCAAATACCGGACGCTCCCGGCTTGCCCCCTTCGGGCAGTCCTGCCACCCTCCGTGCCATTGAATCGGGACGTTAATCGCTCCCCAAATCCCACCTTTCCATGCCCGCCACCACCATCCACGACATCCTCGCTCAGTTCCGCGAAGAAGAACTCCACAACCGCCACCTCGGCGACCGCTTCGAACGCCTCATCTGCCGCTACCTCGAACTTGATCCCATCTTTGCCGACCGCTTCTCCAACGTCTGGATGTTCAACGAATGGCCGAAGAAGGGTGCCACCGGAGACATCGGCATCGACATCGTCGCCGAGGAACGTGCCACCGGTGAATACTGCGGCATCCAGTGCAAGTTCTATCTCCCGGATCACACACTATCCGCGCCGGATCTGGATTCCTACTTCGCCGCTCTTGGAGACAAGCGTTTCTCCTCCGGCATCATCATCTCTACTACAGACAAATGGGGACCCAATGCGGAAAAGCGCCTGCACAATCCCACCAAACCCGTCATCCGCCTCCGCGTCCAGGATCTCGATGACAGCCCCATCGACTGGTCCAAGTTCTCTCTCAAAACGCCGCAGGCCCTCAGCCTCCGGAAAAAGAAATCTCTGCGCCCGCACCAGAAGGCAGCCAAGACCGATGTCACCACCGGTCTCGCCACCGCCGACCGCGGCAAGCTCATCATGGCCTGCGGCACCGGGAAAACCTTCACATCCCTCCGCACCGCCGAGGAAATGGCACCCACCGGCCATGTCCTCTTCCTCGTCCCCTCGCTCTCCCTGCTTTCGCAGAGCCTCCGCGAGTGGACCGCCGAGGCGGAAAATCCCATCCACGCCCTCGCCGTCTGCTCCGATGTGAACATTGGCAAGCGCTCGAACCGCGACGCCCCCGGCGACGACGACACCGGCGACCTCCAGATCAGCGACCTCGCCTTTCCCGCCACCACCTCCGCCAAGGATCTCGTCCGCGCCTACAAGGCCATCCACGCCAAGGATGCCAAGAACGGCAACCCCGCCCGGATGACGGTCGTCTTCTCCACCTACCATTCCATCCAGGCCGTGGCGGATGCCCAGAAAGCCGGCCTCCCCACCTTCGATCTCATCATCTGCGACGAGGCCCACCGCACCACCGGCGTCACCCTCGCAAATCAGGATGAATCCCACTTCGTCAAAATCCACGACGCGGACTTCATCAAAGGCACCAAGCGCCTCTACATGACCGCCACGCCCCGCCTCTATGGCGACGACGCGAAAACCAAAGCCTCCGAGGCCGGCGCGGAGCTTTGCTCCATGGACGATCCCGCCCTCTTCGGCGAGGAACTCCACCGCCTCGGCTTCGGCCATGCCGTGGGTGCCGACCTGCTCGCGGATTACAAAGTGCTCGTCCTCGCCGTGGACGAGAAATACGTCAGCAAGACCTTCCAGAAGCAGCTCACCGACGGCGACAACTCCCTGAAACTCGACGATGCCGTCAAAATCACCGGCTGCTGGAATGGCCTCGCCAAGCGTCTCGACAACTCCACCGCCTCCGCCACCGACTTCCAGGGTGACACCGGCCACATGTCCCGCGCCGTCGCCTTCTCCCGTTCCATCAAGGACTCGAAAGCCTTCGTTCAGCAAATGGCCGACCTCATCGCCTCATACAAGGCCGACCATCCCGACGAGGAAAACATCCTCCACTGCGAACTCGACCACGTGGACGGCACCTTCAACGCCATCCAGCGCAATCACCTGCTCGACTGGCTCAAGGCCCCCGCCGAGCCGGACCGCTGCCGCATCCTCTCCAACGCCCGCTGCCTCTCCGAAGGCGTGGACGTGCCCATGCTGGATGCCGTGCTCTTCCTCAACCCGCGCAACTCAATCGTCGATGTCGTCCAGTCCGTCGGCCGCGTCATGCGCAAGCCGCCCCACGGCTCCAAGGAAAAGAAAACCTACGGCTACATCATCCTGCCCATCGGCATCCCCGCCGGCGTGCCACCCGAGGAAGCCCTCAAGGACAATCAGAAATACAAAGTCGTCTGGCAGGTGCTCCAGGCCCTCCGCGCCCACGACGACCGCTTCAACGCCACCATCAATCAGATCGAGCTGAACAAAAAGGCTCCCGACAACCTCAAGATCATCGGCATCGGCGAAGGCACCGGCAAGGAAGACACCTCCTCCTCTGGCGACGGCAAGGACAAGAAAGGCAAAGTCGGTGAGGGCGGCCAGGCCACCTTCCACTTCCCCGAGCTGGAGGCATGGAAAGACGCTCTCTATGCCAAGATCGTCCTCAAGTGCGGTTCCCGCCGCTACTGGGAAGACTGGGCCAAGGATGTCGCCAAGATCGCCCAGCGCCACAGCGACCGCATCCGCCTCCTGCTCGAACAAGGCGCCCCGAAACACACCACCGCCTTCGCCGCCTTCCTCGACGGCCTCCACCAGAACATCAACCCCGCCATCTCCCAGGACGACGGCATCGAGATGCTTTCCCAGCACCTCATCACCCGCCCGGTCTTCGATGCACTGTTTGAAAACTACGCCTTCTCCGAGGCCAATCCCGTGTCCCGCGCCATGCAGTCCATGCTGGATGCACTCCAAGACCAGGCCCTCGAAAAGGAAACCGCTTCCCTCGATAAATTCTACGCCTCCGTCCGCGAACGCGTCGAAGGCATCGACAACGCCGAAGGCAAACAAAAGGTCATCACCGAACTCTACGACAAGTTCTTCAAGGAAGCCTTCCCCAAGATGTCCGAACGCCTCGGCATCGTCTATACACCCATCCCCATCGTCGATTTCCTCCTCCTCTCCGTCGAGGACGTGTTGGTGAACGAGTTCAAATCCTCCCTCTCCGCAGAGAACGTCCACCTCATCGACCCCTTCACCGGCACCGGCACCTTCATCGTCCGCCTGCTCCAGTTAGGCGTCGAACGCGGCATCATCAAACCCAAGGACCTCCTCCGCAAATACCAGCACGAACTCCACGCCAACGAGATCGTCCTCCTCGCCTACTACATCGCCGCCATCAACATCGAGGAAACCTTCCACACCCTCCAACGCGAAGCCGCCGCAAAAGCCGATTACAAAGGCCCCAAACACGACGCCTCCGCCTATCTCCCGTTCGACGGCATCGTCCTCACCGACACCTTCCAACTCACCGAAGCCCGAGACTACCACACCACCGGCGACGAAAAAATGTTCCCCGAGAACAACAAACGCGTCTCCCGCCAACGCAAAGCACCCATCCGCGTTGTCGCGGGAAACCCGCCATATTCGGTCGGGCAGAACAGCGCGAACGACAACAACCAAAATCTCAAATACAAACTGCTGGATGCCCGTATCGCTGACACCTACGCCGCGAAATCCACCGCCACCAATAAGAACAGCCTCTACGACAGCTACATCCGCGCCATCCGCTGGGCCAGTGACCGCATCGCCGATCAGGGCATCGTCGCCTTCGTCACCAACGGCTCCTTCATTGATGGCAACGCCATGGCTGGCCTCCGCGCCTGCCTCGCCGACGAATTCACCAGCATCTACATTTTCAACCTGCGCGGAAACCAAAGAACCTCGGGCGAACTATCGCGTCAGGAAGGCGGCAAGATTTTCGGCTCCGGCTCCCGCACACCTGTCGCCATTTCCATCCTCGTCCGCAATCCCACCAAGAAAGGCACTTGTGAACTCTACTACCGCGACATCGGCGACTACCTCAACCGCGAGGAGAAACTGAGCATCGTCTCGGAATACGGCAGCATCATGGGCCTCCACCGACAGAACGCCTGGCAACGCCTCAAGCCGAACGAACAGTTCGACTGGATAAATTTGCGCGATCCGGCGTTCGATAAATTTATGGCAGTGAATGATGAGCCGGTGTGCGTCTTTGCAGGACGTTCCAACGGCGTTCAAACTAATCGCGATGCATGGGTATATAATTTTTCCAGCCAGAAATTGGAAAGTGCGATGGCGAGAACCATTGAATTCTACAACTACCAAGTCAGCGCGCACGGTATCGAATGTAAATCTTCGAATGACCCCGAGAAACAGGCTGCCAAGCTAATCGATACAGACGAGAAGAAAATCAAATGGACACGTGGTTTGATAAAAGAACTCTGCCGAAATAATCGAGCAAAATTTAAGAGCCTGTCTGAAAAATAGCTTCAAACAAATGTTTGGCTGTACTTTTGTACCGAGATCCGGGAGAAACTCGGCATGGCGAGTTAT
>Ga0315903_10007405_pt1 | contig 13731 bp, 11 predicted proteins | sample LakEriMetagenome_7_FD_203524 | JGI IMG/M metagenome (GOLD analysis project Ga0315903, IMG submission 203524) | Freshwater fungal communities from buoy surface, Lake Erie, Ohio, United States - Buoy 2 MA119 | ecosystem: Environmental > Aquatic > Freshwater > Lake | place: USA: Lake Erie, Ohio...
ATAGGACTTCAGGGCTAGCGTCGAGTTGAGTGTCGAGTGCGCTCATGTCAGACCGCGTCGTAGATGACTTCGAGTGAGGGCTTCTGAACTTGCGAATGACCGCACATGTCTTCGAAGGTGGCCGGTTGCAGCGTGACGCCTCTACCGACGGCTTCGCCCTTGAAGAGACCGAGCAGTTGATCCTGCGTCAGCGGGTTCGGTCGCACGGGCGGCGCAGACGCCACATTGCCGGCGAGTTCGGCGAACAAGGTGCCCCACTCCGACTCCGGTGTACCGATGATTTCGTAGTTGGCGCTCTTGCGTCGGATGTCTTCATGTGCAGGGATCGCCGCAAGTATTGGGATGCCCGCCGCAGCCGCGAACGCTTGCGCCTCGCCTGTATGATCGTCCTTGTTGATCACGAGTCCCGCGACACCGACGTTACCGCCGAGCTTGCGGAAGTATTCGACGGCCGAGCACACGTTGTTCGCCACGTAGAGCGATTGCAGATCGTTGCTGCCGACCACGATGACCTTCTGGCACATGTCGCGGGCGATCGGCAGACCGAAGCCGCCACAGACCACATCGCCTAGGAAATCGAGCAGTACGTAGTCGAAACCCCAATCGTGGAAGCCGAGCTTCTCGAGGGTTTCGAAACCGTGGATGATGCCGCGACCGCCGCAGCCACGACCGACCTCGGGGCCGCCGAGCTCCATGGCATAGACACCATCGCGCTTGAAACAGACGTCACCGATCTCGAGCGGCTCACCTGCCAGTTTTTTCTTTGATGAGGTCTCGATGATGGTCGGGCAAGCGCGACCGCCGAACAGCAATGACGTGGTATCACTCTTGGGATCGCACCCGATCAGCAGAACCTTCTTGCCCTGCTGCGCCATCATATAGCTGAGGTTGGCGAGCGTGAAACTCTTGCCGATGCCGCCTTTGCCGTAGATCGCGATGATCTGGGTTTCTTTGGTCACGGGCGTCGGCGTCACCGACGGCGGCGCCATGGCGGCCTCAGCCCGCAGACTGCGCTTGAGTTTTTCGACAGGAATGGAGACTGTGTCACCGGGCGGGGTCATGCTGCGTGCCTCCAATCGAGAACCATTTTGAGACAATCCGGATCGCCGAAAGCCTGGCGATATGCGGCATCGGCTGACTGTGCGTCGCGCCGATGCGTGATAAGTCCATCGAGTGACAAGGCCCCGCGCTCGATCAGCGCGATCACGGCCTTCAGATCAGGCTCCTTCCATTCGGCAGCGATGCGGATACGCGCTTCACGCATGAAGGCAGCCGTGAAGTCGAACTGCATGGCCTCGGTGTAGAAACCAGCTAGAACCACTTCACCACCCGGCGCGAGAACGCCGAGCAGGGAATCGAGAATTCGCGAATCGCCGCTGACGTCGTAAATCGAGCGATATCGACGATGGTTGTCCGTCGCAGGATCGATGACTTCGTAACCCGTCGCGCCTTGACGACGACGCTCGTCACGCTCCCACACCATCGGCGCCGGAGCACCGAGGGCAATCGTGATGCGCGCGAGAAGTCGGCCAAGCACCCCATGACCTACGATCAGGTCAGCCGGCGCTGCATTCGGATTCGCCAGAGCGTGATAGGCGGTCGCGGCGAGCGCGAGCAATACCGCGCGCTCACCCAAGGCATCGTCGACCGCAGTGACGCGTACTGCGGGAACCACAAGCTGGGAGGCGGCACCGCCGAACAAACCGCGCACTTCACCGAAGCAACGGGCACCGGGTACGAAAACGCGCTGTCCGACAGCAAACCCGGTTACGGCAGAGCCCAATTCACGAACACGGCCGACGGATTCGTACCCCGGAACCAGCGGATAACCCATTCCGGGAAACGGCGGCATTCGTCCCGACCAGAGCAGCCGCTCGGTGCCGGTACTGATACCACTCCACTCGATGTCGACGAGGATCTCATCTGGCGCAGGCGCCGGCAGAGAGAGCCGATTGAGCGCCAAGCGCTCCGGTCCCTCAATTACCACGGCGAGTGTGTTCCATCCCTGTGCCATGCAGGCTCCCTTGGTAGGCCTGACGATCCAAGTGTCAGTCTACGCTTACGCTTACAAGTGTCAACTAATAAAGACACTCGTGAGTGGCTAGTTGGCCCGACGGGCAACGATGAGGCGGGTTTGCAAGGGAATACGGGTGGCCCGCTCCTCGATATCGACCAGCCCAGCTTCGCGCATCCAAGCCGTAATTTCCGTGGCCGTTCGAGCACGGCCACTACCCATCGCCCACAGATAAAGCCCGAAATAGGCATTCCCCATGCGCACAGCTCCGGGCGTACCCGCCAGCGGCTCCGCCACGATCAGACGCCCACCCGGCGCAAGCGCGGCTGCCGCGCGATGCAACAGCGACTTCGCGAGCTCATCGTCATGGTCGTGCAGGATGCGCACCAAGGTGATGAGATCCGCGCCCGTCGGCAGGGCATCGTGCGCAAAATCACCGCCGACGCACTCGACGCCACTCACCCCACCGAATCGCCGTTGGGCCTCGGCCGCGACCGCGGGTAAGTCGAACAGCGTGAGTTGTGCCTGCGGAGCACGCTGGCGCACATGCCGCAGGAAAGTACCGTCACCACCGCCGATATCGAGGATGCGGCGATGCTGGCTGAAATCGTAAGAGTCGAGAATTTCATCGGCGACGAGCCCTTGGGAGGCCGCCATCAGCGTTGTGTAGGCGCGAATCTGCTCCGGTGCTGAACGCGATGGCGTGTCAGCCGTAGCGTAGGGCCAGTAACGCGCAAGCTCGGTGCTCCCGCGCGGCGAACGTAACAAGGCCACCGGATCGACGAGGTCACGGTAGAGCACGGCATGGTGCTCAATCATCGCAAGTGCGCCGGCATTACCGAGTAATGCTGCGCCCTTGGAGCCCAACCACCAGATCGATTCTTTGGCATCGGACTCATCGCACTCGAGTAGATCCAGCGCGGCGGCGGCCCGTAGCAATGTGAGGCCTGCCGCCGGCGGCAAATCGAGAGTCGATAACAATTGCGAATACGGCAGTGGACCATCACGCAACTGCGCGAGCACGCCCAGACGATGGCAAGCGAGCAGCACCTGCGAATAGACGAAACCGGCAACCAGATCAAACGTTTCGGCAGCCTCGCGCTGCGCTCGCCGGCGGGTCATCCAAAAACCGGAAAGTTGTCTTTGCACCAAAGGATCGAGCAGTTTTGCGTTGCGCCAACGACGCCAGCGATCCTGCAGCCAACCCGGTAGTTGCACTCCCCCTAACCTGCAGAAACGCCCGTGGACCCGCTGATCAAGCGGCCACGCGCTCCAAGAGCGCAGCGGGTAACAATCGCTGCGCTTCGAGATCGAGCAGGTCGCGCAAGAATTCCGCACCCGGGCAGTCGGGAATCGACTCGTTAGCCGTACGAATCAACGACTCGAAATGCGTGACGGCACCGGCGACACCCAATTCGTTGACACAACTCGGGCGCAACAGATCGGCATCACGATGCGCGGGCTTACCTAGCTCGATATCGGTACCGAGCACATCGCGGATATCGTCGGCGACTTGATAGGCCTCACCGAGTCGTTCGCCGAGTTCGCGCCACGGCGTCGGATCCACACCGGCAGAGAGTGCGCCACCCACGGTCGCGGCGACGAACAGTGCGCCAGTCTTGAGACGGCGATACTCCTCAAGCGGCGTCGTCTCCTCGCATTCCCAAGCCTGTCCCGCGACGATACCGCCTGGCGCGCCCGCCGCACGCGCAAGGGCGAGGACTACACCCGGCAATCGCGCCGGATGCTGGGCATACGCACGCGCCACGTTCTGGAACGCGAGTACGATCAGCGCATCACCGACGAGCAGCGCAATACGCTCATCGAATGCGCGATGCACCGAGGGACGATTGCGGCGAAACTCCGCGTCATCGAAACAAGGCAAATCGTCATGGACCAAGGATGCGCAATGCAGCAATTCGATGGAGGCTGCGGTCGCCTCGGCGAGCGGCGACTGCGGCTCGCCGCAGCCCGCAGCGATCGCGAGGCAAAGGCGCGGACGGATCCGCGCTCCACCCGGGAAAACAGCGTAGCGGATGGCTGCCGCCAAACGAGGTGGGCAGCCTAGCGATTCACACGACTCGACCGCTAATTCGAGGGCTTGCTCGATTCCGGATCTGGACGCATTTTTCATGCCTGCACCTGCTCGGCGAACTGCGTGGGAAACCTGATCGCTGGCGAATGTCAGTTCAGATTGTCACACTAGGGTGTCATGCAATATAGACACCACCCGGTGGTGAGTCAAACTGGTCCGGACTTCGCGGCGTCACTAGCACCGAATGGCTATGCCTGGTGGTATCTCGACGCCTTGAGCGACTGCGGCCGATACGGCCTCACCGTCATCGCAATGCTCGGCTGCGTCTTCTCGCCTTGGTATGCGCGCGCTCGGCGTCACGGACCGGTCGATCCACTGCAGCACTCTGCACTCAATGTCGTGCTCTATCGAGGGCAAGGACGCCGTTGGGCCATGACCGAACGCGACGCGACAGCGGTGACCCGTCATGAGCATCAGCTGAGCATCGGCCCGAGTCGCGTGACCTGGGACGGCGAGACACTGCAGATCGACGTGGATGAGAAAACGTCACCCTGGCCGCAAACGCTGCGCGGTCAGATCCGAGTCACGCCTACCGTCAGACACGCCACCGCCTACCCTCTCGACGCTGCCGCCCGTCACCTCTGGTGGCCAATCGCACCGCTCGCCCGAGTGAACGTGACATTCGACGCGCCCACCTTGAACTGGCAAGGTTCAGCCTATCTCGATGCCAACCAAGGCCTTGCCCCGCTCGAAACCGATTTCGAATCGTGGAACTGGTCGCGCAGTCGCGGCGCAGCCCGTACGCGAGTGCTGTATGACACAGTCGGAGCACAAGACCGCCCGAACCGCTCTTGGTCACTGGATTTCGCTTCAGACGGTAGCGTACGAGCGGGATCAAAGCCCCCAATCAATCCGATGACAAAAACAATGTGGGGTATTGCGAGACACACTCGCTGCGATCTAGGCGCTCGACCGACAGTGATCGAGACTCTGGAGAGCGCCCCGTTCTATTCGCGATCTCTCATTGAAACCACTCACGACGGGGAGCGTGTCGAGAGCTTTCACGAAAGCGTCTCGCTGAGTCGCTTCTCGAAATCGTGGGTACAAGCTTTACTGCCGGTAAGACTGCCGAGAGTGCGCTCACGTCGTCTAGTCTAATGCCGCCCTCTCCTGTGACTCCAGCCGCTCGATGACCCCGAGCAGTAGCACCAAATCACGGGTCAAGATCGACTCGGCGACCGTCGGATCGGGGACGATACCTCGCACAGCGTCATGTGCAGCTATCGCATCGAGCAAAAAAGCCGCAGCAGGCATAACCGGCCAACTCTCGTGTTGAGGAGGAGTACCGATCGCCGTGACGGAAATCGCTTTCGCCAGCAATAGTGCCTTGCGTCGACCCGATACCACGGCCCGTTGCGATATCGAATCACCCGATCGGCGCAATACCTCTCTTCCGATCTCGGCATACATCAGTCGCGCGGCGTGAATCGCAGGTCGACACTCCGGCGGTAACGCGGTCACGCCGGCAGCAGCTCGCACGTACAAAGTCTCCGCCGACTGGACGAGTCGATCGACGACTCGTCCAATGGACTGGCTGAAAACGGGCGCGGCCAACAGCACTTCACGTGATGAGCTCGCCTCTCGCAACCAGTCTTCCGGAAGATAAACGCGCCCCATGCGAGCGTCCTCGCCAACGTCCCTCGCGATGTTGGATAACTGCATCGCGATACCCAATTCAGCTGCTCGTGCCAGCGCCCACGGCGCACGCACTCCCATCAAGAGCGACATCATGACGCCGACCGTACCTGCCACCCGGACCGCATAGTCTTGCAACCCGCGAAAATCGGAATAACGCCTGCCGGACGCGTCCCAAGCGAAGCCCTCGAGCAAGGCGGCAGGGATCGCCTGCGGAATGAGGAACTCCGCTACCACATCAGCCATGGCTCGGTCGGCAGCGCGATCAATGGGTTCGCCGCGATACATGCGGTCGAGCCGATCATTCAACTCGACCAATGCGCGCTGCGGATCATCCGACTGATCAATAGCGTCATCGGCTTCTCGACAGAAGGCATATAGTGCTAAAGCCGGCTCGCGCACTCTTTGTGGCAGCAAGAACGAAGCTGCATGGAATGTTTTAGAGCCGACGCGAATCAACTCACGACAGGTTTCTAAATCCTCGACACTCGCGAGCTTGGCATTCATGTGCGGTCCTCCGCTGTCTCCCGCCAATCTAAATCACGCATCGCCACCTCGCCGAACGTACAACGATCTTTCATCGCGCGCTCGATGATGGGCCAGGATGTCCAAGGCATGCCGACGAACGGCCAAGGATCGTCGAGTTGCCAGCTGACATCACGGGCACGCCACAGATTTCGCAGATTGTCGCGGAAACGCCCGGTGAACATCGACGTCTGCGTCTCGGTGAGACAAGGATAAAACTGCTGCCTCAGCCGCCCGGGCTTGAACCGCCACGGCTGCGGATCATCGGGCCGCAGTACGCTGCGGGCGAGATCCGCCGGATGCACGAAGTGGATCCCACTGGTCGTCCGTGGATTGCATTCGATACCCCAAACCGCTCCCTGCGCATCGAGCATCAGGTCAAATGAGATGAACCCATCGAAGCCAGTATGCGCAACAAATCGCGCGATCCACTCTAGTACAGCTGGTGTCGCATCGATCCGCTCGAAGCACACGGCGACGGTACCCTGCAGTACGGCGGCGCGATACACCACCGTGGAATACAAACAGCCGTGCCGAGCAAATCCGAAAGTGCTGAGTAATTGTCCCGGGACGAACGACTGGACGATGGCAGGCTCATCGCATACGGGTACTGCAGCGCCACGCGCGAGAAACTGCACACCCCGACCCGAACAAGAGTGGCGCGGTTTGATCACGGTCGGTCCGATTTGCATGAGCTCAGCGGCCGATGGATGATCGAGCGGCCGCGTCTGCGGAGCGGCAAGACCTGCCTCAAGGCAACGCGTTATGAAAGCTTGCTTGTCGTACACAGAGAGCAACGAGGTCAGCGGCATCGCGGCTACTCGGACAGATCCGGGCAGCCGCTCTTGCAGTGACGCCACATGCAGGATCTCTTCGGAGACCGGTAACACCACATCGACGCTTTCTTTGGCGACAATATCGGCAAGCGATCGAAGATACCCCGCACGATCGAACGCAGGAGCTGGCACGATGAAACTACGGGCGACAGCACGCGATGCGCCGGTCAGATGGCGCGCGAACGGTTCTGCCACGATGACACGACAGCCGACTGCCTTCAGTGCACGCGCCAACTCCAGAGCCTTGGGAAGTCGACCGAGCGTCAGCAATACCGTTGTCATGCACGCCTCGTGACGGTCATGCGCAATTGCTCGGCCGGTCGCGTCGTCAGGCGAGCTACCGGTCGCACGCGCCCGACATCATGCACCTTGATATCATAGCGGCGGCACAGTCGCGCGAGGATCAGACTCGCCTCAAGTTGCGCAAACCCGGCGCCCACGCACACACGCGGACCGAGCCCGAACGGCAGATATGCGCCGGGAACGAGCTCGTGTTCGCGTTCGGGCGAAAATCGATCGGGGTCGAAAGCATGCGGGTTTTGCCAATAATCGCAGTGCCGATGAATGGTCCACGGCGCGATCATGAGCATCGCGCCTTTCTTGACGCGGTGTCGTCCGATTTTCGCCGATTCCGCTGCCACCCGCGGAATGAAAGTAATCGGCGGATACAGCCGCAAGGTTTCTTTGAAGACATTGCGCACGTAGCTCATCCGCCTGACCTGCTCGAGACTGATGGGACCCTCGCCGGCGACCGCCTCGACCTCGCTACGCACACGCGCCATCACCGCGGGCTGTACCGAAAGGATCATGAACGCCCAAATCAGGGCGCTCGCGGTCGTCTCGTGACCGGCTAGAAACATCACGCCGAGTTGATCGAGCAACTCCTTGCGGGTGAAGCCCTGACCCGTATCGACATCACGAGCCTCGATCACGGCGCTCGCGATATCGTCATAGCTACCCGCTCGCTCGCCGAGGTGGGTATCGACCAGGTTACCAAGATGATGTCGTATACGCTCGCAAGCCTCGAGTACGACCGGATGCTGCGGGATATTGGCGAAAGGCGCGTCGAAGATGAGGCGCTTCAACTCCACCTGCGCGCAGGTCCGTTCAAATACCGTGAACGCCTCGAACACATCGACGGCCGTTTTCGACTGCAATGAAGTCGAGAACACCGTACGACAGATGATGTCCGCAGTCAGGTGACTCATGGCCAGATCGAGCGAAAATGCCTCCCCACGCGCGGCTTGCTCGTCCATATGCTGCTCGTAATCATCGACCGCCGCCGACATCGACATGAAGGCTTTGCCGAGGCGCATGTGCGAGAAGGCAGGGTCGATCATCTGCCGTTGGCGCTTCCAGATCGCACCACTGGAGACGAAAATCGAATTGCCCACCAAAGGCTCGAGCGCACCGACCATCAGATCGTTCTTCGGATAGATGCCGGAAGGATCGGTGAGCACGTCTCGCAGTAATTCCGGTGCGTTGACGATGAGAATAGAGCGGCGCGAATAGCCGAGCCAACCGGTCTGGACCTTGTAGGCCTTGGCCGGCAACAAACTCAGCAGGTCGCCATCACCGCGCGCCATCACGCGCAGCAAGGACACCAGCGCCGCGAGCGGCTGCGGTCTCGGTGGACAGTACATACGTCAACCATACTTTACACTAGCCGACGACATCGGCAGCATGGCGCTAGTGACCGACCCCATGATGACCCTGTTTCACGCCTTCGTAGTGCTGCACATCCTATTTGGCAGCCTCGGCCTCGTCGCATTCTGGATTCCGGTCCTCGGCCGCAAGGGCAGCCCGCTACACCGCCGCTGGGGACGGGTGTTCACCTGGACCATGCTGGCGACCGGGACGGCAGCAGTTGGCATCAGTATCTGCACCCTGATCGATCCGCAGGGCACCCATCCGCATTTGGAGAATCCGTCCTGGATACGCGGGATTTTCGGCTGGATGATGCTCGGTCTCGCCATCCTCACGGTCAATCTCGCGTGGTATGGCTGGTCCTGCATCCAACACCGAGAGAACCATCGCGGGCATCGTGAATGGCGGAATCTCGGTTTGCAGGCGCTGCTGACCGTCGCCGCCCTCGCCTGCCTCATCGAATCAATGCGGATCGGCGAACCCTTGATGCTCGGCATGCCCGCCATCGGCATCGCCACGGTCGCGACCAATCTCTGGTTCATCCTCAAACCGCAACCGGCGCGGCTCGACTGGTTGAAGGAACACATCAAGGCGCTGGTGGGTGCGGGAATTTCTGTCTATACGGCCTTTTTTGCATTCGGCGCCGTGCGTACGATTCCAGCCCTCGCGCTGCATCCGGGCCTGTGGTCGATCCCTCTCATCGTCGGGCTGACGCTGATCAGCTACCACCGATACGCCATCACGCGGCAACGCGCAGAGCAGGCTTGAGCGAGCCCCGCCGCACGGTGGTCATTGGTGCAGGTGTTGGCGGCCTTGCCGCCAGCATCGACCTCGCTCGTAGCGGTGTCGCGGTGACACTAGTCGAACGTGCCGAAACGGTCGGCGGAAAGCTGCGCAGTCTCTCGCCGCGCGGCCGTCCGATCGATGCAGGTCCGACCGTCTTCACCATGCATCACGTCTTCGAGTCTTTGTTCGCCGATGCGGGCTGTAGACTTGAAGATCACCTGAACCTGTTTCCGGCCTCTTTGCTCGCAAGACACGCGTGGGGGCACGGTTCCAAGGTGCTCGACTTGCATGCGGATGTCCAACGCTCGATGGAAGCCATCGGCGAGTTCGCCGGATCGCGCGAAGCGAGAGGTTTTGGCGAATTTCTGGATCGCGCAGGCGCTTTGCATGCGGTTCTCCGCGAACCCTTCATGATGGCGCCGCGTCCGAGCGCCGCAGGCCTCATGCGCGAGCTGAACTTTGCTGGCATGCTCGCAATGTGGCGAACACCACCGTGGCTAACGCTGTGGCACGCACTCGCTACGCACTTTCGCGATCCACGACTTCGGCAATTGTTCGCACGCTACTCGACCTATGTCGGCTCGTCGCCCTTGCAGGCCCCCGCCACCTTGATGCTGATTGCCCATGTCGAGCAATCCGGGGTGTGGCTGGTCGAAGGTGGCATGCGTCGAGTCGCCGAGGCACTCGCGATGCTCGCGACGCACTGCGGTGCGCATCTACGTCTCGCCAATGGGGCACGTCGCATCGAGGTGCGTGACGGTCACATCGTCGGCGTTCACCTCGAGGATGGCGACTTCATTCCGGCTGATACGGTGATCTTCAACGGCGACACACAAGCGCTAGCAGACGGCATGCTCGGTGATGACGTCCATCGCGCCGTCAAACCTCGCGTGCGTACAGATCGGGCACTCTCCGCAGTAACGTGGTGCATCGACGCTCCGACACGGGGCTTTGATCTTGCGCATCACAACGTCTTCTTCGGCGAGGACTATCCCCGTGAGTTCTCCGATATCTTTGAACGTCGCCGCATCACGGATCGTCCGACGATCTATCTCTGCGCTCAAGATCGCGGTGAAGCGAGTACACCTCTGCAGAACGGCGATCCGGAGCGCCTGTTGATCCTCGTAAACGCCCCGGCAGATGGTGACCGAACGGGGGTGACAGAGATCGAACTGCAGCGACTGCAGCGAAGCGTCTTCGATCAGCTTGCGGCGAACGACCTGACCGTCTCGAGAGCACCCGTCGACTGTGCCATCACCCGGCCGCAGGACTTCGAGCGTTTATTCCCGGCGACCGGCGGCAGTCTCTACGGTTCGGCCAACCACGGTGCCTTTGCCAGCTTCTCAAGGCCGACCGCACGCACACGCATTCGAGGACTTTATCTGGCTGGCGGCAGCACACATCCGGGTCCCGGTGTGCCGATGGCGACGCTATCGGGTCGACTCGCCGCAGCCGCGCTGCTTCGCGATCTAGGCTAACGAGGCCGCGACGGCGGCGGCACGATCTTGTCGAGAAGATTCGCCGACGACACCACACCCGGGAGACCCGCACCCGGGTGCGTCCCGGCACCGACGAGATACAGCCCCTCAACCTCTTCGCTGCGGTTGTGCGGTCGGAACCAGGCACTTTGAAACAGTTTCGGTTCCATCGCGAATGCGGCGCCTTTCTCGGAGGCGAGCCGATCTCGAAAGTCGAGCGGCGTCAGCATCAGTGAGGTGGTCAACGCGTCGCCAAGACCCGGCAATACCGTCGACTCCAGACGGCGCTGAACGGCCGCCCGGTACGGCTCGGCGTGCGTCCGCCAATCCGTGCCGCTATCCAGATGCGGCACCGGCGCCAAGACGTAGAACGAGTCGCATCCCGGAGGTGCCAGACTGAGGTCGCTGGCACTCGGACGATGCAGATACAAACTAAAATCATCCGCAAGATGCTTGCGCTCAAAGATATCTTTCAACAATTCTCGATAGCGACCACCCAAGACCATGGTGTGATGATAAACATGGTCATAACGTCGATTAGTGCCGAAGTACCAAACGAATAAACTCATGGAATAATCTGCGCGAGCCAGTTTTGCATCGGTCCAACGACGGCGCGGCGTGGACCCCAACAATTTCCCATAGGTCGTCGCCACATCCGCGTTCGAAACAACGACCTCAGACTCAATCAGCTCGCCGCTTTCTAGCCGCACACCACAGGTACGACCTTCTTTGACTCGGATCTCGGCTACCGGTGAGTTGTATCGCAACTTGCCACCCTGCCCCTCGATCAGCCCCACGAGACCGCGGACCAAGGCGCCCATGCCACCTTCGGCATAGTGCACACCATAGCTGCGCTCGAGATGCGCGATGAGGCAGTAGTAGGCCGTAGTAGTAAAGGGGTTTCCGCCGATCAGAAGTGGGTGGAAGCTGAACAGGGTTCGCAACTTGTCGCTGCAGAAAAATCGGCTGACTTCGCTGTAAACCGAGCGATAACCACCGAGACGAACCAGGTCGGGTGCGGCCCGCAACAGCGTCCCGATTTCGTGGAACGGCTGCTCCGCCAGATCCCGAAATGCGACTTCATAGATTTCGCGACTGCGCGCGAGAAATCGATCGAATCCTTCCACATCACGCGGCTCGATACGCGCCACCTGCTCACGCATCAGCGAAAGATCCGAGGTGTAGCGGAACACGTCGCCATCATCAAAGCGCACTTCGTAAAACGGATCGATCGAACGCAAGGTGACATCATCCGCGAGGCGCTTGCCGCAGATACGCCATAGATCTTCGAAGAGATAGGGAGCGGTGATGATCGTCGGACCGGCATCAAAGGTGTAGCCATCCTGCCGATACACGTAGCCTCGACCGCCCGGGCCGTCGAGACGTTCGAGAACCGTTACGCGATATCCCCGCGCACCAAGACGAATAGCCGCAGCGAGCCCGCCGAACCCGCTACCAATGACGATGGCATGACTCATGACCTGCGCTCCATCTGATAATCTACTTGACGCTCTACGGCACGCCGGATGCGACGCACACCCAAGGCCACGAGGATCGCGACCACCGGAATGCTGGTGGCAGTTATGACACCTGCACTCGGTAAAAAACTCAACCCGTCCAGCCCTTGGGCCAGATAGCCGATCAGCCCGACGATGTAGTAAGTCACGGCGGCGACTGACAATCCTTCCACGGTGCCCTGCAGTCGCAACTGCGCCGCCGCGCGCTGATTCATGGATTCGAGCAGCTGCTGGTTCTGCCCTTCACGGGTGATCTCGATGCGGGTAGACAACAATTGCGTCGCACGCGTGACGCGTTGCGAAAGAGACTCCATGCGCGCCATCACGGCCACGCAGGTATTCATGGCCGGGGCCAAGCGTCGTTCCATGAACTCCTGCAGCGTCTGCAGCGAGTCGACACGCTCTTCGCGCAATTGTTCGAGCCGGCGCTGCACGATTTCGTGATAGGCCTCGGCAGCACCAAAACGATAGTGATGGTCGGCCTCGTAACGCTCGATCTCGGCTTGAAGACGCGTCAAACGCTCGAGCAAGACCGGCTCTTGTGTTTTGTCGATGTGCACGAGTTCGTTGGCAATAGAGGACAGTTCGCGTTCGTCGCGTGCCAATTGCGGTGACAACTCGCGCGCCACCGGGAAGGCGAGCAACGCCAAAAGACGATACGTGTCTACCTCGAGCAACGCCTGCACTGCACGGCCGCACTGCGCCGGCGTCATGCCGCGATCGATCAACAGCAAACGACTAAAACCTTGCTCATCGATACGAAAGTCGGTGAGCACTGTGGCCAGACCTCCGGCGATCAAGGATCCCACCAGTGCGCGCCCCCCGAAACTCTCATTCGAGGTGGTTGCGAAGCCTTCCCCCCATGCAGTGCCACCCGGCACCACTTCGGCGTGTCCTGCGTAGAGCATCTGGCCCGGCAGTCGCTCCAGCCAATCCCGAGGTAACGACGCTGTTGCTGGTTCTGCAAAGGGGCGACTGCCCGCTCCATCCACGGAGATCACGTAACGCGAATATTCGGTATGACGCTCCCACTTGAGCCGAAACCCGGGCGCCTCGATGACGCAATGGCCCGCTTCCCCTTTCGGTGATGGCAAACCGTGCTGCACGGCGAGCTCACCGAGTAAGGCAATCTCTTTCGCAACCTCGTCCGCACTCGACATGAGAGCAAGACAGGTGAGACGCGAGGGTGTCGGCAACG
>Ga0315903_10007406_pt1 | contig 13731 bp, 11 predicted proteins | sample LakEriMetagenome_7_FD_203524 | JGI IMG/M metagenome (GOLD analysis project Ga0315903, IMG submission 203524) | Freshwater fungal communities from buoy surface, Lake Erie, Ohio, United States - Buoy 2 MA119 | ecosystem: Environmental > Aquatic > Freshwater > Lake | place: USA: Lake Erie, Ohio...
AGCCGATCGAAATCGATACATCTGTTCGGAGGTCCCTGCTGGAAACTGTCGGACAATTCTGGCTGGCAGGGGTGAATGTGGATTGGGATAAGTTTTATTCCCAGCAAGAGCGACAGCGTCTATCTCTGCCTACCTACTCTTTTGAGCGGAAGCGTTACTGGATCGATGCTCCAATCTATGAACACCAACCCCAGGCTCCTGACTCGCAGCAAGACTCACTTGGACAGTCCCGCCCCCTGTCCCTATCGAGCTCTTATGTGGCACCTCGCAATGCTCTGGAAGAAAGCCTTGTGCAGATATTTGCCAGCAATCTATACATCTACCCCATCGGTATTGATGACAATTTCTTTGAGTTGGGTGGGGATTCCTTGTTGGCAATTCAGATGACCGCTAGGCTGAGTCAAATGTTCGAAGCAAAACTCAATCAAAGTCAGCTGGTAGAAACTCCGACGATCAGAAACTTGTCGTCCATTATTCAGCAGAACAGAAATAACAGTCCTACGACTGCTTCTTCTTTGGTTGAGCTTCAATCAGGAACTTGTGAATCTCCCTTATTTTTCATTCATCCAGCTGGGGGATCTGCTTTTTGTTACCGGGGTCTTGTGCCATACTTCGCTTCAAATCGGCCAATCTATGGAGTTGAGGACCCGGCTTTTCATCGCACCGAAAAGTTCAGTAGTTTCCCGGAAAAAGCCCATTACTATATTAACCTTATCCGTCAAGTTCAGCCTGAAGGTCCCTACTTCTTGGCTGGCTATTCCTACGGCGGTAATATGGCTTGGGAAATGGCGGTTCAGCTACAACAACAAGGGCAGGATGTCAAATATCTTGGCTTACTCGATAGTTTTCCCTCTGTTTCCTATGAAAATATTGCCATTGATGATACGCGTTTACTCTCTGCTGTTTGGTACATGACTGCCCTAATATTTGAGAAGAAGCCTCGCCAATGGCATGAAGAACTCAAGCAAGTAGAAATAGATAGTCAGCTGGACTATGTCGTACAGCAATTGCTGGCAGATCCCACTGGCATTCCTCTTTCAGATGCATTCATCCAGCCTCACGCATTGCAAGTTGCGATGGACAACTTCCGTGAGTTACACTATTATGTTCCGGCGAATGTATTCACGGGCGAGATAGTTTATTTCTGGGCTGAAGAAAAGATTCCTCATGGCCTGAGCGAGTTGCTCAATTACCAAATTCCTGAAGACCTTATTACCGATGGCTGGGGAAAGCTGACTACACAACCAGTCAAAAATTATAATGTGCCAGGTCATCACTTTACGATGTTTAATGAGAGCAATATAGGCAATCTTGCTGCCAAGCTACTTAATTCCCTGTCTCAACATTGATCTCAGTCCATTCATCACGACTTAACATGCAAAAACTTCATCGTGTTTATCAGCCATTCCTCCTAAGACTCTTTCATGGATTAGTTGGAATCTTCACCCTCGCAGCCATGACTACCGGCTTTTGGGTTTATAATGTCTTTGATGGCCGCTGGGGGCGCATCAATTTCGCTTTTGTAACTGACATTCAAGAAATCCATGGATCATTTGGCATCCTGTCTTTTCTCGCCTTTCCTTCCTTTGTTGTCTATGCGTTCAGAAAGGGACAGAAGAGATTAGTCCAGCCTTACTTCCTGAGGACCTTTGTGCAGTTTGGCTGCAGAGGCTGGTGGCTAAACTTACATCAAGCTATCAATACCCTCATCATTATCCCCCTTGCGCTAGCTCTTTTCTCTGGTCAGATGATGGATGGAAGCTGGTTGCCGAATCGGGAGCTAGACCACTTCTGGTATTCATTGCACATACTCTCCTGGCTTTTTCTTTCGCTCTGCCTCATCTTACACATCCTTCTTAGTGCCAAGGTTGGAGGAACTCCGCTTCTGCTCTCCATTGTCAATTTGCGCTTCTCTGCAAAGGATAGCCCTGCTTACTGGCCGTATAACATCCGAAGATGGTTCAACAGTATTCGTTCCGCTACAATTATGGCCTGGTGGAATTCCGCTGGCTTTTATCAATACATGGAAGTGACACTCCTCTCGAGTATGGTTCTGTCTTTAATACTATCAGCTTTCCACGAATCCTGAGGCATTGTTATGTCATCTTGACTGACGTGCCTTTCAGCGTTATCAACGCACCACTCCTTGCCCTGCGTTTCCGGCATAATCCCGCCTCTCAGGCAGTCAGCTTCCTAGAGGCTATTGTAAGGAATTTGAAGACTCGTCTCATTGGCTTGATTGCCATTTCAAACAGATGCAAGCTCCCCATGACCCTGTTTGTCGTATCTGATCTTGTTATGTCATTCGAATACAGCAGCACCAGGGAACTACTTCTGGAGAGCTGAGAGGAGGGCTGGTCTTCCAAGACCTAATTGGAAAAGTTAATGCTCACGCACTCCCCCGCAATCGTGATAGGATTGCTTTTGAGATGCACGAAAAACGCGATGCCACTGACCCTGGCCTGTCAGATGTTTCTGATGGAACATCAATTTACTGCAACGGTCCATGCAATGCCCGCCACGGCTCGAAACAGCATTCGTACCCGTTCAGGGGTCGTGATGATCGCAACGTGAATCCATCCCTGAGCGGCATTGCACTGAGGGATTAGATCGTAGAATAAATGGTGTGATCTGAGCTGGACGTCGGGCCGGATCTTCCGCAGCGCTTCCCCATCCCAACCCGCGACATCAGCATTAGCAACAGCAGACATGGCCGCGGGCCTGGATCGGCTCCAGCACGTTGGCCTGCGGGCCCTCGCCAGCCTGCGGGGAGGCGCCAGCCTCCGGGGCCAGGGCACGAGCGAATGACCAACAACCGCCACCCATGGGGTACTGGAGAGATGGCCAGCCCAGATCCTGCCCCGCCGCTCTCGCTGCCTCTTCAAGACGGCAGCCTCATGACTGCCCCCGTTGCTACCGATCCAGCTTCAGCAAGCTCTTCAAATTCAACGACTGCAGCGAGGCGTTATCCATCACCAACGGCAGGTGGCCATTCCACTTTTCGATCGCCTGGTGTTGCAGCAATTGGGGTGTGAGGCCGGCCTGCAGCAGCTGTTGAGCCTGGGCTTCCCCCTGGGCCCGGTAGATGCGGGCCGCGGCAAGGCGCCGCGCCTTGTTGGCCTCGTACTCAGCCCGGCGCGCATCCTGCTCCGCCACCTGCTTGAGCTCCACCGCCTGGCGGAAGCGCTCGGAGAAGTCGAGCTGCAACACATCAATCCCCTCCAGCACCAGCGCGTGATGGGCCAGGCGGGCGCCGATCAACTCCTCCAGGGCGCTCTTCAGCGCCGCTCGCTCACGGATCAGCTGCTCAGCCGTGAAGCCCGCCACCACCTGCTTGAGGCCATCCTCCAAGGCCGGCGTGATCACCTTGTTCACGATCTCCAGTTCATCGCCGATCGAGCGGTACACCGCGGCCACCTTCTCCGGCGGCAGCCTCCAGTTCACCGCCAGCTGGAAGGCCACATCCTGCAGGTCTCGGCAGGCGGCCTCGCTGCGCAGGATCTGGGACTGCAAGCGCACGCTCATCGGCCGCATCGCCTCCACCAGCGGCAGCACCAGCTGGACCCCCTCCGACAGCACCCGCTCCTGGATCGCGCCCCAACGCAGCAGCACGCCCCGCTCCCCCGCCGGCACCACCACCAGGGCGCTGCTCAGCAGCGCCAGCAGCAGCAGCACCGCGAACAACCGCAACGCCAACCAGGCCCGACGCGCCCGGGTGCTGGCTGGCGCGGCCTCCCTGGCGGCAGCTCCGGCAGCGTTGCCGCCGCTCACCGCTGGAGCGTCCGCCGCCGCTTGCCGGGAGTCCGCGGGCAGGGTGGTGGCCATGGCGGAGCGGCTTGCATGCTGGCGAGACCCTAGGAATGGCCGCGCCGCCAGGCGGCCTGATCGGGCGAGCAGCTTGATCACAGTTGTTGATCAAGCCAACAAATAATCGTGTTTGTCGCTATCGAACCACTCTGCATAGGCTGCCGATTGTTCAGGCGATCCGGCCTCGCCAGGCGCCATTTTCGGTGACTTCGCAGCGATGCTGATCCAAGCCGTGATGACCGCAGGCGGAGCCTTCGCGGCCACCAACGTGGATGACATCGTCATCCTCAGCCTGTTCTGCGCTCGCCTGCCCCACTGGCGCCAGGCCCTGCCGCTGCTCCTCGGCAAATCCCTCGGCTTCAGCGTGTTGGTGCTGATTAGCCTGTTGGGGCTGCTGGGTCCGCAGCTGCTGGCGCCCCCCTGGCTGGGCCTGCTCGGACTGGTTCCGATCAGCCTCGGTCTCTGGCGCTGGCGGCAGCGGCACGCCAGCCCAGCGCCAGGGCAGGACGAGCTCGCGCCGCCCCAACCCAGCGGCCAGCAAGTCAGCCTGCAGAGCGGCCAGCACCACAGCCTGCAGGGCGGCCAGCACCACAGCCAGCAAGGCGGTCAGCAAGTCAGCCTGCAGGGCGGTCAGCACAACAGCACTGCCTGGTCAGGGCTGCTCACGATGGCCGGGCTGACGTTGGCCAATGGGGCCGACAACGTCGGCGTTTATCTACCGTTGTTCGCCCAGTCCGGCGGCTTGGAGCTGGCGGTTACCTTGCTCACCTTCGCGGTGGGGCTGGCACTGCTGGGCTTACTGGCCTGGGTCTGCAGCCGTACGCCAGGCCTGGCCTCCCTGCTGGGCCGGCTTGGAGAAACAGTGGTGCCCCTGGTGTTGATCCTGCTGGGGACCGCGATCCTGCTGGACGGGCTGGCCCTGGATGCCGCGGAGCTGATCCACCTGCCTGGGCCCCGTCTCAGCGGGCTCAACCGGCCAGGCCTGAGCCCGCCAGGGGTGAACCCGGCTGGTCTCCCCTTGGCGGCGATCCAGGCGCCGTCCCTACCGGGGGGAGGCTTGAACGGGTTGGCGTGGTCGGCCCGCCCTCCGGCGCGATGAACGGGTCCGGCAACCCGGCATTTGGCGTTCAAGCCACCCACCCAAGCCCCCACTCCGACTCGATGGCCGCCTCCGAACCAGACCAGGCGACGCCGCCCCCCGCCCCGCTCCGGCGCAACCCCAACCGGATTCGCGATCACCTGGCCAATGAGCGCACCTACCTGGCCTGGATGCGCAGCGGCATCGCCCTGCTGGGCTTTGGCGTGCTGATCGTGCGCATCCGCCTGCTGCGGCCGCCGCTGGCGCCCCAGGCCCCCGGGGCCGGCTGGAAGCTCGGCCTGGCCTTCGCCCTGGTGGGGCTGCTGATGGTGCCGCTCTCCACCTTTCACTACTTCGGCGTGCGCAACGACATCGAGGACGACCACTACGAACCGCCGGATCGTTGGGTGTTGCTCTCCAGTCTCGTGCTCCTCTGCTTGGGGGCTGGCGTGGTGGTTTACGTGTTTCAGGTTCCCTTCGATGCCGCCAACACTGTTCTTGTCGATTGAGCTACCCGCCGGTCTCTCCGGCCTCGCCCCGGGCCTGCTGCAGGCGGGCGGCACCGTGGCCTCCTTGGCCCTGCTGGAGGCGGTGCTCTCCGCCGACAACGCCGTCGCCCTGGCCGGCATCGTGCAGGGTGTGGCCTCACCGGAGCGGCGCCGCCGGTTGCTGAACCGGGGACTTGTGGGCGCCTTCCTGTTGCGCGGGCTGATGGTGCTGGCGGCCGGTTGGTTGATCCACTTCGAGCCGGCTCGGTTGCTGGGCGGGGCGTATTTGGTGTGGCTGGCCCTGCGCCACTTCCAGGAGGAACTCGAGGCCGGCGAACCGGTCGGCGATCGCCGGGAGGCTCCCGCTCGTTGCCATGAGCAGGGCCCAGAACAGGGCGCCGCTCAGGGTGGTGAACAGGGCGTTGAGCAGGGCGATCTGGCGCTGCTGGCCACGATCGCCGGCACCGATCTGGCCTTCTCCCTCGACAGCGTCAGCGCCTCGGTGGCCGTGACCGAGGCCCTGCCCTTGGTGGTGCTGGGCGGTGGCCTGGGGGTGCTGATGCTGCGCTTCCTGGCCGGTTGGGTGCTGGGCTGGATGGAGCGCTACGTGCACCTGGCCAACGCCGCCTACCTCACGGTGCTGGCGGTGGGATTGAAGATGCTGGCCGCCAGCCTGGCGCCCGTCCTTGTGCCGGCGCCAGGGGTGCTGCTGGTGGGGATGGTGATCCTGTTCGGCTGGGGTTTCAGCCAAACCCGTGAGCCGCGGCTGCCGCCGGTTCAGGCGGCGCTGATCGGGGGTAGCGCGGCTGGCAGGGTGCTCTCCAGCTCCAGCAACGGGGTGTGCAGCAGCCCCAGCTTCACCAAGCCGAACACCAGCAGGCTGTAAGCGGTGGCGGTGGCGAGGCCAACCAGCAGCTCGCGGCGCCGATCCTGGGGCGTGTCGTCGTCGCGGAACACCTCCAGGGCACTGGATTGCAGCAGCAGGATGCCGGCCACATTGCTCAGCCAGTACCCCAACACCAGGCCCGGGGTGAACCAGGCGGGCTGCCAGAAGGCCAGCAGGCGGGCCACCAGCCAGGCCAGGGGCAGGTTGATCACCAGATCGTTCCACCAGCAGAGCGGCGACAGCAGCCAGCCGAGCGCCAACAACAGCAGGGCCTTGAGCTGTTGCAGCGGCGGCCCCTCCCGCAGGAAGCGCCTCAGGCGATCAAGGCCCCGCTCGAAGGATTGACGCATCTGGAGCGGACCGGAAGGGAGCATCGCGGCGGCAAAAGAGAAAGGGATCCTAAGGGAAGAACGCAAAACCGATCGGCAATAGGATGTCGGTGTGATGCCACCCCCCGCCCCGCCCCTGGCCCTGCTCGCCCTGCCCCTGGCCCTGGCCCTGCCAGTCGCCCTGCTGCTTGGCCGCCTGCCCCTGGAACTGGCCGCCCTGGGGCTGGCCTTGGCCGCTGTGTTGGCCGGCTGGCTCAGCCCCGCCGAGGCCCTCTCCGGCTTCGGCAATCCCGCCACCCTGGCGGTGGTGGCGATGTTTGTGATCAGCGCGGCGGTGGTGCGCACCGGCGCCCTGGCGCCGATCGAGCGCTGGCTGGCCGGTTTCTCCCACATCAGCCTGCCCGCCCAGCTGCTGCTGCTGGCGGCGGTGGTCGGCCCGCTCAGCGCCGTGCTCAGCAACACCGCCGTGGTGGCGATGTTCATCCCGTTGGTGGAGCGCTGGTGCCGTCGCCTCGGGCTGGCTCCAGCCCAGATGCTCATGCCCCTCTCGTTCCTCACGGTGCTGGCGGGGGTCGGCACCCTGCTGGGCACCTCCACCAACCTGGTGGCCAGCAGCCTCTCGGCCCAGCTGGGCTACGGCGGATTCCATCTGCTGCAGTTCACCCCCATGGCCCTGGTCACCTACGGGGCTGGCGTGCTGGTGCTGCTGCTGGTGGCTCCCAGGGTGCTGAAGGGTTCGGCGCCGCTGCCGGCGGCGGAAGAGATCGTCAGCGATTACGGCATCCGCGACTATCTCAGCGAATTGCGGGTCAGCGAGGCCTCGCCGCTGGCGGGCAAGGGCTTGGATGAGTCTCTTCTGCAGCACAGCTTCGATCTGCGGGTGCTGGCCCTGATCCGCGATTCGGCGCGGCTGACGCCACCCCTGGGCGACCAGCGGCTCTGCCCCGGGGACGTGCTGGTGGTGAAGGCGCGTCGGGATGGCCTGCTGGCGCTTCAGGATCAGGAGGGCCTGGACCTGCTGCCGGATGGCTGCCTGCGCTGGAACGTCGGGGGAGCGGCCCCCGCTGGGGCCACCGCTGATGCGGCCAAGGCTGATGCGGCCACGGCTGAAGGCGCCACGGCTGGAGGGGCCACCCCCGCCTGGACCACCGCTGGAGGGGCGACCGCTACGGGGGCCACGGCTGGAGGGACCACCGCTGAAGGTGCCGCAACTGGAGTCGCCAACACTGCCAGGGGCACTCCGGTCGGAGGCACCCTTATCGGGAGCACCCTTGGCGGGAGCGGCCTTGCCGGGAGCACCCCTGTCGGCGGCACTCTTGTCGGGCAACCCGTCGCCCCCACGGTCAGCGCCGTGGTTCCCGGGGGCTCGGCCCTCCATCTCAGCGTGGTGGAGGCGGTGGTGCCGGATGGCTCGCCGTTGATCGGCCGCAGCCTGCGGGAGTTGCGCTTTGCCCAGCGCACCAACACGGCGGTGCTGGCGATTCGCCGCGGCGAGGAGGTGCTGCGCGATCGCCTCGGCAAGGTGGCGTTGCGGCTGGGCGATGCCCTGCTGCTGCAGGCGCCCGAGGCCTCCTTGCGAGCCCTGCGGGTGAGTGGCGATCTGCTGCTGGCCGAGCTGGCCGAGGCCCCCGAGGATCGCCGCGATCGCCTGCCTTGGGCCCTGGGGCTGATGGCGGCCATGCTGCTGCTCACCCTCTGGCGCAGCGACGCCCTGGCGATCTGGGCCCTGCTGGCGGTGCTGGGCATGGTGGCGGCACGGGTGCTGACGCCCCAGGAGGTCTATGCCGCCGTGCGTTGGGATGTGGTGGCGCTGCTGGCCGCCCTGTTGCCCCTGGCCCAGCTGATGGGCGGCACCGGCGTGGATCGCTTGCTGGTCGGGGCCATGGCGTCGTTGGCGAATGGCTGGCCCCCTTATGCCGTGCTGATCGGCTTCTATCTGGCCACCACCCTGGCCACGGAGCTGCTCTCCAACCAGGCGGCTGTAACCCTGATGCTGCCTTTGGCCCTGGGCCTGGGCCGGGAGCTGGGGCTGCCGGCCCAGGCGGTGCTGGGGGTGGTGACCTTTGCGGCCTCCCACAGCTTCCTCACCCCGATCGGCTATCAGACCAACACGATGGTTTATGCCCTGGGCAACTACACATTTCTCGATTTTCTACGGCTCGGGCTACCGCTGACCCTGGTGCTCGCCCTGCTGACCCCGGCCCTCGCCTTGGCGCTCTGATCCATCGACACCAACGCCACCCCCCTTGGCGGGCAGCCCTGTGGCGTCCCATGGGCGCCCAGATGTCGCTCTGGTGATCTCGTGACGTCCCGACGGCCTCGTGACGCGTTGGCTGTCTCGTGTCGCCCAGGCGCTCTCCTGGCGGGGCGGCAGCGCCCGCGATTCAGCCCGCGGGAGGCGTAGGGGCCGCACGGGCCAGCGCGGCGTGGCTGAAAACACATTCTCCGGATCGGCTTACCGGTGATACTCGCGGCCATGACGTCCCTCTTCCTGTCAGCCCATGGGCGCTGCGGTCTTCAGGAGGCGGAGGCCCTGGTGCTGGAGTGGTTCGAAACCGAAGGCCTGGAACTGGTGCATTGCCAGGAGGGGATGCTGATCGCCTGGGGCGAGCCGGGCTGGATGCCGGCGTCTCCGCCCCAGCCCCTGGCGGTGGAGGTGGCGTTTTACACGCTTGAGGGGGGCTGGGTGCAGGCCCGCTGGAACCTGCGCCTGGAGGAGGGCGCCGCCTGCCCCAGCTGGGCGGTGGAGCTGTTCGACGGCCTCAGTCTGCTGCTGCGGCAGGAGCCGCACTGGCAGATCGATGGTCCATGAATCTCGATCAACTGCGGATGTTTCTGGCGGTGGCCCGCCACCAGCACTTCTCCCGCGCCGCCGATGAGCTGTACATCACCCAGCCAGCTGTCAGCGCCGCGGTGGCCAAGCTCGAAGCCCAGTACGGCGTTCGCCTGTTCCATCGCATCGGCCGGCGGGTGGAGATCACCGATGTGGGACGGTTCCTGATGGCCGAAGGCCAGGGTCTGCTGGAACGGGTGGAGCTGGTGGAGCGCGGCTTGCACGACTTCAACACCCTGGAGCGCGGCGTGCTCAACCTGGGAGCCAGCCTCACGGTGGGCAACTACTGGCTTCCCTCACGCTTGAAAGGCTTCTGGGACCAGCACCGCGGTGTGGAGTTGCGCTGCAACCTGGCCAATGCGGAGCAGGTGCTGGAGGGAATGGCCCAGGGCCAGTACGACCTTGGCTTTCTGACCGGTTGGCCGAGCGGAGACAAGGCCTCGATCGGCGAGGGGGTGCTGCGGGCGGTGGAGGTAGGGGAGGAGCGGCTGCTGCTCGTGGTGGGGAGGGGGCATCCCTGGTTTGGGCAGAAGGCGCTGGGGCCACGGCAGTTGCGGGACAGCGCTTGGGTGATGCGAGAGAGGGGCTCGGGAGCCCAATCCCTACTGGAACGGCTGCTGGCCGAGGTGGGCGTGGCCTTGGCGGAGCTGCCGGTGGCCCTGGTGCTGACCAGCGGTGAAATGGCCAAAGCGGTGGTGCTGGAGGGGGGGGCCGCCGCCGCGTTGCCGGAGCCGATGGTGCGCCAGGAGCTGGAGCAGGGCCTGCTCTGGCCGTTGCCAGTGCTGGGCTGCAACGGCCAACGGCAGCCGATCTGGATGGTGCGGCACCGCCAGCGCTATTGCTCCCGCCTGCTGATGGCCTTTGAGGAGATGGTCCTGGCCGGCTGGCTTGGCGAGCGGGCCAGGCCGCCCGAGTCCATGAGCCAGGAAACCCCGCAAGCGATGCGACCAGCGGCGCCTCGACCGGCGCCAACGGCCAAGCGCAAGGGCGCGCACTGAACAGGCGACAGCCCCCGCCAGTCCGCCTCCCAGCTAACTGCCATCCCCGCCAAGGGGCAAGCTCAGATGGAGCGACACCTCAGGGAAACCAGCTGAGGAGCGCCAGCTTCAACCCAGAGGTCGCAGGCCGGCCAGCACGCCGCTGTCGTTCAGGATGCGAAAACCGAGCCACATCAGCACGAACGGGAACAAACGGCGCCCGTAGCGGCTGAGGGTGACGGCCACCCCCGGCAAGCGGGTGAGGCGAAAGGACAACAACAACCAGCAAGCCACCGCCAGATAGCAAACCACCACCGTCAGCGCTGCGGCGAACGCGCTACTGGTGCCGAGCAAGGGGATATAAATGGCCAGGTTGTTGCCGCCGTTGGAGATCGTGACCGCTGACACCATGTAGGTGCGGCGATGGCGCAACACCGAGCCCAAGCTGGGGCGGCTGGAGCCGAAGCCGGCCCGTTGGCGCGGAGGGGGGGCGGCTGACCGCGTGGTGGCGGTTGCGGTGGGGGCGGCACCGCTGGCTGGAGAGACGCTTGCGGTTAAGGGCTGGCGCGGCCGGGGCGATTTGAGCAGATCGATCAGGCTGGCCAAGCCGATCAGGATCGGCATCAGCCCCAGCCAACCCGTTAGGGAGATCGGCACGGTGGCGGCCAGCAGGCGGCTGGCCAGAACGCTGCTGCTGATCAGGGCGGTGAAGCCGAGCAGCTCGCCCACAACCACGTGAATGGGCCGGAAGTCGCGGTTGGTTTCACTGAAGAAACCGGTCAGATAAATGTTGTCATCGAAGGTGGTCGCCATCGCCACCGCCAAAGCCGCCTGCAGGCTGCCGATCAAGGGCTCCATGCCATTCGGCAACGCCAGCGCCGGGGGTGGATTCACCCTATGGAGCCTCTGCGGAACACCCCGTGAAGCGAGGCACAGCCAGATGTAGCCCAAACTGCGCGGCCGCCGCCGCCGCGGGCCTCGGCTGGTGTTGGATGGCTGCAGCTGTGCGGTTGCCAGTGCTGCCTGCCTCCCTCTGGCGTCTCCTATTGGGTGTCGTGGCCGGGACGGGGGCAACGCTGCTGCTTGGCGCCGTGGCCCAGCGCCTGCCGGCGGGATCGCGGTCGTTGGAAACGGTGGGATTGTTCCTGTTGTTTCTGCTCACCTGCCTGCTGCTCGATCGGGTGGTGCGTTATCGGCAAGTGCGGCAGGGTGCGGTGGCCACCGAACAGCAACAGGCCCAGAGATTGGGCCAATTGCGCATCGGCGTGCCGGAGGGCTTGGTGCATCTGGAGGCGCTGCGTCAGCAACGCCGCCTGGAGCGGCGCCTCGAGCCCCTGGGCGTGGCGGTGGAATGGCGCGAGTTCCTCTCCGCCTCCTCGCTGCTGCAGGCGCTGAACAGCGGCGAGATCGATTTCTGCGGCGGCGGCGGTACCCCCAGCGTGTTCGCCCAGGCGGCGGAGTTGCTGTTCGTCAGGGTTGCCCGCGATAAGTACACCAATCCCGGCGGAGAAGCGGTGCTGGTGGCCAGCGACGGGCCGATCCAGCGGTTGGAGGATTTGCGGGGGTGTCGTGTGGCGGTGGAGGAGGGCTCCACCGCCCATTACGTGCTGGTGCGGGCCTTGCGCCTGGCGGGGCTAGACCCCGATGCCGTGGAGATCGTGTTCCTCTCCCGCTCGGAGGCCTTACCCCAGTTCCAGGCGGGAGCGGTGCAGGCCTGGTCGGTGTGGGTGCCCTATGCCGATTCGCCGCGTCGCAAGGCCTATCCCGGCCGTTCGATCGCCAGCCTCCAAGACCTGTTTGGCGATGACCCCAGCCTGCACCTGCCCACGCTGTATTACGCCGCGCCCGAACTGGTGCGCAGCTTCCCCGAGATCCTCAAGCTGTTGTTGGAGGAGATCAATGAAGCCGGAGCCCAGGTGAACCGCGACCATCTGGCGGCGGTGGAGCGGTTGCGGGATCAGCTCAAGGTGAGCGATGAGTGGCTGGAGCGTTTGAAAGGCATCAGCGACGAGCGCTCCCTGGTGCCGCTCGACAGCCGCTCCCTGGAAGGCCTGCAGCAGCAGGCCGATGTGCTGCGGGAGCTGCGGCTGATCCCCCGCCGCGTCAAGATCGCCGATGGCACCTACAGCCTGATCATGCGCCAGAACTGGACCTATTGAGCCAGCTCCAGGTGGAGAACTGCTGCCATAGCTTCAGGGGCTGCTCCGCTCAGGAGGAGCAGCTGTAGTGGGAGAGGCCTCCAGCGTTGAAGAACTGCCGGGGTTTGAGACGGTCATAGGTGGCCTCCAGCTCGGCGGATTGCTCGTCGTAGGGATGGCTGAACACCGCCTGCAGCTCGTGGATCAGGCTGGTGTTGGCTTGCGCCGCTTGCTCGTAGGCCGGTGCCACGAGCCATTCACGCCAGGTGTATTTGGGATTGGTGCGTTGCATCGCCGCCGCGGTGGCTTTGAGGTCGCCTGCCGCCGTGAGCTGATCCCGCCAGCGTTGCAGCCAATGAGTCCATTGGCCATCGAGCTGCTCTGAGCTGGGCAGGTAGAAGCTGGCCTTCAAACTATCGAGCTGAGCGGGGAGATGAGAGAGCCTGCGGAAGAAGATCGTGTAATCCACCTTGGAGAGCACCAGCAGCTCCAGCAGCTCAGGCACCAGCGAGGCGTTGTCGCTGATCAGGCCAAGCTTGCGGGCCCACATCGCCTCGATCTCGCGGCGCATCGCCTCGGCGAAGCCCTCGCGGAGTTGATCCAGCCGTGCCAAGGCCGCCGGATTGCCCTCCAGCAGCAGCCGGATCGACGACCAGAACATCTGGTAGTTGGCCTCGGCCGCCTGCGGTTGGTTGAAGAAGCAGAAATGCTCGCCGCCGCCGGTCCAGGGTTGAAAGCGTGGATCGAACAGTTCGCAGAAGCCAAACGGCCCGTAATCGAGGGTGAAGCCTGCCGCGGCGCAATTATCGCTGTTGAAATTGCCCTGGCAGTAGCCCACCCGTATCCAGTTGGCCACCAGCGCCGTGAGGCGGCTGCGAAATAGTTCCGCCAGCAACAGCACTTGTTCGCTGAACGGCAGATTGGCATTGATCTCCGGCCGGTAGTTGCGCTCGATCAGATGCAACACGATCAGTCGCAGCTCATCCAGGGCCTGGGGATGGGCCTGGCGGCGGGCGCGGCGGGCAAACAACTCCAGCTGGCCAACCCGCAGAAATGAGGGCGCCACGCGGGTGGTGATCGCCACCGGGTTGTCGACCAGGATGTCGGGATCGAAGGAGCGGGAGTTCGGCGCGTACCAGGGCCGGCGCACGGTTTCCGCTCGCGACATCAGCAAGGTCAAGGAGCGGGAGGTGGG
>Ga0315903_10007408_pt1 | contig 13730 bp, 4 predicted proteins | sample LakEriMetagenome_7_FD_203524 | JGI IMG/M metagenome (GOLD analysis project Ga0315903, IMG submission 203524) | Freshwater fungal communities from buoy surface, Lake Erie, Ohio, United States - Buoy 2 MA119 | ecosystem: Environmental > Aquatic > Freshwater > Lake | place: USA: Lake Erie, Ohio...
ATCGTCGCTGACCACGGTCGGTACGATTGGTACGGGTGTATGGCAGGGAACAATCGTTTCTCCGACATACGGTGGAACAGGTATCAATAATGGCAGTCGCACTCTGACGATCTCTACGGGAAATCTGACGCTGCAAACAGCTGTAGGCGGGTCATCACTTCTTCTTCCATCAGATGGCACAGTTGCTACCCTTGCTGGTGTAGAAACACTGACTAGCAAGACTATCAATCTCACGAGCAATACGCTGACAGGAACACTTGCTCAGTTTAATACCGCGCTCAGCGATGACGATTTTGCAGCACTTGCCGCAACTCAAACTCTAACGAACAAGTCGATTGCACTAGGATCTAACACGATCACTGGTACATTGGCTCAGTTCAATACTGCTCTGACTGATGATGATTTCGCTGGTATTGCTACTACACAGACCCTGACAAACAAGAGTCTGCAAGATTCTACCACGTTCTTTATCGATGAAACAACGCCGACAAAGAGATTACAGTTCCAACTCTCCGGTATCAGTGCTAATACTACTCGTACTCTGACGATCCCAGATAATTCTGGAACAATTGCCCTGACATCAGATACGACCTTCATTGGTACCACATCAATAACGCTGAGCCGTGGGTCTGGTAATCTTGCACTGGCTGGTATTTCATCGGTCACTCTTCCTGGTTCAAGCTCCGGAACAGTACTACTCCAGCCAGTAGCGATTGCTGGAACGACCACGATCACTCTCCCTGCAACATCCGGAACGGTTGTTACCACAGGAGATACTGGAACCGTTACGAACGCAATGCTGGCAGGCAGTATCGCCAACGGAAAACTGACCAATAGTTCGGTCACATTCAATGGTGTTACTGTTGCCCTCGGATCATCCGGAACTATCACTTCGACGACAACAAATGCATTGACAATCGGCGATGGACTTAGTGGTACAAGCTTTAATGGATCTGCCGCAGTCACAATAGCTGCAGACGCCACCATTGCTCGCCGTGCTGATACTCACTTCATCGGCACAACATCGGTTGCGCTGAACCGCGCGTCTGGAAGCCTTGCACTCACTGGAATTTCTTCGATTGATTTTCCAACAGCAGGAACGAATGTCATTAAGCTCACTCCAGCATCAACAAATGCTCTGGTGACCTTGACGATGCCGGCGCAGACCGGTACGATTGTGACAACTGGAGATACTGGTACTATAACAAACACCATGCTTGCCGGCAGCATTGCCAACGCAAAGCTGGTCAATAGTTCTGTCACGATCGGATCCACTGCGGTATCTCTTGGATCCACGGTTACGACATTCACTGGTCTGGCGTCTGTCACATCCTCGGCATTTAGTGGTCCTCTGACCGGTAATGTTACTGGCAATCTGACCGGAAATGCTGATACGGCAACAAAGCTGGCAACTGCCAGAACAATCAATGGTGTCAGCTTTGATGGTACCGCAAATATCACAGTTACTGCTGCAGCCGGGACACTTACCGGAACTACGCTGAATAGCACGGTTGTTACATCCTCTCTGACATCTGTTGGTACGATCGGAACCGGAGTTTGGCAAGGAACATCGATTGGTACTGCATATACTGATGCAAAGATCGTATCTGTTGCCGGCACTGCAAATCAGATAACTGCCACAACGACGACCGGAGCCGTTGCCCTTTCTCTGCCTCAGAACATTCATACTGGGGCAACACCAACGTTTGCTTCTGTTACAGCAAACAACGTTGTTCTTGGAAGTGCTGCAAGTACGATTTCGACATCTACCGCTTCGACAAATCTTACCCTCACATCTACCGGCGGAACCGTTGCGGTCACCGGAAATGAAACGGTGTCTGGAACGTTGGATGTTTCTGGAAAGACGCAGGTTGTAACATCACTTGGAAACAACACTGTTGTACTTGCCGTAGTCAACAATAATTCAACGTATACAAATTCTTTCCCTCCGGCGCAACAAGGAGCAAACCGTTTTACGGTTGGTGCCGATGGATCGGTAGAGGTCAAGGGTGATCTAACAGTTCGTGGAGCGACCACAATCACTGGTGCTGCTACGATTTCTGCTAACTTTAATACACTGATCAATAAGCCTTCACCAGTTGTGGGTGTTACCCTGTCTGGTGATCTTTCTGGATCAGCATCCACAACCCTAACAGAATTGGGTGCCGGAACATATACGATTGCTCTCGCATCCACTATCGGTGATAATGCTGTAATTGCTAGCAAAATTGCAGCGGATGCAGTAACCACCGCGAAAATTCTAAATGGAAATGTAACAAATGCAAAACTTGCAAACAGCAGCATCACTGTTACGACTGCCGGAGGATCTGGATTAAGTGGAGGTGCTGTAGTAAATCTGGGTGAAACAGTCACCCTGACAAATACGGATAAAGGATCATCTCAGAGTATTTTTAAGAATATCGCAATTGCTGGCACCACATCATTAACTGCCAACGCAAACAACGATATTCTGAACTTTGCGTCGGATGGTACGCTATCACTTACTGCTTCCACGGCAGGTGGAAATAAGACGGTTAATATCGTCCATGCCACCATGGGAAGTCAGGCATCGGTTGATAATAGCGGTGGAACTGTTATCCAGGACGTCACACTAAATAATGGTCACGTCACCGGACTGACGAGCGTCAATCTTGATACTCGTTTCGCTCCTATCAACACGGAAACACTTGATTCTGTAACTACCAGAGGTGCTACTACCGCGAACGGTATTACGGTTGGTTCGCTTACGACAAGTGGAGCCATCAGCGCCGCGACCCTGACACTTTCAGGGGATTTGGTTGTAAATGGAACGACGACTACGATCAATAGTTCTACCGTCACAGTCGATGACAAAAACATCGAGCTTGGATCCGCATCTTCAAAGACCGGACTAGTCGCCACTCTTTCTACCGGTACCGCCGCGGTGACCCTCGTTACCGGTAATACCACCGGAATGATCGTCGGCCAAACGCTTACGAAAACCACCGGAGCCGGTGCATTTGGCGCTTCTCCGACTGTTGCATCGATCACAAGCCTGACACAGTTTACTGTCAGCGTGAATCACGCGACGGCAGGATCAATCACCTTTGACGTCGGCGCGGTTAGTGATGCAACCGCAAACGGCGGTGGTATTACTCTGAAAGGTGCCACTGACAAGACGATTACGTGGGATTCTGCCAACACGAACTGGACATCCAGCGAGCATTGGAATCTTCCGACCGGAAAGCAGTTTAAGATCAATAATACTGCCGTTCTGACGTCAACCGCTGTTCTTGGAATCGCAGGGACTGACATTGTTACTCTTACCGGATCACAGACACTCACTAATAAGTCCATCAGCGGTGAACAGATTACTAGCGGTACAATTAATTCTGCTCGCCTTGATGCTGATCTTGCAGCGATCGCTGGATTGACTGGAACAAGCGGACTACTTAGAAAGACTGCTACTGATACATGGTCATTAGATACAGCATCTTATCTGACCGGAAACCAAAGTATTAGTCTTACAGGTGATATAACAGGATCCGGTGCAACAAGCATTTCAACGACGATCGCCAATAATGCTGTCACAACCGCAAAGATTGCAGATGCTAATGTTACCGCAGCAAAATTAGCTTCAGGTGCCGCGGTTTCGAATATCGGCTTTACCCCATATAACGCAACAAATCCAAATGGATACATCAATCAAACGACTACTGACGCGCTATATCAGCCGGTAAACACAAATCTTACTTCTATCTCTGGGCATGCTGGTGGATCTGCTGGACTTGTCAGAAGAAATGCCAACAACACCTACACACTAGATTCTAGCTCATATCTCACCGCGATCGCGGATGGATCTGTAACGGAGGCGAAGATCGCAGACGGTGCTGTTACAAACGCAAAGCTAGGTACTGGATCAGTTACGAATGGCAAGCTTGCAGATCTATCAATTACCGAAGGAAAGATTCAAAATTCTGCTGTTTCTCTCGGAAAGATCGCCAATATTGGAACGCTGACAATTCTGGGTAATAATACCGGTGTTTCAGCAGCGCCGATCGCCCTCACTGCTACACAGGGGCGTACGGTTCTCGGACTAGGAACAGCCGCAACAGCAAATTCGAGTGATTTCGCTCCGGCATTTACTTCTCAGACTGCTGGATCATTTTATGCTGCTCCTGCAGCAAGCGTTGGATTACCTACATTCAGATTCATCACGAACAGCGATCTGCCAAATAGTGGAGTATCCGCTAATACGTATAACAATGTTACGGTCAATTCAAAGGGAATTGTAACTGGCGGAAGTAATGTTTCGTACTTGACATCTGTTCCAAACTTGCAATCAGTATGTAATGTTGGTAACAGTACGACTACCGGCCTGACGGTCGGGGCGGATGGCGTCACAGTTAATAGTAATATAACATTTGGAGCATATTCTACAACACGCTCAAGCATTTACCAAGATTCGCTAAGCGGACTTAACATTTCTACTGTCGGCGGAAGTATGTACGGATTACTGTGGACTGGCAGCTTGGGCCAATCCATGATTGTTCAGGAAACAAACGGAACTCTGCGTATCAACCAGGATGGACATACTACTACAATTGGTATCGGAGGGCAGCGTACTACATTCAGCGGTGGTAACATCACCACGCAGGGTAACTTCATTAAGTCCGGTGGCACATCGAGTCAATTCCTGAAGGCAGATGGATCAGTTGACTCGAATACTTACCTAACTGCTTCGACGGGCGTGACTCAACTGAACCTTGGCCTCATCACTGGCGGTGGTACAGGATTCATGTCTGTCGGAAGTCTGAACGGCAGCGTCAACGTTTCTGTTCTTAATCCTCTAACAGCAAGTCTAACAGGTCCAAATGCTCTGCTCATCGAGATGATGACACAGCCTAGTTTGACTGCTGGCACTTATAACAATGTTACTGTAAATAATAAAGGTGTCGTAACTTCTGCATCGAATGTTGCTTATCTGACAGGATATCTTCCAACCGACATTGCAACGAGTGCTACAATTTCTGCTGCAGCAGTTACCGGCGGCGCAGAAATAACAGTAAATTATGCAACGAAAAACGTTGCCTCTGGAACTATTGGGGGCGGCGCCACTTCAGTAAGTTTATTAGGTGGATCAGCGATCACTGTAACTCGTAGCAGTAATACTGTTACTATTGCTAATAGCGGCGTCACTTCAGTTGCACAAGGCACCGGCATTACTGTATCTGCTGGTACTGGCGCAGTAACTATCACAAACTCTGGAGTCACTTCGATCACTGGAACATCGAATCAGGTTACTGCATCGGCTTCTACCGGTGGAGTAACTCTGTCGCTTCCACAAAGCATCAATACGACTGCAAACGTCGCATTCGGTGCACTTGATATCGGTAGTCCAAATCCCGCATTTGGAACACCGACATCCGGTGAAATTCGCGCGGCTGGTAACATCACCGCCTATGCCACATCGGACGAGCGCCTCAAGACCAATATCGTTAAGATCGATAATGCTCTGGAAAAGGTCTCTCAGATCGATGGTATCATCTATGACTGGAATGACGAATACAAGAAGGATCATGGAGGAGTGGATGGTTACTTCCTGCGCGACCAGAACTCCGGTGTCATCGCCCAGCAAGTCGAGAAGGTCTTCCCGAACGTCGTGGGTGAACGCTCCGATGGCATGAAAGCAGTTCGTTATGAACTCCTGGTTCCTCTCCTGATCGAGGCCATCAAGGATCTGAAAGCCGAGATCGAGTCACTCAAGGCAAATAAGTAAGTTATAAATACACTGACTTATGGCTGTCTACGCGAACATCTCGATTGACCAGGGATCAGATTTTACCTCAACTGTAACTGTCGAGGGTTCTGATGGTCTAGCATTTAACCTGACGGGATATACTGCTCGCGGCCAGATTCGCAAGTCATATACCTCCACTACTGCGATCAACTTCTCGACGGCGATCAATTCACCTACTGCTGGAACAATTCAGCTCACGCTGACAGCAGTGCAGACAGGTGCAATGAAAGCAGGGCGTTATTTGTATGACATTGAGGTAGTACAGACCTCAACCGGTAAAGTCACTCGTGTCGTAGAGGGTCAGGTCGAGGTCAATCCTCGTATTACTCAGCCATGAGCAATATTGTAGGATCAGTCCTTCCTGCACCAGCAATCAAGTCCACGGTACGTGGTTTGCAGAACGTTCAGGCACGCACAGTTGCAATTGGTGCTCCAAAGTCAATGGGCGATCTGTCAGACGTCGACCTATCTGCAGTCGGTGATGGCGCACTTTTAGTTTACAACGGAGTACTTCAAAAATTCGTGGCCAACCCTGAGCTGAATAACTCAAATACCAAGATCGTTGGCGGCAGTTTCTAACCTAGAGCATCTACCTTACTATCATGCCCGGCACAATCATCAAAACAAAGTATAGCGATATTACGAATCAGCCAGCACCAGATGCATTGGCACATTCGGAGCAAGCATACTCATTCGCATCAAATCGCCTTTTTATCGGTAAGACCAGCGGGGCCACGGTAGATCCGATCATCATCGGTGGTAAGTATTACACCGATATGATGGCTCAGACGCGCGGCGTTCTGACGGCAGATTCAGCAATCCTTGTCGACCAGTACAAGTGGGTCGACCACCTGATCACCGGTGGTCTGAAACTGACGACATCGAACGGGGCCGGACAAGAACTCACGTCTGTCGTCACAACGATCGGTGCGTCACCTGCAAATAGCGAACTTCCAACTGCTCTAGCGGTCAAGAGCTACACCGACTCTGTTGCAGCTGCACAGACGCTCACGTCTCTGGCGGATGTCATTATTTCGAGCGTGGCCAATGCTCAGGTGCTCATCTATGATAGCACTGCTCAGCAATGGCTGAATCAATCACTCTCTGGTGACCTAACGATCAGCAAGACTGGAGTTGTTACTCTGGCCAATACAGGCGTCACTGCTCAGACATATGGATCTGCCACAGCAATTCCTGTTCTGACGATTGACAGCAAGGGTCGCATTACTAGCGCTTCGACGGCGTCTCTGGCAACTTCTCTTTCGATTGCTGGCGATACCGGCACAGATTCAGTTGCTCTACTGACTGATACTCTGACATTCGTTGGCGGCGCCGGTATTACTTCTGCTGTTACTAATAATACTGTCACGTTGGACGTAGACAATACTGTTGCTCGTAATACTAACACTCTTAATTACTTTAGTGCTACTTCGTCATCTGAACTTGCACAAGTAATCAGCGATGAGACTGGAACAGGCAAGGTCGTATTCAGCACGAGTCCAACATTTACGACAGAGGTCGTCACTGATAGTCTGACATTCGCAGTATTCAATACGAATGCAACGACAGTCCAGGCCTTTGGTGCTGCAACTGATCTGGCGCTCGGCGCAACATCTGGTAATACCACGGTTCGCAACAACCTGATCGTCTCTGGTACGCTGACTGTCAATGGGAATACATCAACTGTCAACTCGACAGTCACGACACTGACAGATCCTGTCATTATGCTGGCTCAGGATGCTCTGGCAGCCGGCGACTCAAATGATCGTGGTGTCAAGTTCAATTACGGCGATGGCTCGCAGGTTCAGACCGGATTCTTCGGTATGGATATGCAGACCGGCCGCTTTGTGTTCAAGGCGACAGGTGCGACTGCCACAAATCCTGAGAACTTCAGCACACCTTGGTCAGATGCTCAGTTTGGTGAGATCTATGGTACCGGTGGTACACTGGGCAATGTCACTGTTGGAGTTGCCACTGACAACAAGATTACCACGACAAGTGGTACCCTGGTCATCGATGCTGCCAACAATACGGTTCAGATCGATGCGGATGCTCAGATAACTGGTACTCTTGCTGTTACGGGCGCAGTCACTCTGACCGTTCCTCTGGCAGTATCATCTGGTGGTACCGGTCTATCGAGCTACACCGGAAAGGCAGTGTTTGTCTCGAATTCCGCAGGAACTGGCGTAGGATTTGTGACCGGAACTCAGGGACAATTCATCACCTTCGATGCAACTGGTACCCCGGTTGCTGGAGGAACAATCGACGGCGGTACGTTCTAATAGGCTTTAGGCTAAGTTATAAATAGGTGGTCTGAGTTTTTACTCGGGCCATCTATTTTCGTTTTATAACTCAGAGTTTTTACTCGCTATGGCTAATCTCATTCTGCTCAAGAAGTCCTCGGTTGCCGCCAAGGTTCCTACCACTGGCGATCTGGATTACGGTGAACTCGCGCTCAATTACGCAGACGGCGCGCTGTACTATAAGACCTCGGGTAATGCAATTGCTCGGCTGAACCCGCCTGAGTCGGTCGGATTTGCTAATGTAGCAGTCAGCGGACAGAGCACACTTGTGGCTGATACAGCCGCTGGAACATTGACAGTTGCTGCTGGAAATGGCGCAATTACTGTTACCACAAATTCTGGGACCGATACTCTAACAATTTCGCACGCTGACACCTCATCCGTGGCGAATCTTTCGTCCGATAATTCTGCGGGAGTAGTGCTGCAGGACATTGCTTTCACCTTTGATACCTACGGCCATGTTCAGACCGCAACTGTAGCAACGACGAATCTTGATAGCCGTTATTTACAAACGGAATCTGATACTCTCGCAACGGTTACCACTCGTGGAAATACCACTGCCAATTCCATTACGATCGGCGGTCTGACTGTCAATGGGAATTCATCACTGGCAGGTGATGTTACTAATGTCGATTCCGTTTCCTTTGATTTGACCGCAGCAGAAGGCAGCGCAGTTGGTAAACTATATTGGGATGCCGGATTTGGATTATTGCGTTACGGTCTAGGCGGAGGAAACGTAGACATTGATATCGGTCAAACTGAGGTTGCTTATGTCCGAAATGCGGAAACGACAACCATCACAAAGGGTCAGGTAGTTTATCTGTTCGGCGCGCAGGGCGATCGCCCTTCCGTAAAGCTAGCATATAACACCACCGATACAACATCCGCAAAAACATTCGGCATTGCAGCAGAAAATATCGCAGCCAATTCTGACGGATTTGTAGTGACAGTCGGCACCGTTACCGGTGTAGACACATCAATGTATGCAGCTGGTGATATTCTTTGGCTAGGATCAACTCCAGGAACAGTCACCACTACCAAGCCAATTGCTCCGAATCATGGAGTATTTGTAGGAGTAGTGCAAAAAGTTAACCCGGCTGCCGGCCAAGTGTATGTCAGAGTTCAGAACGGATTCGAACTTAACGAGATTCACGATGTTCTGATCACCGCTGTCAATAGCAATCATAGTCTGTTCTATGATTCGTCCGTCAATCTCTGGAAGAATTATGCCCCTTCTGCAGCACGCACGAATCTGGGTCTGGGAACAATTGCCACACAGAACGCAAATTCAGTGGCTATTACCGGAGGTGCAATTGATGGTACACCGATCGGTGCAACTACACCGAGTACCGGTAAGTTTACGACTGTCCAGACTACTGGCAACGTTATTGTTGGTGGTAATCTGACGGTTACAGGAACGACGACCACTGTCAATGCCCAGAATTTGGCTATCTCCGACAACTTGATCATGCTGAATAATGGTATTCAGACTACGATCACGAACGTTTCTGGGTCTGGCACTGTCATAACCTACACAACTCTCGAGACGCACAATTATACTACTAATATGTCGGTGACAGTGACAGGAGTAAATCCGTCACAGTATAATATTGCAAACCAGACAATCACTGGTGTCACCTCGAATACATTTACGGTTGCCGGCTCTGCGACGGGAACATACGTCTCTGGTGGTATTGCGAGAGGTATGACCAATGCAAATCCAGATCTGGGGTTTGCTGCTGGATACAACGATGGAACTTACCGTCACGCCGGGTTCTTCAGAGATGCGACCGATGGTTATTTTAAGCCATTTAAGAACTATACGCCGGAACCTGATGCTGACATTTACATCGACACATCGCACGCATCGTTTGCTCTGGCCGATATCCAGGCAGCCAACTTCCGCGGCGCTCTGGTAGGAAATGCCACAACAGCCTCCACGCTGGCCGGTACTCCGACGATCAATGGAGTGACGTTCAATGGTGGATCTAACATTACCATTACCGCCAGCACCACGAATGCTCTCACGATCGGTGATGGACTAAGCGGTACAAGTTTCAATGGATCATCGGCAGTCACAATCGCTGTCAATAGTACAGTGGCTCGTCGCTCGGATGAGTTATATGTCGGCACGACAGCAATTGCTCTGAATCGTGCATCGGCCGCTCAATCATTGACTGGTATCAATGGAATTACTGGATCAACGACAGGAGTTGCAATCAATGCAGGGGGAAGTAATCAAAGCATTACTGTAGCTCCATCTGGCACTGGCCTTACTGTGCTAGGTCAGTCAATCGTTGGAGTGAGTTATACAAATGCGACAGTAGTAAATAGTACAGGATTCACCCCTTCAGTATTTGGCGGTCCGCGATTAAGTCTGGTATTACTCGATCAGGCTACAGCATTCGGATCGTCTCCATATTCAGCAATCGGATTTTATGGTGCTCGAGGACCTGGCACATACGATTCTCCATTTGCCAGTATTCTAGGCGGTAAAGAAAATACCACCCAAGGTAACAATCAAGGTTACTTTGACATTTATACTACTGCTTCTAACACTGTTCCGACATTCGCACTACGCGTAGATTCTGCTCAAAGAGTTGGTATTGGCACAGCTTCGCCAGCATATAAACTCCATGTCAATGTAGCCAGCACAGGCGTTGGGGCTAGATTCAACAACGGCGGAAACTACTTCGATATCGGCGGATTTTCTAGCGGTACAGCGTATATCAGAGGGTGGGAAAATATAGTTCAATTTGGGAATAGTTACAATGGACATACGACATTCATTACCAATGACACCGAAAGAATGCGAATCGATAATAGTGGTAATGTTGGTATTGGTACCACATCGCCATCTGCAAGACTAAATGTAGTAGGCGGAGATTTCTATCTTGAATATAAAGGATCTGGATCTTTTCAGGCGCCAAAGATTCGTTTACTCGGTGGTGATTCTGCTGGACTTAATAACAGCTTTGATATAAAGTATTTTAAAACTGCATCGACAGATCGCCTTGGATTTATCGATGGAGGAGCGGTAGAATGTCTGTCTATCGTCAATGGAGGAAATGTTGGTATTGGAACAATAAGTCCAAATACCACATTGCACGTTTATAAAACAACAAATGATGCCATAGTAAAAGCGCAAACAACTGCAGCTGGTGCATATTTCCAAGCAGATTCAGCTACAGATGGGTTTTATGGTTTAAAATTATCCAATTCAGGTACATCAAAATGGTTTGTTGGAGGATATGGAACAAGCGACTTTACATTCCAACTAAGTGAAGGCGGCACTGAATATGTTAGAATTGCTCGCAGCAGTGGTAACGTTGGTATCGGCACAGCTTCTCCATCGCAAAAGCTTGAGGTCACTGGTAATATAAAGCTGACAAATGGCGGATATATCTACGGAGATGGCGCAAATGCTCAGTTGCATTTAAGCAATGCATTAGGATCACAGCTGATCTATGGAAGTGTAGCGGTACGCGCTCTGGCAGCATCCGTTAAGCTTGTTGCAACATCAGAAGAAATCTCTCTGGTTAATAATAATGGATCACTATGGCTTACTGGTGCAGGTAATGTCGGCATTGCAACATCAAGTCCGGCTCATAAGCTAGATATTAATGGAAATGTTAATATTTCTGCAGGTAATCCATTAAGATGGGGAAGTGGAAATGCAGAAATTGTTGATAGTTCATATAACTTACTATTTAAGGTATATGATGGCACTTCTTCTGTTCAAGAACGACTGCGTATAACCAGCGCTGGTAATGTGGGCATTGGAACGACGACGCCAAACGAAAAACTTGAAGTTGGTGGAAATATCTCGATTAGAACCGCATCTGGAACCTATGGTTCCCTTCGATTTGGTACCACAAATGCATCCTATCTTGATACGTGGGCTGGAATCGATTCCGACTGGGAAAGCACCGGAGTCAATGTCGGAAATTTAAGATTCTACACGGCATACGGCACGCGTTCTGAAAAAATGCGTATCACCAGCGGCGGTAATGTAGGCATTGGTACCACAACTCCTGCTTCAAAGCTCGATGTTAATGGAATATCTACCCTTAGAGATACTATCAATATTGGCCCAAGTATCGGAGTAATTAGCTGGGGCTCTATGGGCGGAGGAACTGGTTTTGGTATTAGATCGGAAAGCGGAAGAGCTCTTTCGCTTGGAGCAAATGCAGCTTGGGATTATTTAGTAATCAATACATCTGGAAACGTCGGCATTGGCACCGCATTTCCGTCCTATAAGCTCCATGTAATGGGTGACGCTCGGATGGGTGCGAATGGCCAACGCCTGTATTTCTATGATGATGGCAATGCTCATATTCACTCCACGAGTACTCCGCTCTGGATAAATTCTGAGGACAATAGCAACATCTACATCAATCACCAGTACAACGGAGGAGTAATTCTCACAAAGTCTGGCGGCGGTAACGTGGGTATCGGAGAAGCGAGCCCCACACAGAAACTCCATGTCACTGGCAATGCTCGCATTACTGGCGCCCTCTATGATTCGGCAAATTCTGCTGGAACAAACGGCCAGGTTCTGACATCAACTGGCACTGGTACTGCCTGGAGTTCAACTGGTGCAGCAGTCACTGGTACAGGCACGACAGGTAAAATTCCAAAATGGTCCGCAACGACTGCTCTGGCCGATTCTGTCATCACCGAATCTTCTGGTAATATCGGTATTGACACCACACCGACTCAGAAGCTGGATGTCAATGGTAACATCGGCTGGGGTACTAATCACGTTCTGGCATATAGCACGATCACGACAACCGCGACAACAGCAAACCAGGTTATCACTTCGGTTTCCGCCACGACATACCGCACCTTCAAGTTCGTCATTCAGGCTGTCGATGCAACTGCTGGCAAGTATCAATCACAAGAAATTATGGCGATTCATAACGGATCGACAGTGGCTCACACTGAATACACTGCGATCAACGTCGGTGGTGCAGTCGCCACATATGATGTGGACATCAGCGGAAGCACAGTTCGACTGCTCTGCACTCCACTCTCTGCGAACAGCACCGTTTTCAAGGTCTCAATGCAGCTGATCAAGGTATAATAAATAGGTAAAACCGGAATTTAACTACCAATGGCAATCAAATCATTTCTTTCCGAGGGCGGATTTTCAGTAGGATCTGTGGGATCTGCACCTATTGAGGTCATCGACTCATCGGGTAACATCACGGCTGTCGGGCTCACAGTTTCCGGTAATCTTGTTGTAAATGGCTCAACGACAACGATTAATTCTACGACAACCACGCTGGATGACCCGATCTTTACTCTGGGCGGTGATACAGTACCCGCATCAGATGACAACAAGGATCGTGGTATTGAGTTTCGCTGGCACGACGGATCGCTGGCCAAGGTAGGATTCTTCGGATTTGATGACAGCACGGGCAAGTTTGTATTCATTCCAAATGCCACAAATACCAGTGAGGTTTTCAGCGGCACGAAAGGTACAATTGATGCCAATCTGGAGTGGGCAGACGTTCTGAGTAAACCAAGTCCGGTAGTTACTGTCACTCTGACTGGTGATGTTACCGGTACAGCAAATACCACGCTGACAAGCCTGGGTAATGGTACTATCACAATTTCCACGACAGTTGCTGCTGATTCGGTTG
>Ga0315903_10007411_pt1 | contig 13725 bp, 6 predicted proteins | sample LakEriMetagenome_7_FD_203524 | JGI IMG/M metagenome (GOLD analysis project Ga0315903, IMG submission 203524) | Freshwater fungal communities from buoy surface, Lake Erie, Ohio, United States - Buoy 2 MA119 | ecosystem: Environmental > Aquatic > Freshwater > Lake | place: USA: Lake Erie, Ohio...
CATTTGTTGAATAAATTGGATTCCCTGCTGCATCTACATCACCATTCCAACCTGCATGTTGTCTAATATTATATTTCCAAGCTTTCCCTTCTGCAACTGAAATAGTAGCATTGTCTGTCATTTCAATAACTGGGCATCTAGACCATTTGCTTTTATCAGAGGTGAAAACAATATCAATACTGTTTACTTCTTGCAATCTGTTTGCTATATTTCTATCCGCACCTGCATTACCAGCTCCATATTGTAATCCAAAAGCACATTCATTACTTCTATCAGTTGATACTAAGTTATAGGGTGCAAATGTTCCTTCAATTACATTTTCATATTTACCTGTAATATCTCTATTTAATAGACTTGTATTGGATACATTATCAAAATCAGTAAGTTGACAAGGATATGACGCGTCTGCCGTTGCATCGTAATCTGCACCAGAACGTATCCAGTTCAATCGACTCTTTCCTTCTCTATCCTTAACACCACTCAACCAAGCTTTATTTAAGTCATCATACAAAACAGTGCTTTCTATCAAGCCATTATTTCCTACAATCGGCTTATCACCTGGACGAACTTGCTGTTCTGTAGCACCAGAAAGACCCCAATCAAATTGACCATATTTGCGAAGATACTTTTCATTGTAAGTCTCTAGTGTACCATCAGCGAAAACCGTGTCGCCGGTTGAGATGTTGCGTATAAACCATGTAGAACTATCTGGTTTCGCCCCAGATAAAGAATCAGGTGTATATACCGCACTCGGAGCCTTCGGACTGCCAGTGTAAGAAGCTTTCGCATCGATCCAAACTTCATAATCACCAGCTTTAATACTATCTGGATTTACAACCTTTAAGCCAAATGGACCTCTGTTACCGACATAAGTAGGTTGATAAACGTGATAAGGGGGAACTAAAGCCGCAGCTTCTGATTCAGGACTGAATGATAACGGAATACCACCATTACCAATGCCTTCGATTCTTTTTAAACGCAGACCAGTTCCGTAATCAGCATAATTTTGAATATATAAATTATCAGTAGCTGGGTGAGGTATTGCAGCAATAACTTGAATAGGCAAGCCTTTTCCATCTGTTCTACTTTCTAAGTACCGTGTCTCTTGCAAAGAATCTATTCTATCCTTGTCAAATAATTTAGGCGCTGAAAACTCATTATGAGCATATGCTACCACTAAATAATAGTAAGTTTTGTAATTGATTAGATTTTTAGATGTCCCTACTGCGAATGCATCTTGAGTAATTTCAAAACTATGTACAATGCCTAAATCTTTACCTTCGATCATTCTTTTTGGAAGATAATAATCAGTAGAAACAGCAGGATCCACTTCAAAGTTTAAAATTTCCTTTATACCATTCTTTTTGTCACACTGAAATACGATACGCGCTCTATCTGTATTCAATGAACCATTCGTATTACGGAGATCAGAGATTGATGTGGATGCATCTTTCAACTGGTAAACTATATATCCTTCAAATTTATAAAGTGAATCAGGATTATTTGCTTTTACAGCAATTTCCTTAGCAACTTCTCTGTATTTTTTATCTGATAAGTTCGTACCGTATCCTTCTTTGAAATTGTTTGAACTAAATTCGTTATCAATATCAAAAACTAACTTGCCATCTAAAGGTTGATAATTCACCTTTGGTGCATTAGGTCCAGATGGTAATTGAAACCCTTGTTCAAATAACTTTTGTGCTTTATCATCACAAATCTGAATTTTAGAGAAACACGCGCTTGAACCTCCACCAACACTTGGAACCCAAACAGCTCCAATGGTTATATTTTGAGGCTCTGTACCTGGCTCCATCACAAATGGACCTGAACTATGCACAAAACGTCGGTCATTCGCTGTATTTCCTGCCAATACTTCAGACCATCCTCCTTTGCAAGGATCTCCAGTATATGAAAACTTTGTAACTTGACCGTTATTAGTTCGAGCATTTGGCGAGGTATAAAATGGTTGTCCATCACCCCAAAAACCAGTCATATAGTTGTAGTGCTCTTCTTTAGTATTGGGATCATCTTGACCATTAGCACCTCCATTTGTAAAAAATGTGAATGAGGTCATTTTTAACTCAATTCTTTTGGTTGTGTCATTCGGATCTTTATACTTTGGACCTTGGAAATAATCAATACCAACCATAGGTATATCAAAACCATAACCATTATTTCCTTCATCAAAGGCATCACCATTATAAAGAATACCTAAACCACGGGTTGTGTCACAACCAATGAAGTCATCAAATGCGGCACCTAAATCAGCATCAGAAAAAGTTGCCATATAGGTACTATCAATTGTAGAAGATCCCCATGTATAAACTCTATAATTATTAAAAGTTGCATCATTCAAACAATCGTTCGTATTAAATGCAAAAGCTGATGCATGTATTTCAAGATTCATCGATTCAGAACCTGAGTGTTGTTTTACATCCCCTTTATCATTAAATACCCACCATAAATATTGATCACCTAGAATTTTAGGATAATCTCCACCACGCCAATCATATCCTGGTAGACTATCAACATTAACATATTCTGCCATGTCACGATTAGGCATATTGGTAATCACTTGACCACCTGCACCCAATGCTTCGGTGTTACCTTGCGCTGGCCATTCTCTAATAATTTTAGGTACGCTTGATAATTGACCTTGAATTGAGTTTCTAATGTCTTGTACATTGGTGTAAGCAGCATATAGATTACGAAATGTTGTAATCTCGGCAGCATTAATTTTCCATATTTTATCCCATTGCGAGCAAACCTCTGGAGTCACCTCAGCTGTTGCTGCGTTCAATGGTCCAGCCCAATAGTCATTACCTCTTTGACGATAGGTTTGTGCGGCTACAAATACGAGGTTAGATGATCTTTCACGACCACCAATCCAAATAGAACCAGCAAACAACGAATTCTTTTTACTTTGTTTTGGCACTTCATATTGTGCGGTACCACTTGGTATATCCCACCACATATCACCACCATTCATGAGACGCGCACGAACATTATTGACATCCAAATCTACGGTTGCTGTGGTCGCATTACAACCAGCAGCTGTTTTATTTAAGCCTTCTGCTCTTTTAATCTTCTTATTAGGTGCTGCGAAGGATATTGAAACAACAGCACTTAAACTTAGAACTGATATTAAAAACTTTGTCATATTAAAAAATATTTTAATTAGATAATTTAAATTAGAAATCGAACGTTAAACCTAAATTGATTCGACGAGGGTTGTTGAAGTTATCAGGATTCAACAATCGTATTTGATATAAAGTTTGAACTGACTCTTGGAATTGTAAGGTGCTTAAGTATTGAATACCTTGTGGTGAAGTTAAGAAACCATCATCGTCACCCAATCCTGTAAAACGGTAAGCCCCTAGTATATTTCTTGTGTTTAGTAAATTAGTTACTAAAACATAAAAGTTAACAAAGAATGGACGGCCGCCACTAATTGAGTTACCCTCATTATCTTTCTTCTTACCTATGGTAGCTATTTTGAGCGATTTATCAAGCTTTAAGTTTAACTCATAGTTCCAAGGTAAGCGAGAGCCATTGATACTACCAATCATTGGCTGACCGTTAAAGTCACCACCTTCAACTAAAGTAGCTAAAGCTGTTTTTGAATAAGGCTCACCACTTCTTGCACGAGCAATTAAATTAATTCCTGAATTTTCGAAAGGATAATATTTACCTACTTTAGGACCTCTCATGTTATCACCGTTAAAACGATAGTCAATTCTTGAAATAAGTGTATGGCGGGCATCATTGTTTAATGGGAAAACACTACGCAAGTTTGGTTGGTTGGTGTTTAATAATGAACGTTGAGATGATGCATCCGATCCTGTACCTTCAGCAAATTGTAAAGTATAATCTATCTTTACACGCAATGGTCCATTTCTACGAAAATCTAAGGAAACTGTAGTACCTGTTGTAGATGAAAAGTCTCTATTGCCGTAGGTCTGATAGGTAATAGGATATGCTAAGATGAGACGTTGTAATTGTATTTGGTTTCGACGCTCACGATAATAAGCTTCAACTGTTAAAGATGCTTTAGAAGAAAGCTTTTGTTGATATCCAAGCGAATAATTGACAGCTCTTTCCATTTTAAGATTCGCATTGCTAATTGTTCCTTGACGCTCAAACAAGTAAAAATAATCGTCTGGGGTAACTTGGCTAGCTACGCTCGGTTGTTGGGTAATAACATCGTAGTTACCATAAAATAAAGCCTCCTCAGAGATTGGGAATGAGAACTTGATACGAGGTGAAACTGAAATTTGAGGCTTAAAATCTTCAAATGCGTTGTCAACTTTGTAGTTTGATTCTTTAATTTTTTGAGTCTTATCCTGTAACCAAGGTTGTATTGGGTTACCACCTGCATATAAACCAGATAGTACAGTCGGGTCAGATATTTCTTTACCAAATGGATCATACCAAACATCTCCGTTACGATAGCCTACAATGGTAGGAACATCTGCATCGTTGGTGTTTACATAAGGGACATAGTCACTATCAAAAGCAGAAGCTTGAGGTGCTTGAGAGCCATCTGCTTTGCTTGTGGCAGTTAAATAAGTACCAGGTTGTAAATCACTATTCTTACGAACTCCATATAGTGAGTAAGGATCACGAAGTACTTTTTGATTTGCGTCATATCGGTCAATACGTAGGCCAATATTGAAATTCAAATCTTTATAAGAGAATCTATCTAGAATATAACCGAACATATAAATAGGTCGGAATGATCCAATAGGTCTTTCAAAATCACCTCTTGCATCTTTTTTTGTCCAAAAATCATTGAAACTTGGTTGACGTTTGATTCGATTACCCTTATAATCGTATCCAAAATAAGAAACAATATCCTGACCATTATTGAAGAAATCGTCAGCCTCAAACATATCAATATTGAAGGTACTTGGATCCATATTGTCTATATCCAGAAAAGTGGTATTTAATTCTCCACCAGGTAAATTTAATTTCTTACGCAACTCTTTATCAAAACGAGAGTGAAGGCTTGCCGTGTATAGCGGATTGTACTTAATGGTATCGAAAACACTCATTTCGGCAGTTCCATTTTGCAAATCTTGTAATGTGTAATTTTGACCACCAATTACAAAAATTGGATTGTTCTTGTCTAGATCGGCAAATTGTCGATTTGCATTCAATCGCATAATACGCCATAAGTTTGCGGCACCAACATTACCTGCACCAGGAGTCATTCTAAACTCTCTTGTAGTTCTTTGCTCATAGCCTAAGCCGAACTGAATATTATGCGTTATTTTATCTTTTTGTTTAATTCCTTTTTTTGCACCTTGCTCAATATCAAAAGATGCCTCAAGGTTTACATTAATCTGATCTGCGTTTCTAAAAGTATATAAATTATTTTGGTCGCCGATATTATCCATCAATCCACCATACACGTTACCAACTCCATCACCATTTAACAAACCACCAAAACCAGCAATATCACTTGCATTGCCTACTTTAAAACGACTATCTGCAAAAATAGATTTTGTATAATTCTCTAAGACTGGATTTATACCTGCTGGAATGAATTTAATTGAGTCAGTTTGAGGTCTGTTTTGTAAAGCCAAACCTCTATAACCTCCAACACTTGAATCTAAACGATATTGTTGACTATTGAAAGATTGGAATCTACCTAAGTAATTGTAATTAAATAAATTGTCTTGATGAACGCGATTCGTGCGGTCATTAAAATCCTTTTGATAAATTAATTGAATAGAATAAAATGCGTTAGTGATAGAAGATATCTTAGCATCTTCTTTTAATTTATCAGAACTCTTACCTAACTTTTGAGTCATACGAACGTAACTTCTGGTCGAATAATTAGATGTTTGAGGATTTGCTTGAGGGCTGAAAGCCGAGTTCTTAAACTCATAATCATTGGAAACATTGCGGACAAAATTGGTAAATACAGTAAAGCCTAAGTTCTCAGAAGGCTGAAAATCAATTTTACCTATTAAATTGGCGCCCCAAGCGCTTGCATTATCGCGGGCTCTTACTCGTTGAAAATCTGATTGAGTTACAGCAGTGGCGGCAGATACAAAATTTAAAGCCCCTGTAGGATTGGCAATTAATGGATTTGCTTCTAATCTTGCTTTCGCTTCATCTGTTAATTTATAATTTTTAAAATGCGAAGGATTATTGTCCTTATCGTAAGTAAAGGCTCCATTCACCGAGTACCCTAAGATTGTTCTTTTCTCGGTTCCGCCTTTTACTTTCTGCTTTAACAAAGGGCCTGCCAAATCTACGGAAATCAAATTATTGTTATAACCTTCTATAGAATGTTGGGCTTGCACACTACCGCTTGTTTTACTTTGAATACCCCTTGTGGTGATACCCACAACACCTCCTGTTGCGTTACCATATTTGGCTGACATGCCATTACCAATCAACTCTAGCTGATCAATTGCACTCGTTGGTAAGTTTACACCAGCATTACCACCACGTACACGAATAGGGATACCATCTACCATATATATTGTACCAGTTGTTCTGTCTCCACCCACCGAAATCTGATCGTTGGATTTCCTTTGATAAGAACCTGCATTTAAACCTACTAAGTCAGATACGCTATTATTGTTAGCAGCTTGTTTGATTTCTACACGGTCTATTACCTTGTTGGTTGTTGTGTGAGGATCAATAAGTGGAACTCTGTATGAACTTACTTTTGCAGTTTTCAAAACTTTTGTTGCCTTTTCCATTTTAACATCCAATTTGGTCGATTTATCCGAACCAACCAATACTCCTGTTATTTTTTCGGTTTGGTAACCTGCGTAGGTAACAATAATATCGTATTTACCGGGTGATAATGGCTTAATTTTATAGTTACCATTAATATCGGATTTGGCACCGCCTTTACTAACTCCACCTTCCTCTGCTCTTATAGTAACAAAATCAAGTGCTTGGTTTTTTTCATCGGTAATACGCCCATAAATGTCACCAGATTGCGATGCTTGCCCAAAGGCGATATGCGTTACGAATAAAAAGGCTGTTAGGAGTCTAAATGTCTTAATCATATGTTTAAGTGTTAGATTAGCTTATAAATTTAAGTTAAAATTAAAGTCAGAATTCAGAGTTCAATCAATTATATCAGTTTTTTTTTTATTATTCGGCAAACTTACTAAAACGAGCGGTAAATCAAAATTATGAGCGGTATTTTTCAAGGCTATGAATTTATGAGGCTTTTTTATTTTTGACTTGACAATTATCTTGCCACGTTCACTGCGCGTTTTTCACGTATTACCGTCACTTTGATTTGCCCTGGATATTGCATTTCTTTTTGTATTTTGTCAGCTATTTCAAATGAGAGTTGATCGCTTTGTTCGTCACTTACTTTCTCTGCTTCAACAATTACGCGTAACTCTCTACCAGCTTGGATTGCATAAGCTTTTTCAACGCCACCATATGACATTGCCAAAGTTTCTAAATCCTTGATTCTCTCTAAATAGCTTTGCATTATTTCACGACGGGCTCCAGGTCGGGCTCCGCTTATTGCATCGCAAGCTTGAATAATGGGTGAAATTACATAACTCATTTCCATCTCATCATGGTGAGCACCTATCGCATTTACAACGGAAGGATGCTCGCCATACTTTTCAGCTAACTTAGCTCCTAATAGGGCATGAGATAATTCAGTTTCTTCTTCAGGCACTTTACCTATATCATGTAATAGACCAGCGCGCTTCGCTAGTTTAGGATTCAAGCCCAATTCAGCAGCCATAATACCACATAAGTTAGCTGTTTCGCGAGAATGCATTAATAAATTTTGACCATAAGAAGATCGGAAACGCATGCGACCAACCATCCTCACTAGCTCTTTATGCATACCATGAACGCCCAATTCAATCACTGTGCGTTCACCTATTTCCATTATTTGTTCTTCGATTTGCTTTTTTGTTTTTTCAACTACTTCTTCAATTCGTGCGGGATGCATACGACCATCTTGTACCAAACGCTGTAATGAGAGGCGAGCTATTTCGCGTCGAATTGGGTCGAAACTACTTAAAATAATCGCTTCTGGTGTATCATCGACTACTAAATCAACACCTGTAGCCGCTTCCAGAGCACGAATATTACGCCCTTCACGACCAATAATTTGCCCTTTGATGTCATCACTTTCTAAATTAAAAACTGTAATCGCATTTTCGATGGCTGTTTCTGCAGCAGTTCGCTGTATAGTTTGAATGATAATTTTCTTAGCTTCTTTATTGGCTTTGGTCTTGGCTTCTTCCATTATTTCCTGCACGTGAGCCATTGCATTGGATTTAGCCTCATCTTTAATTGCTTCGATTAACTCTGCTTTGGCTTCTTCTGCTTTCAAGTTAGATATTTTCTCAAGCTTTTTAATATGCTCGTCATGTTGCTTCGTCAAATCCTCCTGTTTCTTGGTAACCACTTCTACTTGTCGATCAAGATTAACTTTCTTTTGATCGTATTCTTGAATTTGTTTTTGTGCTTGTTGGGTTTTTTCGTTTAAATCTTTCTCTTTCTGTTTGATACGATTTTCACCTTCAACTATCTTTTGGTTGCGACTAATCACATCTTTTTCATGCTCCGACTTGAGTTGTAAAAAATGCTCCTTTGCCTCAAGTTTCTTCTTTTCCTTTAAGGTTTCGGCATTCGATTCAGCATCTTTTACGATACGTTCGGCTTGGTGTTCTGCTTCTTCAACGAGTTTCTGGGTATTTTTAGTAAATAAAACTTTGCCGACAAAAAGTCCTATGATTAAGGCTGCAATCGCAGCGATTACTGTAATGATAATTGGGTCCATATGTATATATCAAGTTCATATTTTTAAGGATAATTGATAAAAAATTAACTTAAAAAAATGTTCGTTTTAAATTTGTTAACACGCGAATATAAGAAAAGATTTCGTGTAATCCATTTTTTGGCCGTATTTGACTTGCTGAGGTTTGAAGAAATTAAATGGAAATATCATGATGATTCACTTCAAATTGTGTATTCATGATTTATAGATTTATATGAGTTCTTTTTGAGTCTCAACTTGGTTGGCGATTTCAATGCCGCAAGATTATATGTCAGAAGTCCACATTCCAAGTTCGAAAGTACCGCTAGCTGCAACCAATTTCTTTTACGAAGGAATTGCAACTAATCATTGAATTTGAATTAAGCTTTGCTTTTAATCCATGTATTTTTACATTTGTAAGTAATGAAAAAAAATCAGCCCATAGGTATTTTTGATTCAGGCATTGGTGGACTGACCGTAGCGCGGGCTATTAGCGAGGTTTTACCGAATGAGCAATTCATATATTTCGGCGATACGGAGCATATGCCATATGGCGGGCGTTCTGCGGAACACATCTTAATGTATTCTATAAAAATTGCTGAATTTTTAATTGAAAGGGGCGCTAAAATTTTGGTTATTGCTTGCAATAGTGCTTCAGCAGTCGCTTATTTCCACTTAAAAGCACTCTACGAAAATAAAATAGACGTAATTGGTGTTATCAAACCTGTGACTGATTATATCAGTACACAGAATTTTAAAAAAGTAGGTATTATCGGAACTAAACCTACCGTGCAAAGTGCTATGTATGAAAAATTATTGCTCGAAACCAAACCCTCTCAAAAAGTTGTGAGTATGGCTACTCCTTTATTAGCGCCAATGATAGAAGAAGGATTTTTTAATAATAGCATTTCGCAAACCATCGTAAATTCTTACTTATCAAATTGGCGATTTAAATCAATAGACGCCTTGGTGTTGGCTTGTACACATTATCCTTTGATAAAAAAAGAGATTCTTACATATTATCAAAAAAAAATAACCATTATTGATACTACCGAAATTGTGGCACATGCAGTCAAGAATTCATTGATGACAAATGGCTTATTATTTGAAGGTAAAAGAAAAGAAAATTTGTTTTTTGTCTCAGAGTATACGGAAAGCTTCGAAAAAACCACCAAAACCTTTTACGGCACGCAAGTTAAAATTGAAGAAATAAGCTTACATTACGATTGAAATTTAGCATGAGTTTATTTATACAGAAAGCAAAACAAGAAGGTCAGAATCATGGCTGGATGTATTGGTTGGGTGCTATTATATCTTTCCTTGCAGGGCAGGTATTAGGTATGATACCCGTGTTAATGATTACCATCCCAAAAGGTTTATTTACGATTGAAGAAATTAGCGATCCCGCAAAACTTGGTATTGATACGAATTTGTTTTTCTTCCTCATGTTACTGCCATTCATTACAAGTTTTATAGTACTCTGGATTTTTATTCGTGTAGTACATAAAAAAAGATTTCTTATTTCATTTACCCCTTTCGACAAATTCGATTGGTCTAAATTATTTTTTGCATTTGCACTTTGGTTTGTAATGAGTTCGGTGTACGATATTATTTTTTATGCCACAGATAAGAGTAATTATGAATTTCATGGATTTAATATGCCTTCGTTTTTATTCTTATTTTTCATAAGTATGCTGATTTTACCTATTCAAACTACATTCGAAGAATTATTGTTTAGAAGTTATTTGATGCAAGGCATCGGTATGTGGAAACCTTACAAAATTGTTCCATTGATGGTTACATCGGTAATTTTTGGACTGATGCATATTGCTAACCCTGAAGTGAATGAATATGGCAACTTAGTGTTAGTACAATATATAAGTATTGGGTTCTTACTCGGCTTACTTACTTTACAATCAGACTCTATGGAATTTTCGCTAGGCTTGCATGCTGCTAATAACATTTATGGTTCCTTAATAGTGAGTTTCAAGGGCTCAGCGCTGAAAACAGACACTTTATTTTATGCCAAAAAAATGATGGTCGATTGGCGTACTGTTATCTTGTATTTAAGTATTCAAGTTATTTTCTACCTCATCATACGATATAAATACAAATTACATTCGCTACAGGATTTATTTCAGAAATTCTCAGTGTAAAACCAGCTTTTGCGTTTCGAAATTAGAATTTAAAGTTTAGTTTTTCTTCCCTGGTTGTTTGGCACGTTCTTGCTGCTGCTTCTGCATTTCCATCATTTTCGTCATGAATTTATTCTCTTTTGCAGGCTCATTTTTCTTAGCTTGTATTTGTGCATGAATTTTGTCTGGGTCGATAATATATTGTTGAATTACAAATTGAATAGCCAACGTAATTACGTTCGAAACAAAATAATAAAATGTAAGGGATGCTGGTAAAGAATTGAATATCCCAAGAAACATAACCGGCATAATGAAAGGTAAATATTTCATCATCGGATTGCTTTGATCTTGTGGTGTCATATTCATACTATACAGAGCAAGTATTAAACTTGTAATCACAAACAAAATCGTAAACAAACTGACGTGATTGCCATAAAATGGAATATCGAAACCGAAATTTAAAATAGAATCGTAAGTAGATAAATCTTTTGCCCATAAAAATTTCGATTGCCTTAATTCAATAAGTTGCGGAAAAAATGCCAACAATGCAAAAAACACAGGCAATTGCAACAACGCTGGCAAACAACCTCCTAATGGGTTGACCCCAGCTTGACGATACAATTTCATTTGCTCAACGCCAAAAGCTTGTTGGTCATCTTTATGCTTAGCACGCAACTCATCAAGCTCTGGTTTTAAAGCTTTCATTTTGGCGCTCGACACATAACTTTTGTAAGTGAATGGCGACATCAACAAACGAATAATAAATGTCAAAAACAAAATCACCAATCCATAGCTACTAAACATTTTCGACAGAAAATTCCAAATAGGTAAAATGAGCCAAAGATTAATATATTTTACAAAACCAAAAATGCTATAACTCAATGGCATCATTTCTTGCAAATCATTCCCTAAGGCTTTGAGTGCTTTATAATCGTTCGGACCTAAATACATTTTGTATTCTATGGTTTGCGGATTATTTAAGGTAAGCAAGGCATTAAAGCTTGATAATGTTTTTTTGGCCGTATCAACTTTTAAATCCGAATTAATTTTAGCAGCACCCACTGTTTTGCCTTCTGCAATGAGGGTTGTATTAAAATAATGCTGTTTGAAAGCTAGCCATTTGATATTGTCTTTAAGTTCTTTAGTTTCCTTTTCGCTGATTGTATAATTGTCGATTCCTTCTTTTTCAAGATTATAGCTAACTTGGGTATTTTGTTGTTGTGATTGTAAATCATTTTCAGTTAATAACGATAGTACGGACCATTCCAAACTAGCTGCGGAAGAGGCATTCGGATTGTTGAGCAATACTTTATTATCTAGGATAAATCCATTTTCTGCTAAACTATTTATAATAGTTAGATTAGGATTATAAAATGTAATACTCTTTTTATCGGCGCTTAAAGCTGCATTAAAATCTAGCGCGCGAGAGTGTATTCGTGAGCCTACGTTACTTAAGTAACTATAATCAGTAAAATTTTCATCCCCTTCAAAAAGTATAAGCGGTTTACCCTCACTGGTTTTATAATTTTTAAGAAATACTTTTTTTGCTCTTGCACCTTTAGAGCTAAATGTAATAGCGATGTCTTTATTTTCGACAATAAATTCTTGTTCAGGGGCATTAACCACCAAACTCGTATCGCCAAGCACTAAACTATCTCTGGAATTGATTTTGAGGCTATCCACTTTCACCACTTTTGGAGGATTCAGTTTTGCATTTTTAACCGAATCATCGTGTTTTTGTTTCAGATAAGCAGTTTGAGCATTTTGGTTGTAAACCACGTAACCGATGAGCAAGAGTATCAACAAGCCGAAGCCAATAAGCGTATTTTTATCCATTTAAAATAAAATTGGCTGCAAATATAGGTATTTAGATGGCTTGTGTTTCGGGTTTTTATTAGTGGTCGAAATCGAATCTATATGGTAAGTGAAACTAAATTGAAGAAAAATGTTGAATTTCTCTAATACGGATAATTCCTTTTGATTGCCTTAAATCACCTAATTATGGCATAAAAAGAAATAAATATGACTTAGGTATTTTTCAGTAAGCTATCATATAGGATATTTGAATTGAAATTATCACTTGAGACAACATTGAATTACCGAATAATCGAATTACTACTTTGGATATTATTATGGTTCATTTAAAGGTTGGTTTAATGGATAGTTTATGAAATTACTTGAATGAAAAATTTTTATACCACTTAAGACAAAATAAAATGATCTACAAAACCCTACTTAAAAAAATTAGTACTTTTATGCTTATTATTTTAGGCATGATTAGTTTAACTTCTCAATTCAGTTGTAAGAAAGCGCTTGAAGAGCAAATTAATTCTCCTTCTAATTCAAAAAGCAAATTAACTCGAGCTGCCAGTAATAAGGTCAGTGTGAATCCGTATTCAGTTGATAACATTCAAAAATCATTGGCTGAATTACATCGTAATGAGACTTTAGATCAAAATCGAATTTATTATTACTATAAATTTAATCCAGAGAAGGTAACTGGAGATATTTTAAAAGAACTTGAAAATGACAATAGTTTAAAAATCTTGGATTACCCATTTGGAGATGGCAATTTATATTCAAAAGATAATTCAGAATTAACACTAGAAGATTTAGAAAGTAGAAAAGATGGTAATTTATATATTGTGTATAAATCTACCTCAAATATTGATTACATTTTTAAGAACGGTGCAGATATCGATGCCTTAAAATTAGATGAACTTTATTTACCTCAACCTAATGATCAAGATTTGCAACTTCAAGCTTTAATTAGTTCTGGATATACTTCAGAGCCTGATATCAGCTCCCTTAAATTTAAATTACCTT
>Ga0315903_10007412_pt1 | contig 13724 bp, 20 predicted proteins | sample LakEriMetagenome_7_FD_203524 | JGI IMG/M metagenome (GOLD analysis project Ga0315903, IMG submission 203524) | Freshwater fungal communities from buoy surface, Lake Erie, Ohio, United States - Buoy 2 MA119 | ecosystem: Environmental > Aquatic > Freshwater > Lake | place: USA: Lake Erie, Ohio...
GCATAGTGAGGCAACGGTCTTTAGACTGCTAATCAGTTCTTTGCGATCGCACTTTACAGACCCAGACATCTGTTTAAGTCTCACGTCAACAAGGATTGATCTCACTGGCGGAAATGGCTGTGCGATTAGCGGCGAAATAACGGTCAGAGCGTGACTATGAAACCAGATATGGTTGTTAGCCAAGCTTACCTCCGTCTCGGCTTGGGTGATGTGCAACACCTCTTTGAGCGATCGCGCAGGTATCGTTACATTAATCAGCTTCTCGCTCAATTCGGGGTGGACGAACCTGATACAAGAGCCTCGATAGCCATCGGTTGCCGTAAAAGACAGGAATCTGGTTGAATCGTCTTCGCCATCAACGATTTCGTCGTACTCCGCTAAGTTCACACCCGCAAGTGCAGGCTTGGTTTCGTCGTTAGATACAAGCTTCAAGGTAGCCGCAATACCGTCCCGCAGTATATCTGTGGCGATCGCAAAGGTGTCGGCATCAGTAATCTTGGGAGTGCTTGGGTATGAGTCGGCGCTAATGGTCGGTAGTGAGATTTTACTCTTGCCGCACTTAATAGTGGCAATACCTTCGGATACCCTGATTAAAATTTCTTCGCCTTTGAGAGATTTTACCGCGTCGGAGAATCGCTTGGCGTTGAATGCGATCGCCCCTTCTTCCTTAATATCGTTGCAGTCTTCTCGACGGATTAGCCCCAACTTTAAGTCCGTAGCTGTGATGGTGAAGAGATTGTTCTTGGCTTCGAGTCGGAAGTTTGTTAGTACTTCTTGTGGTGGTGACTTGGGAACAGCTTCTTTTACCGCGTCCACCATCGATTTTAATGTTTTAAGGGGAATTGTTAGTTGCATTTTTGTCATTGCTTTTTAAACCTCTTATAAACAGTTTCTGTATACTCGGCAATACTGGGGTAGGAGTTACCTCCATAGGTTTGGGGGCGAGCGTTGTTGAATAGAGACGGATCTCCCGAATACCAAATCGAAGCAGCTTTCCGAATTTGTTCTTCTTCGGATTTTGATGTCGGCGCGACCTGTTTTAAGGCTTCCTCTAGCTTGCAGTCAATGATCTTGACCTGCTTAGTCTTGTCTTTAAGGAATTCCTGTTCGGTTAATGGGGAGCCAAGGCATTGAGTACTCCACGATTTGATGTTATCAGGCATTATCTGCCCGTAACCCAATGCGCCGCTATCTGCATTAATAGCTTTATGGTCGTGGTTTGATTCTTGACCAGCGATCGCATTACGAAGTCTCTCGACAACAGGTTTGGTTGGAGCCTTAGTCGGCTCTTTCCCTTGTAACAACCAAGACACAATACCTCTCGGAGGATCAATCAACTCGCCCTTGAGCTTAACTCCGACATGCAGGTGTGGACCGCTAGACGCTCCCGAATTTCCAGACTTGGCAATCATTGATCCAACGGGATGTCTACCTGAATAACATTCATTTAGGTGGAATAGCTCGATTTCATATTCGGGCAACAGGGGACTGGTTACATAAGCTGCCATCCCTTCTGGTGGATTAAATGGGTTGAACGGGCAAGCAACATCTACAAAACCGTCATGAAAGCTACTTTTAGAACCTAGTTTCCCGATCGCGTAAACAGGAGTTCCAACTGGAGTTGCGATGTCAACGCCTTTGTGGTCTTCGCTACATGATGGGCATGGCTTTTCTCTCTTACCAAAGCCAGAAGTGACTTCATAACTTAGAACTTTATCTCCAACCTTTAGTGGCGCATTGAAGTCTTCATCGGGCTTAAAGTTAACTTCGAGGGATGGTTTAGCGGTAGTAGGAAATCCTAGAAATCTGTATGCCCACTTCACTGAATCATTGGCTGGTTTATAGGCGATCGCGACACCAAGCAATGCGATCGCTAAAAGTTTAGCGCCTCTCCAACGAGCTTCCCTCTTTCTGAGATTCTCGTGGTAATAAAACTGATCCGGCTTCGGAAGTTCTTCTAGCTTTGGTTGTGGTGGCAGGACTGACTGCTTCTGGCTTAGTAAAACCATACTTAATGGGCTCGTCTAAAGTTTTATCAATCTGCACATATAGCTGCTTGCTTGAGTCTGTTAGGAACTTGATGTAGGAGACGGTTCCTTTCTTACCTTCGCAAAAATAGTTAGGAAATTCTTTGAGTACCTGTCTTGTTGTTTTGCCTTCAAGCTTGAGGGCTTGACTCATTGGTACAGGTGTTGTTTGAGAGGGGGTGGTAAGGCAGTCTTCAGTGTTGCCATCGAGTACTTTTGCTAGCTGCGTCTCCGCGATCGGGCGGAGATCTACGAAAGCAAGGTAGCCTTCTTCTGGGAGATTAAAAAAAATAGCGATAAGCGCACCTAGCAACAATGCGTCTATCGCTATGTCACATTTTTTCATTGGTTTAGCGGCGATTTGCTCTTTCTTCGCGAGGTGAGAGGGCGATGTCATTACTGGCTTTTAGGTTATCAGCAACGGACTTATCGTAAATAGCTGAAGCTGGAGCGGAGACTGCTCCTTTGATGTTTACAACTAGGTTATTGCCGATCGCACCTGATAATCCACCCGCTTCTGCGTTTGTTAGCTGTCTAGCGTTCGACGCAAACAAAGCTAAGCCTCCCATCCACGCCGCAGGGATGATGCCCAGCAAGGCGAAGAATAACATTACTGCATGAAATTTATTATGCCAAGCCGCAGATAATAGGGCTCGAAAAGCGACAACAATAGACCACCAATGCTTTGCATCAACGAGCCATAAAGGAGCCTCTCCAGAGCCTCGATTATCTGCCTTTCCGTCGCCGTCATAGTCGATCGCTGCCGACCCTTTCTTTCCGTAAACAATACCATAAGCGTCTGGATCTGCTGTTTTCATTGATTTTCCTCCTCCACCGCCCTGTGGCGGCATATTTCCTGCATTCATGAGTTTTAAGCCGTTCTAGCAAACGGCACTACATTGTCTTTACCGATCGCGAGGATTCTATCGAGTTCCTCCATAGTGTCCTCCACCGATTCTTCAGCGTCTTCCGATTCCTCGAAATCGAACCTGAAGCCATTTAGATGTTTAAGATCTGGTCCCAACGCAATTCTTGGAATACCCATTGTTATGAGCATTACGGGGCGATCGCCTTCTTTCTTCGCCATAGCGATCGCTTGATTAAGTTGTTGCTCAAGCAATAATCTTTGGGCTTTGTCTTGAAATAAGTAAGAGTCTTTCAGCGCCCTAACGATAGGGGCGTAGCCAACATCGTTGTTTTCGCCGACACGACCCTGAGCCAATACCGAGAAACATTCACGGGCAGGACCACTAAACCCGATCTCTCCGCAAAGATGGGAGATTGAAACAAGTATTAACTGAATACCTAGTTCCCTACCCATCGAGATGATCTCGCCCAAGGGTTCAGCAAATTCGTCAACCCTTTTAAGGCGCACGATATCGGCGTAAACTTTGTACCACTCGTCAAGGATGAGATAGTGTTGGGAGAATTTTGGTACTGGTTTGCCTTCTCTCAACGCCTTCTGAACAGCCTTTCTTCTTGCTTTCAGCTTGGCGTAAGTCTTGTTAATAGCCTCTAGCGCTGCATCAAGCTGTTCGGAAGGGGTGTCTTGGTTGAGGTAGGTAACAATGTCGGTCGATTGCTGTAACCCGAACCAGTCAGTAGTCTTAGGATCAACAATATTGAATGTGGCTTCAGGCTTATCGGTCATTAAGCGCTGAATAATAGCCTTCAATGTTGTGGACTTGCCAGCGCCAGACTTTGTGGCGATCAAGATGTGGAGAGTCGTTTTTGTGATCTCACCAATGATATCGCCAGTAAATACGCCCTTTGAGTACTCGGCGACAGCGATCGGCTCGTCGTCAACGTAAGATTCCTCATCGAACTGAGGTTTCTTCGCGATAGGAGCAGTCTGTGGGCGAGGAACCGACATCCTCTGAACATTGTTGTTCTTGATAATTACTGGCGTGGCAACCTGCTGATTATGGCGAGGCTGCTCTACAGGTTTGTCATCTTCTTGAGCTGCGGGTTGTTCTTCTTCAAGGTTGCTTGCCAAGCAGATACCTGACGCGATCGCCATAGCGAGAAAACCAGCAGTAATAATAGGATTGTTATAGGAGCTGGGCTGAAGTACAGCCTGTTGCCCATGATCGTTAACATTTGAATCTACTCTCCTGTACTCATCAACAGATTTGAATAAGTAGTCCTTGGGGATTGCTGACCATGCTCCAGCGCCAAGCCAAGCAAAACAGCTAAGAGCTAGTGCAGCATTTATTGTTGACTTTTTCATAGCTTTTTGTTGAGTTGGCGAGCTTTCTCGTTGGCACTGGAATTTAGTAAGTCGATCCTCGCGTTGTAGCGATTTCGCAGGGCCAGCTCGGTTAGTTCGGGATCGGTTTCAACCAATTCCACTCTTCCTTCTCTGGCTGATTCGATCGCACGAAGGTTTGTGGTCGCAATAACCATTTGCGTAGCATCTTTAGCAAGAGAAGCGGCTTTGCGGCGATCGCTCCATGCGGCTTCTTGGAGATTTAAGTAACAGTCCAATCCAATAGGCGATCGCAAACATTGCTTGTCGCCAGACTGGACGGCTTTATTTGCGTCGATCACATACTTGGCGGCGAGAATGCGGATAGCGGCTTTCTCGTCCTGCCTCAATCCTTCTTCGGCGAGGGAATTAAAGTCAGCAAGTGTTTGGGCTTGCTTTTCTTTGTTCTCGGCTAGGATTTGCGGAGCTACATCAGCCAAGGTCTTTGGCGTGTAAGGCAGGATTTGCTCCGCAGGTTTGGGTTGACTGCTTGCCACTGCCATTACCCCGATAATCAGACAGGCAGCACTCATACCTGCAAGAATCAGATTCTTTGGGGTAAGTAAGTTTTGCTTTGGCTGCGCGAGGACTTGGGGCGCAGTGGCAAGTTGGCTTGGAGGTTTGCTAGCGATCTTAGGGGTGGGGACTGGAGAATCGGCGATCAATTCTTCAAAGTCCTCTTGTGTTGCGGCAGGGTCAAACATGTCATTTAGCTCCCAGTCAGTAGTGCTTGTGCCAAGGGATCGGAAAGGGTATTGGATGTCTGGGCGAAAGCACTCTCGATCTCTATCCCAGTACTGGTTGTAGAGAGCAAAAAAGCCGTCGCCATCTTGCCTCCACCCCTCATCGAATCAATACCCTTCTCTACTAAACCTAAACCAATAAGCGGTGCTGCCAAAGCTGTTATCTGGTCGGTCACAACATCCGCGTACTCTTTGGCTTGCTCGATCTGGGTTGATTGAGTCAGCTTTCTAGCTTCATCAATACGATTAACGATTGAGTTGGTTTGAGATTCGGTCGGGGTGGCTTTCCCTCGGTTTCGGGGAGTCTTAGGAATACTAGAACTAGGACTTTTTGCCGCATCGAACGCTGCTTTTTCTTCGTTATTCATAATAGTCAAGAAACAATAGTGGTAAATAAGGAAATACGGAAAGAAGTTTGAGTTCTAGCTTTTCTTCGTAGTTTGGGCGAGAACGAAGCCAAGGGATTAGATCGTGAGAATTTTTCGATTGGTTGCAAGAGCTACAGGCGTAGACGAGGTTTTCTATAATGTCCAACCCACCTTTAGCCATAGGAATAATGTGGTCTATCTCAGAATTAATTCCCATCTCTCGACGACAATAGGCGCACAAACCATCAAAATCCTCGTACCTGTCTTCTAACTGCTCTTTGGTCACCCTTGAGGCTTTCATCCGAGGTACTTCTTTCCCAAGCCTCCTTCGTGGGTTCTTTTGGTTTTTGCCAGCTTCGTAAGCCGCCAATTCAGCCTCAGTCAACAGTTAGTTTCTCCATGACATTTGTATAATTCCTTTTTGCCGCGATCGCTGCATTCCCCCTGCCGTTTGATGCTTTACCAGCGCCGTGGGCGGCGATGATTCTTGCGTCAGAGTGGTAGAAGGGCGATCGCTTGTTTAACTCGTAAGCCCAACCCCTGAACGTTCCAAAAGGAACATTAAAGAATTCAGCCCATTCTCTAAGCGATCTTTGTATCTCTCCCATGTTTGATTGTGTGTCCGTTGGATGTCCGTTGGATGTCCGTTGAGCGAATAAGCTTAGTGTACCTAGATTATTCTAGATTGTCAACAAAGTGATAGTAAATCTCTTGGGATGCGCTAATATTGGGCAATCCAACCACTAAGGATTTATGAGTGTCACCCAGACCGCCCGATTTCCAGACGATCTTCATGCCGCATTAAAAGACTATTGCGATCGCAGAGGCAGTAGCGCTAACGCAGAAATAATCGTTGCGGTGCGAAAGCATCTCGGCTTACCAACATTTGAGGAGCGTGTTGAGTTTATAGAAAAGCAATTGACAGAGATCACCGATCGCCTAAAAGCTCTAGAAAAAACTAGCGCGATCGCCACTCAGCAATTCTCTGGCAACGATACTCAGTCCACCCCGAATGATTAGTTGGCGTATACCAATCCTCGTACCGATAAGTCCCTTTGGATCGATTACACGGCGTACATGCTGGCACGGTATTAGCAAAGTCGTCACTGCCTGAGTCATGGCGGGGGATTATATGGTCAAGCCCCTGAGCTTCATTGCCGCAGTAGGCGCATTTATAGTCGAATTCTTTAAAAGTGTAATCTCGAATCTTTTGTAGGACATCTTTTTTGCGAATACAATCAGATAGAGATATGTAAAGCATTGGCAATACCCGTGTTTGAATAATCCTGCCACAAAACTACGTCAAGTGCGGTGATCGTTACAGAATTCGCGACACAAACATCGGTAAAATAACCACAGCAGAATTTTTAAAAGTAAATGTTGAAATACAAAAACGCTGATGTCGCGATCGCGCCTAATGGTTCGTGTGTAATTACGTGGGGTGACAGTCACCCCACTATGGCTGGGCAAAAGCAAGATATGCACCTACCTGAAGGTATTAAGTCGCACTTGGTCGCAGTGAATCAGTATGTAATGCAGTACGTGGATATTGTCACGGAGCCAACCGAATGCAAGAACAAATAGCTGAATGCCAGTCGGGTAAAAATGCGCTTTGGTTTCCCTCCGATGCCGAGTTAAGAAGATTAGGACCACAGCTTTTCTGTACAACCTGCGAAAGGTATAAATTCAAAAAGCATCGGTGCAAGATTTTTAAGACTACCCCAACAGGCGATCGCCCTGAGTAAGATTCAAAAACCTTTGTATTTCTGCCAAGAAGTCCAGAGGTTTTTCACTTCAATACCCTTTCTCTTGGCGTATTTCACGCAGTTAGCCGTACCACCGCTCGACCCGTCCCATAATGCGAGTATCCTGTTAGCCCGATCGCACATCCATTCATTTCTAATCTGCATCGCCGCAGCCGAGTATGGTACATCAGGGCAATGCACGGCGATCGCCTTGTCGCAGATATACTGCCACTGGTCTTGCTGAGATTGGCTCCACTTGAATGCGTGGTTTAGGCAAGGCACTGCGGCGACGAGAGGCATTTCTAATTCAATCGCTGCTAATGCGATCGCGGTGTCCCACCCCAAAGCCATACCAGAAATAACAATTACAGGTCTTTCTTGCGCCAAGGCGTTCTTGGCAAGGGCAGTAAGTCTGGGCAGGGTTAAGGATTCGTACTGACTCCACGTACTTTGTAGTTTCTGGGGGCGATGTCCTGTGCCAGCAACAACTAGCTGCCCGTCGGCAAGATTAAATTCAATGTCGGAGGAGTTTGATTCGCTGTCCACGGAGGGCGATCTCGCTTGTAAAGTTCTCGGTACTGTGGTGGGACGAAGCTAGCTTCTTGTGCTACCGCCTCGTACTTGTCTAACTCGGCGATCGCATCTCCAGAGGTCATTCTGCCGTACAGCACTTCTTGGTTAAGTAGCGCATATTTATATTCGTACAGTCGTTCTGGGTCTTCGGGTACGCAATCGGGGATTAGTTCGGCTAAAGCCGCGATCGCGGTGCACCAGTGTTGATCGCTGGATGCTGGGGCATCTTCAGCTTTTACTCGCGAGGTGAGTAGGTTGGAGAGGATTAGTTCGAGGGCGTGGGTTTCCATGTGGGTAGTTACCGAATCTTAGAAGCTTCAGGAAAGAATAGCTCTCTAAGTGCGAGGTCAATTTTAGCTCTTTCTATATACTTGTCCCCAAACACCTTTTCAAAAAGCCTCCTGAAGTTTGGATCGTCAGTGTCAATCGTTTGTTCACCTTGCCTCCAAACCTGAAACTCAGACCCATCAATTTTTTTTGACTCCCTTTCGGCTACGATAATGCCTTCTCGCGGGGAATCAACAAAAACAAACATGAAAAAGTCATATTTTTCGTCCCGCGCAATCATCTTGAGCAGGATCTCAGGTAAATCCCAATACGCGAACAGGCTAGAGAAAAGCAACCGCCGTTCTACACCTCCTTGAAGAAAGATCTCCGTTTGGAACCCCTCTTGTCCTCCCCTCCAGAGGTAATTATAAAAATCAATATGCTCTGTATTCGCGGGGCTTGAACCTGCGATCGCTCTAGCCCTTCTCGCAGCGCGTTGCTTTGAGCTTCTACCCATTTTTCAATCTCCGCAAGTTTTAATACCGCCACAAGTATAACTTGCTTTTGCCACAAAGTTACAATAAAAGCTTGACAATACTTGTACCTTTGTATCAGTGTAGGGGTACTGACATGACAAAAAAAATACACAAAAGTGTCACAGAGGCTCAATACTGCCCAAATAGTGCAACATTCTAAATACATGATCGCTACAACAAAAAAGCACCCCGTCTAAACGGGATGCTTTTCACTTACCTTGGCAAATCCCTCACGATCTCCCTAACAGTCCTCTCAAACTCTCGCTCTATCAGTGTGAACGCCTCCTGCCTTGAGTTCGCCTGTCGAGCAAGAACTTCATCAAACATCTCGGCATCGCCTTGAAGCAAGGTGAATACTGGCTCAGTATTCGGCGAGAAACCTTTAACGTAGTACGGGAAGTAGTCAACCTTCCAGTATCGAACCAAACCATCATTGGGATTGAGGAAATCTACAGGCGTGATCGCCTTGTACATCAGATCAAGATTGAGTTCCTTGATATCTACTTCCTCCCCACATTCAGGGCAGACCCATCCTTCTTTAATAACCTCCCTGTCATCGATCGCCTTTACAGGTGCGTCAGAACAACTGTGATAAACAAGCTGCTTGCGTATAAACTTCTGCGGGTAATCTTTTACGAGTTTATCTAGCAGCGCGATCGCCTCCAACCTGCTTAGATGTAATTGCTGGGCAATCACATGGGGTTCAATACATGGTCTTTGGAATAGCTTTTGCAGAACAGTTTTCTGCTCGTCGGTCAGGTCGGTTTTGATATACATAAAATTTTGCTACGATGGATACACAAAAAAGCCACAAATCTGCGATAATTCAGCATCGTTTCAAATTAAACCCATGTCAATTTGCGGAATCTGTGGCGCGGAAGAGGAAAATGGAAACATCTCTTTAGAGTTTGATCGCAAACGAGATATTTCCGTCTCAAACAAAGATTTACACTATACGAAATGCTGCCAATGGGCGATCGCTAAAGGCAGGGTGGGATGTTTAAACAAGAAGGGGCAGGTAGTTGACCTCCCCTCCTTGCGTGTCCGACCCATTGTTTAAAACCCAAGCTAATTCATATCCAAAGCTCTTAGCGATCGCGCCAGCTTGGTCGAGAGTATCAAATCCGCAAAGATTGCGAATATTCAAGTCTGTGTGAGTAATCAAGCCAACCAAATAATAGCGATCGTCTGGCCCAAATTCATAACTTAAAACTCCTTGCATAGCCGCCCTCCTCGCGATATTCCGCGCATTTGTGGTACATTTGTGGTTAATACTAACACGATAGGCAGAATACTGCCACAAAAGATGCCACAAAAGGTCAAAAGAGGGGTGGGGCAACCTCGGAAGTATCGAAAGTCCAAATGCCCACACTGCAAGTCGCACTGGCACACCAGTAATGGTGCGGGGCGACAAAAGTGCAACGACTGCGGCAAGACATGGGCTAAGAGGAAAGGAGATGACGAGCTATTGGCAACACCGCCCACATCTGTCACTACCAAGAAAAAGGAAGCCCCCGTCAGTTTCGCAGATCAAAGACCTACTGCTTGAAAATCACGATATCGTCGCTGAAGAGATCGCGCAGATAACCATAGAAGAGGATCAAATAGTTGGCTACGTCAAAGAAAAAAACGAGTGGTATAAGTTTACAATCTACCGATACTGACCCACTTCGCGCTGAATTAGATGAAATATTTAAAGAATTTCCAGATGGAGCGACGATCGCTTATGGATTTTTAACTACTGAAACTTCATGTCCGTTTTGCCAAATATCAGACCAAGAGAATGTATGGCGGGTGCGGAGAGATGCTGTCGATGTCTATATTAATGGTATTAGAGATCGCGTAGAACTTAAATGGACGAAGAGCAACAACAACCAGAGCGCCGAACCCTGACGCAGATGTGGGAAACCCTTCTTGAACAGGACCCAAGGTTCAAGATGGTGGTGGACTTAGCAACCCCGCGAGGCAACCGCAAAAACGTAATGCCTTTAACCCGCGAGAATGTACGAATTGCCTTCGCTGCATTTAACGACAGTATTGCTGAACAGTTAACCGACTTGGCGATCGCCTGTTTTGGTCGTTCTCACTCCCCGAAATTTGTCACCACCGATGAAGGTGATGAGTATATTGAAACTAGCGAAGAAGAAATCTATTATCAATGGGAGCCTGAAGCGGCTTTGCGGATCTGCAATCAACGCCTTGATGGGTTTCTAATTGAGATCAGCGATCGCGGTACTATCACCAAATTTAAGTACGAGCGACCACCTTTCCTGTATCCTCACGGCTGGGCCTATCAACCAACTATGCCCGAGGTCCCTGACGATCCTGAATGCTGTACGTTATTTGATCGAAGAAGCCATGCTCGTCGCCGTCGAAGATTTGGAAATGTCGGCGACAAGTATGACCTGTATGGGAAAGCGTGGAAACGCGGCTCAGGGCAGGATTCTGTCCAAGAGGTAGATGATTAAGTGCATAGCTTTAACATTCCTGTTCGCGCAGTATATCTTCAGACGAGTATGTAATGAAGCAGGTAGATCGACGGTAATACGCACAGTCCGCTCCTTCTCCCCTTTCATGGGCAACCCGTCCAAAATATTCTCCGCAGTTTTGTGGGAGTTCAGATCGGAATTAGCTTTGATAAAATTCTGCTCGATCGTCTCATTAAGAGGTATACGCTTAGACATAGCTCAACACCTCCGCAAATAAAGCCTCGTACTCTGCCGCCGAATCTTGGGCGGCTTTGCTATTTAATCCCCAGACGGTTGTACGTTGCCCCGACGAATCGGCGATCGCCTGCTTTTGATGGATGACTGTTTGGAGCAACGGGATTACAGATATGGATTTTAAAGTGGCGATCGCCTCCTCTTTGAGCATGGTTCGAGGGACTGCGCGGTTTAAAAAGAATGCCGCCTTGGGCAAGCCACCTCGCACCGATTGGGCTTGAAGTATCAGCTTCACCGAGTCCATTGCTGAATTGAGATCCAATCTTGTTGGCTGACAAGGAATAATTGCCAAATCGGTTCTTAGCAGGATTGCGCGAGTTACCTCCGACAAGTTGGCGGGACCATCGAGGATTAAGTAGTCATTTTTTAGAGTTGGTATCTTGTCGAGAATGCTGTCGGAATCGGACATGATTGTATAGGTGATCGGAGTGGCGATCGTGCTTGCCCATTTACTTGAAGATTGCTGACCATCGGCATCGACCAGCACAACGTTCTTGTTCGCCCTCCGCAGATATTCTGCGAGGTGCACTGAGGTGGTGGACTTACCGCAACCACCCTTTTGATTGACCAACGAGATTACAGTCATGGTTATTCGTGGGAGTATTACCTCCGCGCATTAAACCATGATCGTTGCGATACTGCAATCAGTACTTACTGGGGGTGTCCGCGTAAACGCTATTTATGACACTAGAAGCCTTGCTGGGAAAGGGGTTTAGGGTGTCCGCGCAAATAAGATTAGTTGACTGACCTTATTTTAAAATGCTTACAATTCACTGGGCAGCGATCGCCTAACCAAGATGCTTCAGTGTGAACGTGGCGATCGCTAGTCTTCCAGATTTGTGGATTATAACAATGGTCGGCGCAATCGGGGCTGTACGACCTCCACTTCGGATTAGCCCCGTTCCAGTAGCAGTCCAGTCGGGTTTCGGTGTACGCGGAATCAAGCATAAGAAGTGTCCGAGGGTTTGCAGTAAGGATGGCAAGCTACAGCTTCTGGAACCTTACTATATTCGCCATTTTGCCTGCGACTATAGATTAAGACAAGACTGTAGTTGTCTGGGGTGCAACAAATTAGCTTGCCACAAAACAAACATTTATTGATAGGCGATCGATGAGACTTTGGATGTTTATTCATGATTATGATGCGCTAGCAGCGATCGCGCATCAAGAACGCTGATATGCAATAGTTCGGCAACCTTAGATGCTCCAATAAAATCTTTGGAGTAGGCATGCACTGCAAGCATTTCCAAATCTCGTTTAGTAATATTTGCCGTTTCAGTGCTTTTGTCTAGAACCAAGATTGGCGGAACTTCTAATATCCTTGCAAGACTGAGGAGATGTCGCGCCTGAAGATTATCTTTGTTGCTTCTGATTATAGCGATCGCTTCGTCTAAGTCCATAAATGTAGAAAGCGATCGCTACCCTGAAGAGAGGTGAGTAGCGATCGCGAATTTGTAAACATATATATCGAGTGATTCCTCTCCCCATGATTTTAGCTTGGATTCGCATTAAAAAGCGATCACTACCCTGAAGAGAGGTGAGTAGCGATCGCGAAAATGATTATCTAACATAACCTCTCCCCACAATCTTAACTTGATTTTGTGGCAAAAAAATACCGCCGTCCTGTGGAATGGTGGACGACGGGCTATGTAATCTCGATGGTCTGCGGATATTGTACGCGACTTTGTGGCACTTTTATTATCGAATCTGGCAGATAATCGACAATAAAGAGAAATTTACTTCTAGATATTATCAGTACCGATAACAATCACCATGTCCCTCGAATACACCCTTGGATATCTAACTGCGAAACTGGACTCCAACGATTCCCACGGCAAGAGTAACTCACCCGAATATGCCGTCTGGAAATCAATGGTAAACCGATGCACCAATAAGTCGAATAACAACTATGCCAGCTATGGCGGCAAAGGTGTCACGGTGTCAAAGGAGTGGCGAAACTTTGAGCAGTTCTACAAGGACATGGGGAAGAAACCTGCGGGGGCAACACTGGATAGGATCGACCCGAAGAAGGGGTATAGCAAAGGCAATTGCCGATGGGCGGAAGCTGGCGATGCTGGGGCTAGGACTAATGATGTGTACATCAAGGTTGGTGGGAAGAAGAAACGCTTGAAGGATGTGGCGGCGGCGAAGGGGTTGAAAGAGGATACTCTTCGGAAGCGTGTTAACAGGGGGATGGATGTGAAGACGGCGGTGACGAAGAAGGCCTAGCTCTCAGTACGGAAGTTCTTTGCTAACAGTAATTATCGATTTTCTTTAAGGCAAAAGACCTTATTTACGATCCATGAAACCACTCGATCCAGTGATCTAAAAATTCCACGAAATGTTGATACAATTGGACAAGCGAGGCTAGGTCTTTCTTGTCTATTTTTTTTGCGCGTGTGTATAGAAATAGCAAATTTGACGACACAATTTTGTGGTGATATCGTGATCTCACTGATAGCGACGCGCTAACTAGCAGTAACCACACTCAAGC
>Ga0315903_10007413_pt1 | contig 13723 bp, 13 predicted proteins | sample LakEriMetagenome_7_FD_203524 | JGI IMG/M metagenome (GOLD analysis project Ga0315903, IMG submission 203524) | Freshwater fungal communities from buoy surface, Lake Erie, Ohio, United States - Buoy 2 MA119 | ecosystem: Environmental > Aquatic > Freshwater > Lake | place: USA: Lake Erie, Ohio...
TATGATGTATTATTACTAATATACACATTATCTAATGCGACTGTTTCTGTCCGCTGGGTCAAATCGCCCAATATGCGTATTCCCGAGAGTTGTGAGAGAACTTCTATGAATTCGAGTTTACTTGGACCGTTACGTTCGGTGCGATCGGTGCGATCGGTACGGGAGGTACGGGAGGTTGTTGTGTCTTGGGTTATTTTCTGCCAAATTGATGTTTCTGTCAATTCGATTTTGAAAGACGCCATGTTATTTTTTATTGGATTGGCGGGCATTGGATAACCCAATGTGATGCCCTTGTTGTATCCACAACGACTGCATTCTATCTCTACCAAATTAACGCCCTGGTTCATTTGTGTCATGTCCCCTGCGAAGATGCTCATTGTGAAACTTATATATCCTCCGTATGCTATGTCCAGGTTTCCCAACATTTTAGATGGCGCGTTAAAATACCACAATGCTTTGTCTCTTTGACTGTTCGTAGATACGTGGTTGTTCGTAGGCACGTGAACGTGGTTGTCTGTTGCATAAATATAGTGATTACACATATTATTTCGGCTGTATGGCTCAAATATGGGGGCTGAGACGCGGGCTTTGTTTCCTACAATGGTCCAGTCGTCTGTCCCTAACAGAAAATCGCTACAGACAATCGTGCCGTCTGTGTTTACAATTGTTATTGTTCCTTCGTTTGATGGTTGTGGGTTGTTTGTAGTTTGGGCTTGGGCCTCGCCTTTGGCTTGGGCTTGGGCCTGGCCTTTGGCTTGTACATTGACCGTGTATGAAAAACTGTCTGCACGTTCGCTACATATTCTTCGACGGGCTTGCTTATAATATACTCTGTTCATCGAGCCCGTTATTGTTGTGTTTTTGGTTGTTATTTGTGTTCCCTGTATCGGTTCATATCCGTGAGAACTATAGACGCTGGACAATTGATATAGGGTTCCGCGTGCAGGTAGTTGGCTTATCACATATGTTAGACGTTTGCCGCTCTTTTCGACTCCTTGTAATCGTATTACTATGCCTTGGCTGTCGGGGGGCATGACCACTAATTTGTGCAGTGCGATTGGGCTGCATTTTGATGTGTGTGGGTAGTGCATTATTAACAAAAATATTAGGAATATTATTTTCATTTTTGGTGTCTTGGATAAACATGTATTTATTTGATTATATTCTTTTGACGTGTCATTTACATAAATATTTTAGTTGGTGAAATCTATTTTGATTCTTTTTTACAGATGTTTTTTGGAAGAATGGAGAACCTGACACATTGAGTTTGGGTTGTTTATTGAAATGTATGGTTATTTGGTGTTTTTGTGCATGGGTCTGTGCTTGTTTTTTGTGCGTTGGGTTTGTGCTTAGTTTGTATTTGTCCTAACAAATATTACAAACATATATAGACATATTGTGCATATTTGATATGTCTATATGGATAGTTATCGCGATGTTCTCTTGATTGTCGCAAACGTAATCAATGTTGTTTATAATATTCCTCAAATCGTTCACACCTACAAAACTAAATCTGCGAATGACTTTGACACATGGTTTATTGTTTTGCGCGTTGTGTATAATGTTTTATGGATTATGTATGGGATTGATGATGATAACATGTTGATTGTGCTCAATAGTGTTGTTACCATATTTACGTCTGGTATTATTGGGTATTATAAATTTTGGTATGTTCGGGACGTTGTTATTGTTGTGCCCGTCGACTATGGTGGGGGCGAACATGATAAGTTGCCTGATTGATTTTGATTTGGGTTTTTGAGAACATTGTGTGATGGTTTGTTGTGCGACATTGTGTGATGGGTTTTTGAGAACATTGTGTGATGGGTTTGTTGTGCGACATTGTGTGATGGTTTGTTGTGCGACATTGTGTGCAGATCTTGTTGTGCGACATTGTGTGATGGGGTTTTGAGAACATTGTGCAGATCTTGTTGTGCGACACTGTGCAGACATTGTGTCACGGGGTATTGTGCGACACTGTGCATACATTGTGTCACGGGGTATTGTGTGACACTGTGCAGACATTGTGTCATGGGGTATTGTGCGACACTATGCGGTCATTGTGTCATGGGGTATTGTGCGACGTTGTTCGCCAGTTTATTTTGGCACGGGGTATTGTGTGACTTTGTTCGCCGGTTTATTTTGGCAGACTATTTTTGTCCTGTACGTTTAGTGTCCCCTGTCAACCGCCGTACGTAGACCCTGCAACCCAACCTGCACCCACGAATACGACTCTTACCATATGTTCTGTCAAATAGTCCCTTTAATACTTATCCAGAAATGAGTGGGATATCGATATATGGGTGGGATACCAATAAATGAGTGTGAACGGTCTGGTGAACGGCCCGCGAAAAGTATTTGAAATTGTCTGTTGATTGATCTGTTGATTGGTCTCGTGAATGGTCTCGTAAATGGTCTCGTGAATGGTCTCGTGAAACCCTTTACATTTTGTTCACGGTCAATTTGTCTTTCACAATATTTGTATACAATCGACCTTATTCATGGAATTATATCTTCAAGTAATATATGGATGAATTTTTCGACGATTTACAACAACAGCTCACTGAATTGCAGCAACAACTACTATTAGAAGAACCACAACAACCCAACCAGCAAGCGCCGTTAAAAGTAACCCCGCAGAATGGCGCCGGGCTGTCCGGTAGAAAAAGAAAATTGCGAAGAACGCGAAAACTTCGACGAACTCGAACAGTGAGACGAAATAAAAAGTCCATGCGTCGCAAATAATACATTTCGCAGGTATTTCACAATATTTGAATACAATATAATTATTTCTTCCTTACTATATGTATCTTTTTATGGTATCTGTTACGACAATCGTGTTGGTTGGAATGGGGTCCGGCCTATTGCTATTTACACCGATGAACATTTATGTTCATCGGCAACGTTGCAATTGAACACTAACCGCACAAAGTGCTGTTAATAATGGTCAAATGTGTATGATGATTCCTTTGTGTGGTTATTTATTTTACGACGTTGGTCGAGCTACTCGCGCGTCCCCACAGTTGCAGGGACCGGCTATAATCTAGGCGTTCTTGTACCAACATACCCAAATCTTGTATTTTTTGTCATCAAATGTATGATCGAAGTTTTCTTATTATATTATATAATGGCAAAACGTAAACCAGAAGAAAACTTCAATGTTGATGAAGATGAACTAGCAAATATGTTTGGTGATGCTGACTCCTCCCCGCCAACCAAACGGGCAATGACTCCGGCGGAAGCTTGGGACGCGATAGAAGAAAAAAATGCCGCTTTAAGAAAATCACAAACACCTATTAGTGAGTTGGATAAAGTGCCAACCATGGAAGAAATTACAGGGGGTCCTCAAGAGACAGGCGGAACACGCAAAATGAGAAGAAGTGGCAAAGCTCGCAAAATGAAAACTAAAAAGTCTAGCAAAAGCCGCAGTCGCAAATCAACGCGCCGCCGCCACAAAAATAGACGAACTCGTTGAACCGAGTGTAGAGAGCCTGTCCAGCTACGCGCGCTGCCTTTATTTTATGCGTATATAATATATGCATACAATCTATCATATTCCCTCTTTTTATGCTCACGTGTTGAACGGGGTGTTCTTGTTTCTCGCGTTCATACTTCTGTATAACAACTATTCCAGAATTATCCGGCTGGGACATTACAAACTTATTAATTTGACCCTGCTGTTATCCATCGGCATTGGCATTCATTCATTGTCACACATTGGTCTGGAAAAGGGGTACGGGTATAATCCGCTGTCTGTTATACAATAATTTATCCAGGGTTTCGTGTGATAGAATATAATTTGTAAAATACACATTATATTTTGTAATAAATTATTGAACGGAAATGTATTATTCATCTACGATTCGTTCTTCTTCGGTTCTTTTTCGTTTTATTTTTTTTTCTGCGTAGTTTGGTTTGACGGGTTTTGTATTTTCTTCCGCCCGCTTTCGTAGTGCTGGGTGCAAGCAGGTCTTTCGTAAGACCCCATGTTGCCGCCTTACCTAGGTCGAGATTTTTATCAAATACACTTTCTAGCGCACGTTGTTCAAACTGAGGCACAATGCGGTCTTGTGCAGTTTGAAAAAACCGCCAATAATAGTTATCCATTGGGCTAGTATTGAACTTAATATCTATTTTCCTTCCTCGCCACATATCACTGGTTCCAGGAGCTACTATTGTAAACTCCATAAAAATACCTCCACCCCAAATTTTATTAAACCTACCTAAACTCTCGTCTATAAGCCGATGTGGCACGTCAGGTATTGGTCTGCCATATTGTTCCATTCTGTATACTTTCCCGATTTCTAGTTGGTCTGGTCTTAATTCACCTTCTCGTGTTTGTTCAAACGCGGCCATTATATATATACAAATATTATTTCATTTTTTGGTCTGCCTTTCCGTCAGTAGAATATAATATGTAAAAAATGCCCGCTGTCTATTATCCCGGCCTTTTTGTGGAAGAATACAAATATAATAAAATAATAAAATAATAAAATAATAAAATCGGTTCGGAAAACTTCTATGCCCGTTTTGGAAAAATGGACATGCTTTTACCTTGTCCATTTTTGAAAAGTGACCCAATAAGTTTTTCCGAATATGTAAAAAAACCACTTCACTGCATAATGCAGCAAAACCCGATTTTACATGAATTAATTTGTGACTGAAAACTTTTTTATCATTTTTGGGGGAAAGGATTTAGGAGAAAAATGTGTTTCCATTATATAAGGACTATGGAAACTTTTGGAAATGATAAATTCTCTAAAATTCTCCACAAATTTAACTGTGAAAAATGCAACTATGGATGCAGCAAGAAGGGCGACTTCAATAAACACATTCGGTCTGCAAAACATAACGCGGAAACGGTTGGAAACGATTACTCATGTAGCAATTGTGCAAAAAACTTTAAGACACGGTCTGGATTATGGAAGCATAAGAAGTCATGCACATATACTCCACCACCATCTCATGAAGAGAACATTCAAGCGACAATCGAACATGTTGAACCGACTTCAACCGAATTGCTGGTATTGGTGAAGGAACTTATGAAGCAGAATCAGGAACTGCAAAATACCATGAAAGAAATGATTCCACACATCGGCAACAACAACAATACGAATACTACCAATGTCAATGGTCCTACATTCAATGTGCAGTTTTTCCTCGAAAACGATTGCAGGAATGCGCAAAGTATCCAAGAGTTTGTTAAGTCCATCGAATTCAATCATGAACATTTGGTTTCCATGACCAAAGACGGTTATGTCGACACGATCAGTAACATACTGATTCAGGCACTCAATAAAATGGCCGTAACTGACCGACCCCTTCATTGTACTGACCTGAAACGCGAAACAGTGTATATCAAAGACAAAGAATCCTGGAATAAAAGCACCGCGGACGCACCACTGATGAACCGCGTCATCAATTGCATTGAACAAGGTTGTGTTATTGAAGTGAAAAATTACGTAGACCAAACACCAGAATCCAAGGAACTCGACACCCCTGAATACCAGTTTTACCATAAGGCGCACTGGAACACTCTCGGTGCTGGTGAAGACAGTAATAAACTCAACAAGAAAATCTACAAGAAGGTATTGCCCCAGGTAAAGCTCGACAAAAAACCTGCATGAATCGTTTTGTGGATTGTTTTTACAGAAGATTTTGGAATGAATGGAGAACCTGGACGCATTTCGATATTTAGGTTCTCCATGTAAACAAAATCTGTGTATTTATATATGATGAACGAAGGAATTTTCTTTAATAAATATGAACGTGACCCCATACCATTGAAAGATGCACGTATTGCAGAATATTACGGGATTGTATATGAGCCTGAGCCAAAAGTTCGATACATAATTAATAAATATGAAAGCAATCCGGCTGCAGCGGATATTGACGACGACGACGACAACAGCGATGGTAATACACCCAACGTTCAATATGTAATCGAACAACCGATCGAGGTGTCATATATGGAAGTGACGCGGTACTACGACCACGACGCAACACCTAAACAGTTTGACACATCTGTTACTTTTGTTGAAATGGGGGCAGCGAGCAGCCCTGACAAAATTGTATTAATTCCTGATCCAAGCGATCCAACGAGATCAACCGAGGGCCATACATTACACCGACTGAAGACAGCAGCAGAAGCATCAAAGCTTCCTGCTATAATAACACCAAAAAAAAAGGGTGGGTACAAAACGCGGCGTAAGGGCGGCCGCCGTTCAACGACCGCGCGCAAATCTAAATCAAAAACTCGTTCTAAGCGTGGAGGCGCAAAAAGCAAGAAAAGAGGCTGAAATTCGACCGTTTCACATCATTATCCTGTATCGCCGTAAAATTGAAACGGTTATAGTATTACACAGTAATACTATAAACATACCAACAATGAATCTACACGACGATGCCATATACTTCACAAAAGAGAACGTTTCTCTTCGTGAATATAAATTACACAAATATGTATATAATTTGCATATTGTGAATGTCCCAAAAATAAAAAGTTACAATAAAGAAACAAAACAAATGAAAATGGTTCGTGTCGGCACCATGAGTGTATCCGATTATTATGGAGAAACCGCCGACAAAATTAGCGATGAGATGTTCTCCAAAATACGCAATATAATTCAAACACTGTATGACCACGATGTGTTGTATATCGATATTACCGGATACAATTTCATTGAAAACGACGACAAACTGTGGATTATCGATTTTGGACATGCAAGCTACAATTATCCCAGGAAAATGGACGAATTTGTTGAAAAGTTCTTAGAAGGATACAATGGCTGGAATCCGGAATTTTTGTGAAACCGTTTTTGACACATTGTACATTTGTATTTTTTTTACATTTTACTTTTTATTGCATCCTTTTACAGATTATATTTTAGAATGAAAGTAAAATATATACATTATATATAATGTCAAGTTTATCTTTTCTGGGTGATGCTACATCATATTTGAACATTCCAAATAGAGATGACTTTGATTTTGGTACGGGCGATTTTACAATAGAATGGTATCAATACCAAACTGACACTAATCCTTTTCCAAGAATTTTTCAAGTAGGTAAGCATCCAGCCGCTACTATTGGTGTATCCATAGAAGGTGATAATTTTTTGTATTGGCAACCAAACAGAGTTTACCACACTGCAACGCCTACGACTTCTATCAAGAACCAATGGAATCATTTTGCGATTTGCCGGGCTAGCGGTGTGACAAACATATATATGAATGGGACTTCTATATTTAATATTATTGATACAACTAATTTCAACGGCGTAGCCGATTTAACCATTGGTAATGAATCGATTCCTTCAACTGATGCTGCGTTCGGTGGATACATTACATATTTTTCTTGGGTAAAAGGCGTCGCGCTTTATACCGCCAATTTTACAGTTCCAACTAATTATCCAACGTTTACGAATAATTCTGTTTTGTTATTAACCGCACCGGTTTTTAGTGGAACATTGGGTAGTACAGTAGTAAATAACAATGTTTCTACTACACCCAATGTTCCTCCCGAGTTCTCAAGCACACCGATACCGCCGCCGGCACCACCGCTACCGCTGCCGGTTCAACCATCATCAAAACCTCTATTTACAAATAATTCGATGGTCTTCTATAAAGCGGGTAGTTTGGCATCTGGGGGAGTAGGTGGTGTTCGTAATTCATCTGCCAAGGCTCGTAGAACATAATTTTGTGAACACTTGTATTATGACAAACAAATTGCATGGTTTGTTTTGTGGATTATTTTCGTGTAAATACATGAAAATAATGAACATTTTAACATAATACTGTCGCTGCATACAATTATCCCACAATTGTATAGTTCCCACCAAAAACAGATGAATAAACTTGTTGGCCCGTTTTGGAAAAATGGACATGCCTTTTCCTTGTCCAATTTTCAAAAGTGACCCAATAAGTTTTTCCGAATATGTAAAAAAACCACTTCACAGCATAATGCAGCGAAAACCGATTTTACATGAATTAATTTGTGACTGAAAACTTTTTTATCATTTTTGAGGGAAAGGATTTAGGGGTTTTTCTATTAGTATTGTATACTAACTAATGGCTAACCATTTACCCAATTTTACCCATAGTAAATTCAACTGTACAACATGTAACTTCATTAGCAGTAACAAAAAGGATTATAATCGACATATGATGACTGCAAAACATCTGCGACTAATCAATGCTAATGATAATTCCCAGAATCTCCCTTTAAATGCACATACCTGCATATGTGGTAAAGAGTATAAGCACGCTCCGTCATTATCAAAGCATAAGAAGTCATGTACATATACTCCACTACCTCCAGCAAATACCATTACATATACGATTGAAGAACCCGCCACAAATGAAGTGGAGGTACTGAAGACCATGATTTTCGATTTGTTAAAACAGAATACATTGTTACAACAAAATCAGTTGGAGATGCAGACGACACTCAAAGAAATGATCCCACACATCGGTAACAACAACAATACGAATACTACCAATGTCAATGGTCCTACGTTCAATGTGCAGTTTTTCCTCGAAAATGATTGCCGGAACGCACAAAGTATCCAAGAGTTTGTTAAGTCCATCGAATTCAATCATGAACATTTGGTTTCCATGACCAAAGACGGTTACGTGGATACAATCAGCAATATTCTCATACAGGCGCTGAATAAAATGGACGTAACTGACCGACCCCTTCATTGTACTGACCTGAAACGCGAAACAGTGTATATCAAAGACAAAGAATCCTGGAATAAAAGCACCGCGGACGCACCCCTCATGAACCGCGTCATCAATTGCATTGAACAAGGTTGTGTTATTGAAGTGAAGAACTATGTAGACCAAACACCTGAATCCAAAGAACTGGATACACCAGAATACGATTTTTATCATAAGGCGCACTGGAACACTCTCGGCGCAGGTGAAGACAGTAATAAACTCAACAAGAAAATCTATAAGAAGGTATTACCTCAAGTGAAGCTCGACAAAAAACCTGCATGATTTGTTTTGTGGATTGTTTTTACAGAAGATTTTGGAATGAATGGAGAACCTGACAAGCATTTCGATATTTAGGTTCTCTATGTAAACAAAACTATGTATTTATATATGATGAACAAAAGAGAGTTTGTTAAGAAATATGTACGTACACCCATAGTATTGTCCAAAGTTGAAAAAGGACAACCATACTGCATGATAGATTATACCGAGCCCCTAAAATATACGGAGGTTATTGCCACAACTGATGGTAAAGATTTATATAATGAGTCGCTTCTCGTTAAAGATAGCGATAATAACATTACTGAATTATTTCCAAAAGCGACCAGCGAAACAGAATCAGGAGAAGGCCAAACATTACACGAATTAAAACTCATGTCGCTACCATAATTGTTTTATTTTTACACATATTTGTTGAGAGAATGGAGAACCTGATTATCGAGCCACGTGACCGGTTATAAAAACACCCAAATATTGTGTGTTTTTATAAATTCTATATATTACAAATAACATGCGCAACCAACCAGCCGAGTAATCCATAGAATTGGTCCCCTAAACTATTTGTAAATGAGTCCGCATGGTCTTTCCCACCGGGCCAATACGAGAACTTATTAATTATTTTCATACCATACACAGTGTTCTCGAAATATTCAAATAGTAGGTGTATTACAAACCATGCAACGAATGACATATTCCAATAATATACGACAATGCCGACTGCAACATGTAAGAGCGAATATTTATCTGTAAAATATAATCCCATTTACATATTTGAACATTATAATCCGCACAAAGTGCGGATAGTGTTCAAATACAACGTTACCGATAAATCAATTAAGACGCACGCATAGCGTGCGAACCTAAATGTTCATCGGTGTATAATAGAACCAGAAAATAGACTGCCATCTACACATGTTCTCGACACCCTGTCATTCCATACAGTGTAAAATCACAGAATAATAGTAGTGAATCTTCTGCGTGATTCGGGTTCTCGTCTTCTACAATATATTGTTGTAAATGTGCAGTGAATAGTTATCGGGAAATGAGTGGGATAATCAGATATGGGTGGGATATTGGGAAATGACGTATTTTCAGGACATGGACTTTTGTGCCGAATCAGCCCACAACATTGTGTCCCACTAAAAACAATGAAATAAATTTGTTTTTGTATTTTCAGAAAATGGACATTTTAAAAATGTCCAAAATTGAAAAGTGAGGCCGTTTCTTTTTCCGAAAAAACCACGATTTTCCAATTTACAGCATAATGCAGCGAAAACCGAACATGCATGATTTTATTTGTTACTGAAAATATTTTTTATACTTTTACGGAAAATGATTTAGGAGTTTTTTATGTAAACATAATATAATTACATATGTTTACACATTCTACATCAATCAATACATCTCGTTATATGTGCACAAATTGTAACTTCAAATGCAGTAAGAAAGGCGACTGGTCACGTCATATAATGACTGCAAAACATAAACTATTTACAAACGTTGACGATAAAACATCAAAACACATCAAAACGTATTCGTGTCATTGTGGCAATGAATATAAATATCGACAAAGCTTATGTGTTCACAAAAAGAAGTGTACGCATAATAACAAAACAAATGAAATACAAAACGAGATACAATATGATATTGTTAACGACCCAACGAGCGAGGCCAGTACTGTATTAAGGTTATTGAAACAAAACGAAGAGTTCAAACAACTCATGGCAGAACAATATAACGTAATGACAGAACAATTCAATGTTATGACCGAACGTCACAACGAAAATATCGCGTTGCAACTGAAAAACCAGGAATTAAATCAACAGTTGATCGCCGCAATGAAAGATGGAAACGGAACTGTAATAAACAACACCAACAACAATCATTTTAACCTGAATTTCTTTCTCAATGATACGTGTAAAGATGCGATGAACATCACCGATTTTCTCGGCAATTTGGACGTGCAAATAGAGGAAATCGAGTATATTGGCAATCACGGATATGTAAATGGCATGACCAAAATGATCATGGACCGGCTTAAGGATATGGATATCACCAAGCGGCCGATTCATTGCACGGATATCAAACGAGAAACCATGTACATCAAAGACAAGGACGAATGGAGCAAGGACACAGACGAACTGACAAAACTACGAAGAATATTAAATTATATCACCATGAAAAATTACAAGACCGTCCCAAAATGGAAAACCGCGCATCCAGAATGCGAAGAAGTTGATACCCATGATTACAATTTCTGTTACAAAATGATGCAACTGATATTGGGTGATGTGGAAGATGAACAAGTGAAGTTGGATAACAAGATTATTAAAACATTGGCAAACGGACTATTCTGCAAGTAGTCAATGTACAAAGGTCTATACATACATTTGTTTTGTGGATTGTTTTTACAGAAGATTTTGGAATGAATGGAGAACCTGATTAACAAACCCTATCATCATTATAAAAACACCCGAATACATGGTGTTTTTATAAATTCTATATATTACAAATAACATGCGCAACCAACCAGCCGAGTAATCCATAGAATTGGTCCCCTAAACTATTTGTAAATGAGTCCGCGTGGTCTTTCCCGCCGGGCCAGTACGAGAACTTATTAATCATTTTCATTCCATACACTGTGTTCTCAACATATTCAAATAGTAAGTGTATTACAAACCATGCAACGAATGACATATTCCAATAATATACGACAATGCCGACTGCAACATGTAAGAGCGAATATTTATCTGTAAAATATAATCCCATTTACAATAGATCCAGAAAATAGACTGCCATCTACACATGTTCTCGACACCCTGTCATTCCATACACAGTAAAATCACAAAATAGTAGTAGTGAATCTTCTGCGTGATGCAGGTTCTCGTCTTCTACAATATATTGTTGTAAATGTGCTGAAAATACTTATCGGGAAATGGGTGGGATAATCAGTTATGGGTGGGATATCAATTTATCGGTTATTCCAATGAAAAAATGCATTACATATTGCATAGTTTTTAACTTTACTTAATAAAACAATTCTACAATTTCTATTGTTTTTTCAGTTGGATTATCTATCCAATATTGGATTTGTTGTTTCAAAGTTTCTATTCGTTCTTCCCATTCTTTTTGTTTGTTTTTTACAATTAGCATTACACCTAACTTATTTAACCTCCAACATGATTTTATTAATACACCATCTGGAGTAGTATAAGCATCGGGATTAAACCGAATGAACGCAATGGGTCGATGTTGTAGGTCTTGTGATATTTGCATCAGTCGTTTATGTTCGCAACTACAATCGTAATCTGTATGTTTGTTTTCATCGATTTCAACAATAACAATATGAGACCCCATATCCAATAATAAATCGGGACGACGAAGCGAACAACCATCTTGAATTCTTTTATCGGCAACCCATGTGAAACTCGTAAATGTTTGGGTTATTCTGTCTACTACATCTCTTTCTTTGGTTTTATAGTTGCGCGATACTTGAATTTCAGGACATACTTGAATGCAACAGGGTAAGCAATAGCCATTGTATTTTTTAATAGCCTTTGTTTCACAATTATCGCTTTTACATAATTGTGTTCCACCGCATTTTTTACAATACGATTTTTGTTTGCCGTGTTCGCAAACTTGAGACCCACCGCATTCTTTACATGTTGACTTGTATCTGCCATGTTCGCAAATAGAGCCTCCACCACATTCTTTGCATCTTGATTTTACTCTATCATGTTCACAAATTTGAGAACCACCACATTCCTTACATCTTGATTTATATGTGCCGTGTTGACAAATAGACCCTCCACCACATTCTTTGCATCTTGATTTTACTCTGTCATGTTCGCAAATGCTTGTTCCGCCGCATTCTTTACATTGCGATTTTTGTCTGCTATGTTCACATATAGATGCTCCACCGCATTCTTTACATGTTGATTTTTGTCTGCCATGTTCGCAAAAACGTGAACCGCCACACTCTTTACAAATATATTTTTCTCTCCCATGTTCGCAAATAGAACCTCCACCACAATCTTTACATCGTGATTTTTGTCTGTCGTGTTCGCATTTATATGTTCTACTACAGGTTTTTACAATTTGGTTTGCCATTTATACAATAGTATACTATTATAGCAATAAACGCTTTCAATTTTATAATATAATCCATCGCGGGTAAAGCTTGACAAAAACATCAACCCGACAATCGACAAACAGTTAAATCGCGACGTTGATACTGTAGAATCCAATACGAGAACATAGGTTCTCCATTCTATTGAAAATCTTCTGTAAAACATGACAAACATACTTATCGAGAAATGAGTGGGTTGTCAAGAAACCAGTAGGATATTGATTTTCGAGGTATTTCACCATACATGGGTCGGCGCAACGGAACTGTCTCTATCCAACGGAACTGTTATGCACGTGTGCGATGGTTCTCCAAAACATGTTCTCAAAACCCTTGTTTTTGGCGCTTTTTTGTAAAAAATTGATTTATTATTTACACTCTACTTTATTGTATCAGTTCAAACCAAGGTTTACAATCATCAATCAACAATGTCCAGCACTCCCATTTCTAGCCCTATCAAGGTCTCTACCCCCAACGCTCCTGCCAAGGCCACCAAGGCCACTGCAGAGAAGAAAGAGAAGGTCGTGAAGGAAAAGAAGGAAGTCAAGGAGGTCAAGGAAGTCAAGGAGAAGAAAGTGGCCGAGAAGAAAGAGGAGGTCAAGG
>Ga0315903_10007419_pt1 | contig 13718 bp, 10 predicted proteins | sample LakEriMetagenome_7_FD_203524 | JGI IMG/M metagenome (GOLD analysis project Ga0315903, IMG submission 203524) | Freshwater fungal communities from buoy surface, Lake Erie, Ohio, United States - Buoy 2 MA119 | ecosystem: Environmental > Aquatic > Freshwater > Lake | place: USA: Lake Erie, Ohio...
GGAACGTGTTCTCCTGGAAGCCCTTGATCTTCTGGTCGAACAACGCGACGTACAGCGCGGCGCGCTGCCAGCGGCCCTTGAGGCCGATCTCGTAGACCGTGGACTCCTCGGGATCGGCCTTGCGGGTACCGAAGCGCGGGTAGTACGGGTTGACGGCGCCGCCGAGCGGCGAGCGCGGCGGGGTGGCAGGCGCCAGCGGCTTGCTGTCACGCGACAGGTTCCACGAGGTCGCCTTGTAGCCGGTCGACACGCCGGCGTACGCGTTCAGGTTCTCCGTCACGTCGAACGCGAGGCGCACGGTGTAGGTGACCTTGCTGTCGTCCGACTTGTCGGTGAACGGCACCACCGGGTGCAGGAACTGCAGCGGGTAGAAGCCGAGCAGCTGGTTGCACGAGCCCGGGGCCGCGCCCGCCGCACAGGGCGTCACGCTGCGCACGTCGGCGAGCTGGGCCTGCGCCGGGAACGCCGCGATGTTGGCCGGGGTCGGCGGACGACCGCCCGTGAACGCGCTGAACAGCTGGGCGAACCCGATCTGCACGAGGTCGAGGCTGGCGAAGGAATCGTTGTTCGTCTGCTGGAAGTCGATGTCCTTCTGGGTGTTGGTGTAGGCGACACCCGCCGTGAGGGTGGTGCGCTCGCCGAGGTCGGCCTCCAACTGGCCGAACAGCGTGTAGGCCTCGCTGTCCTGGTTGGTGAAGATGGTGCTGCCCGTGTTGGCGGAGAAGAAGGTGTTGGTCGGCACGCCGAGCGCCGCTTCCAGGGAGGCCAGCGCCGTCGCGCCCGAGCCGCCGGCGAAGGTCAGGCCGTTGGCGTAGCCGCGCATGTTCGAGCCGAACTGGATGATGTTGTCGTACTTCACGTCTTCCTTGATGAAGTACGCACCGGCCAGGCCGCGCACCGCGCCGCCGTTGTCGAAGTTCAAGCGCAGTTCCTGCGACAGGGACTCGATCTCGCCGATGTTGCGGTTGGTGCGGCCGAGGTCGGCGCCGGTGAAGTCGAAGTCGTAGTCGAAATCGCTCTCCTGGTGGCGCAGCGCGGTGATCGAGGCGACCGAGATGGCCTCGCCCTTCCAGTCGATGTGCAGCGACACACCGTCGTTGTCGATGGCGTTGACCGGGTTCTTGTTGAGGAAGACCTTGCGGTCGAACCGGTCACCCGTGTAGAGCCGGCCGTTGCCGAACGCCGGGCTCTGCACCAGCGCGCCGGTCGGGCCGTTGAGCAGGTTGGAGACGCCGCAGCAGAGCTCGTCGATCTCGCTCTTGTCGGCGATCAGGCGCACCGAAGTGCGCTCGGAGGCGTTCCAGAGCAGCTGCGCGCGCAGGTCGTAACGGTCACGGTCGTTGAGGAGCGCGCCGTTGGTGAGGTTCGTGAAGTAGCCGTCGCGCTTGTTGAGCGAGCCGGTGACGCTGAAGGCGACCGTGTCGGAGATCGGGCCGGTGACCTTGCCCTTGATGATGCGCTCGTTGAAGTTGCCGATCGTGCCTTCGAGCAGGCCGCCCCACTCGAAATCGGGCTTCTTGGTGACGACGCTGATGACGCCTGCGGAGGCGTTCTGGCCGAACAGGGTGCTCTGCGGGCCGCGCAGCACCTCGACGCGCTGCACGTCGAGCAGGTCGCCGATCGAGCCGGCGGAACGCGAGCGGTAGACGCCGTCGACGAACACGCCGACCGAGGGCTCGATGCCGGGGTTGTTGGCGCCGTTGCCGAAGCCGCGGATGAGGAAGTTGGTCTGCGTGGAAGTCTGCAACTGCGTGACGCGCAGCGACGGGATGAGCGTCGCAAGGTCGGTGATGTTCTGGATCGACGCTTTCTCGAGGGTCTCGCCGGTCGTGACCGTGACGGCGACCGGGACATCCTGCAGCGTCTGTTCGCGCTTGGTGGCGGTGACCACCACTTCCTCGAGCTGCGTGCCCTCTTGGGCGACGGCGGTGCCGGTCAGCAGCGTCGCTGCGACGGCCATCCCGACGATGGAAATTGACTTCATTGAGAAAAGCCCCTTTGTTGTGACCCTTGGGCCGGCAAGCGCCGGCCGCGGGCCGTGTTGTCGTTCAACGCCGATTCTAACCACAAAACCCGTGGGAATGCCGCAACACCCGGTGGTCAGGGGTTGCGCGACGGATCGCCCACGCCCCAACGCTGGGCGACGCCGCGTACGGCGCTTTGCATCCGGCTCGCACCTTCGCCCGTCAGTTCGACGTACTTGCGGCGCCGGTCTTTAGGGTCGAGCGCATAGGTGATGAGGCCGTCCTGGAGCAATTGCTCGACGCGCCGCAGCGCCGAGGTCACAGGGCCGCGGGAGGCGAGGCAGAGACTCGTCACCGAGATGCGCCGCTTGGTGATGCGTGCGCGCAACAGTTCGGCGAGCATGTTCCAGGTGGCGTCCGTCTTGACGATGCCGTCGAGGGCCTTGCTGCGTTGTTCGTCGAGGTCGCGCAGCCACTGGAGGACCTGCAGGTCGGCGGGCAGTTCGCGCTTGGTGGTGGCCGACCGACGGTTGGGGAGCGCCGCGAGCGTCGTGCCCGACCGTGACAGCAGGGCCGCGTGGCGGCGGGTGGCCTCTTGGACCGAATAGAGGAGGGTGTGCCGCTCGAGCGGCTTGGTCAGGATGTCGGTGACGTCGGTGATCTGCCGCGGCACCACGCGGTCGAGCCGCTCGGGCTCGCCGATCACCACGAACTGCAAGGCGGCCCGGCGCGGGGAGCGACGACGCAGCTCCGCGAGCGCCGGACCGTCTTCCAGAGGGTCGAGCGCGCGCGCATCGAGCACGGCGACCTGCACCGGCGGATCGGCGCCCAGACGGTCCAGCGAGCCATTGCGGGGATCGAGGTCGGGGAAGGCGGCCGGGAGATAACCGGCATGGGTCAGCGTCCGCGCAAGGAAGTCGAGGGCCGCCGGATCGGGGTCGACGACGAGGACGGCAGCCGGGGATTTTTCGTCGCCCGGGGGCGGGGTGGGGTGGTCGGCCATGGCTCCCTAGTTCCTGCGACGGGATCATCGCGGACCAGACTTCGTTGCGGAACGTCCGTATCCGAAATGAATTATTTTTGGTGGGCGTACTCTAGCGCACGCGAGGGTTCCGACCAACCACCTGCCGGATGATGCGTCAATAACCCGTCATGGAAATGGGCACGCAAGTTCTTGTGACATAAGTCATATTTTTTTGCCCCCTGACGTTCGGCAGGGTTGGCATGATTTTCTTGACCTTCCATGCGCGGCCGCAGGCGAATCGGTGGCCGGACAGGATATATCCATTCCGGATTAATTAATCCTGACCGTCGTACGTTGCGCGAGTAGTCTTCTGTCCGAACGGGGATCGCGAGATCGCGCCAGACCGGTGAAAACTGTATCCTTTACATGGACTTGGCGCGTCTTCGGAAGAGAACACCTAAAACGCATGATGCCGCACACTCAAAATGCGCCGCGCGCGCCTGTCGCCGCAGCAGGTCGGGCTGTCCCTGATCGGCTGCGATTGGCGTGCGTCATCGCGCTCACCTGCGCGGCGACGTTCCTCGCCGGTTGCCAGCCCTTGTCGCGCGTCGCGCGCGATCCTAACTTGCCGAGTTCCGTGGAGCGATTGCGCACCACGACCGACATCCTCGACGTCGCCGAAGTCGACCTGCCCGTCGAGTCCACCACCGACGTGGAATTTTTGTTGCGCGGCGTCGAGGACAGCGACCCGCTGCCCGACATCCGCCTGCGCAACGTCAGCGTCACCGAGAGCGGTCTGCTCGACGCGATGAACCTCATCGCCGCGAGCGCGAACCTCTCGCTCTCCATCGAAGGCGGCGCGCGCGGCCTCGAGCGCTACGGCGCGGCGGCGGTGTTCCGCGTGTCGGGCACGCTCACCGAGGTGATGCAGCAGTTGTCCGAGGGGATGGGGTTCTTCTACAGCGTGCGCAACCGCATGCTGATCATCTCGCCCGAGCAGCAGTTCATGCTGCAGACCCCGCCGGCACTCACCGAGGACAACCTCGCGGGCTTCGCCAACAACCTGCAGATGCTGGGCGCGCGCGACACCTACCTCGACCGCCTCAACAGCACCGTCACGTTCCGCGCCAACCGCACCTCGCTGCGCAGCATCGAACGGTATGTGCGCCAATTGCGCGCCGCGCGCTCGATGCTCATCTACGAAGTCCACGTCTACCAGGTGGACCTGACCGACGACACCAAGAGCGGCATCAACTGGAACCGCTTCGGCTGGACCGAAGACTCCATCATCCGCGACGCCACGGGCGGTGGTAGCAGCGGCGGCGGCAGCGGTGGCAACTCTGGCGGATCGCAGTCGCCGCCCAGCGGAGATGTGTTCTCGCCCTTCGGTGCCGCGAACCGCGCGGCCACGTTGGTCCGCGAGGGCGATTTCGGCATCGGTGCCGTGTTCTCCGGCCCCAACTTCAACGCCCAGATCCTGCTCAATTTCCTGCGCTCGCAGGGCACGGTGCGCGTGGTCTCGCAACCCCGCATCGGGATGATGTCGGGTTCGCGCGGTTCGCTGCAGGTGACCGGCAACAACACCTATGTCGCCAAGGTCGGCACCAACATCGGCAACAACCTCAACCAGGTGACGGTCGAGACCGAGACCCTGCGCACCGGCTTCGAGCTCACGCTGTTCGGCGTCGAGCGCGAGGGCGTCATCTTCACCGACATCAACCTCTCCATCAGCGAGCTGCTGCGCTTCACGGCGTTCACGGCGCTCGGCACCGAGCTCCAGCTCCCGCAGACCTCGAGCCGCGACGTCAAGACCAATGTCGCGGCACGGCCGGGCGATGTCATCCTGCTCGCGGGCATCTCGGTCGCCCGCGACAACTCCGACATCACCAATGCGGTCGGCGGCAACAGCAAAGAGACGCAGACCCAACGCGGCGAACTCGTCATCGCCATGCGCCCAAAGGTCGTGCGCTTCGTCAAGCGGCCGGCCGGTTCCGCCGCTGCCGCTGCCTCGGCGGCGGCACTTGCGGCGCCTGCCGACATGCCATCGCCGTTGCCGGCGCCGATCTGGGTCGACCCCGGTCAGACGGCGCGCGGCTCGGTCGAGGCGGTTCCCGCTGCGATGCCCCCCGCCGTGATGCCCCCGGCGGCGGCGCTGGTGCCCGCCGCGGCCGTCGTCGCGACCCGTGCCGCCACGCCGTCGGGCGCGACCAGCCGTGCGCAGTTCGGTGCCTACCGCAGCGGCGAGTCCGCTGCGCGCGCCGCGTGGGCCACGCTGCAGACCACGCATCCCGGCCTCAAGGGCATGACCCCCGAGGTCGTGCGCGAGACGTTTGGCGAGCAGCCGCTTTGGCTGCTGCGGTCACCGCCGATGGACCGCGATACGGTGCAGCGGCTCTGCTCCGACGTCCGCCGTGCCGGCGATCCTTGCGCGGTGGTGCGTGTCGCGTCGGCCGCCGACGGCACAGGAGAAGGCGGATGACGCTGCGAACCTCCCGTGGGTCATGGCCCGCTGTCGCGTGCACGGCGATCATCGCGATGGTCGCCACGCTGACGCTCACCGAGTCCGCGCTCGCCCAAGGCATCCCGAACCCGCTCGTGCGCCCCCAGCGCGGCGCCGAGACCGTGCCCACCCAGCAGCCCGGCGCGGGCGCGCCGGCCACCGGTGGTCAGACTCAACGCGGCGCGACCGCAGCGCCCCCCGCCTCGCGCGGCGCGACCGGGGGTGGCCGTACAGGCGGCGAGGGGCTGCCCGCCGAGAACGTGGGTGCCGGCAAGACCGTGGCGGAGACGCTCGCGGGGCTTTATGTCTCGGCGGTCATCGGTGACCGTGCCGTGCTGCGCAGCCTCGATGTCCTGACGGTGCCGATCCTCGCGGGCACGTCCGTGGTCGGTGGCGCAGGCGGCGGTGGTGCCGGTGCGGGCGGCGGTGCCGGTGCGGGCGGTGGCGGCGGCAATAGCGTCGCGGGTCTGCGCTCGCAGGTCTTTCACGTGCGCAACGGCGAGGTGATGTCGCTGTTCGACCGTTTGCGGGTGCTGGTGCGGGTGCGTGACACTACCGTCACCTTGTTCGATGTGACCGACGTGCCGCCCGGCCAATACGACCCGCTCGATCTCATGGACCGCGGTTTCCCGGTCGCCTTCCGCGGCAGCATCGATTCGGTGCAGGCCCTGCCGCCCGTGCCGCCGACCCTGATCGCGCCCGGTGAGGGCGTCGATGGCGAGGCCTTCGAGCGCGCCCGCAACACCTCGGGCGACTCGAACTCGGGCGGTGGCAACACCAACCGCGGCTCTCCGGGTGGCGGCGGCGGTCTGCCGGGCAACCCATGAGCGCCGTGCCTGACACCCTTGCCCTGTCCCCGGCCGGCGTAGTCGCCGTCGGCGAGGCGCGCGTCGATCCGGTCATGGCCGGTCTCGACGCCCTCATCGAACAGGGCTACCTCACCCGCGCCCAGGTCGAGGTGGGGCGCCGCAAGCAGCAGGCCATCCTCGAGATGGGTGGCCGAGCCGCGCTGCTCGACATCCTCGTCCGCGACCGCTTCCTGCCGCGCGAGATGGCGGAGTCCATCCGCCTGCGCGAGTCCGACCCGAACGCGACGGCGGTGCCCCAGAACACCGCGCCCATCGCGGCGATGCAGTTGCTGCCGCTCAAGATCTGCGAGAAGTTCCTGGTCGCGCCGGTCGCCGTGGAGCGCGATGTGCTCGTCATCAAGGCCGCCCGGCCCCTCAACCCCGCCCAAAAGACCGTGATCATCGACGCCTCGGCGGTGCGGGTGCGCGCGCTGCGCATCGTGCCGGTCGACGTCGCGGAGGCGCGGCAGTCGCTGCGCCGGGTCGCGGCGGAGGGCGCGGTGCTCGAGCCCGTGCTGCATCGCCTGCGCGCGGACGACCTCTCCGGCTCGCAACTCAAGGCCGCCATCAGCGCCATGCTCACCGAGGCTCTGCGCCTGCGCGCCTCCGACATCCACCTCGACGCGCGCCCCGATCCCGACAGCTGGATCAGCTACCGCATCGACTCCGACCTGCAACAAAAGCACCAGTTGCCCGAGCGCCTGATGCGCGCGCTCTTCATGCGCGTCAAGACCGATGCGGGCATGGACGCCTCGGACAGCCGCCGGTCGCAGGATGGGCGCCTGTCGTTCGAGTTCCAGGGGCGCGGCATCGACGTGCGCGTCGCCAGCCAGCCGCTCGCGCTCGGCGAGACCATCGCCATGCGGATCCTCGATCCGGACGGCATGCCGGGCATGGAAGCCCTGTTCCCGGCGGACCCCGCCATGATCAAGCTGCTGCGCGGCCATGCCGAGGTGTTCGGCAAGTCGGGCGGCCTCGTGTTGCTGTCCGGTCCGACCGGCTCCGGCAAGACCACCACGCTCTACACCCTCGCCCAAAAATTCCCGCGCGACCGCGTCAACGTGGTCACCGTCGAGGACCCCGTCGAGTACGTGCTGCCCTTCGCCCGGCAGATCCAGCTCAACCAGATGCTCGACCAGCGCGCCGTCGACGTCGAGCGCTCGATCCTGCGCCAGGACCCCGACATCATCATCTTCGGCGAGATCCGCGATGGCGACTCCGCCCGCGCCGCCCTCAAGTTCACGGAGTCCGGCCACTTGGTCGTCGCCACCGTGCACGCCGTGACGGCGCTGCAGACCTTCGAGCGCTTCGTCAGTTTCTTCGATGCCACCACCAAGCCCGAAGCGCTGTTCGTGCTCGCGCACTCCCTGAAGACGCTGCTCAACCAGCGGCTCTGCAAGCGCTTGTGCGACTGCGCCCGCCACGCCACGCCCGCGGACGGCGAGGCCATCCGCAAGGCCGTGCAGGACACGGGGCTCGAGTACCGTCCCGAGGCCAACCTGCGCATGGCGGTCGGCTGCACCTCCTGCGAGGGTCTCGGCTACCGCGGTCGCGTGCTCGCCTACGAGGTGCTGAACCTGCCCGCCGACGAAGAGACCCGCATCCAGCTCGCGCACGAGCTCGAGCAGTCGCACAACTCCTTCTACAAGGCGCGCGAGATGCCGGGCGTGCTGTTCCAGAGCCGCGCGCAGTCCATGCAGAAGCTCCTCGATGCGGGCGTGGTCGATGCCATCTCGGCGCGCCGCGTGCTCGGGGTGTAACGGACGCTGCCATGCAGAACTACCGCGTCACCTACCTCATGCCCCGGCCGGAAAACCTCATGGCCCAGCCGGACAAGGACCTGCCCGGGTTCTATCGGCATGCGACGCTGCTCGCCGCCCCCAACCCCGGCAGCATCATCAGCGAGATCCGCCAGCGCGGCGGTCTACCGCTGGAGGTCAAGGCCGTTCGCCCGAAGCCGGCCTTTCTCAACAACGTCAACCGCGCCTACAAGCTGCAGCTCCTGCAGGCCGTCAACTACAACGTCCGCGGTGGCATGAGCGCCGCGCGCGCCCTCGAGATGGTGGTCGAGGGCGAGACCGGCGCGAACCGCGGCATGCTCAACCCCGCGATCACGGTGCTGCGGATCGGCGGCACCTTCCCGGAGGCGATGCGCGCCCTTGGGTTCTTCGATTCGAGCACGCTCTCCATCATCGAGGCCGGCGAGCGCACCGGCCGCATGAAAGACTCGCTGAACGCCGCCGCGGGCCACTACGAGAAGACCAGCAACGGCCTCAAGGCCATGTTCGGCGCCGTGTCCTGGACGCTGCTCGACATCGGCTTCGCCGTGTCGTCCATCATCGGCCTGCGCTTCAGCCTGTTGCCGACGCTCGCCGACACCGCCAAGACCACGGGCGAGACCGAGGCCGAGCGCGAAGCCTTCAAGGCGCTGGTCGACCAGGCCTACCTCGTCAACGACGTCCTCATCGGCGGTACGCTGGTCCTGCTCGCCTTCGTGTTCCTCGGCATCTATGGCTACGCCGCGAACGTGCGGTCGATCCGCGACCGCGCCGAGGCCATCATGGCGCGCGTCCCCTCGCTTGGCGCGGCGCTGCTCAACACCGCCATCTCCACCAGTTTCACCGTGGCGGCCTCCATGCTGAAGGGCGGCGTCGGGTTCCTGCCCTCGGCCTCCACCGCCGCCGTGGGCGCGGATCACCTTCAGGTGCGTGATTTCTGGGCGAACGCCGTGAACCGCGTGGAGACCGGCGAGACCATCCCGCGCGCGCTCAGTTCGCCGCTGCTGAACTCCTCCGAGGCCATGCTGATCGCCTCGCACACCACCCAGCGCGAGCTGGGCGAGGTGCTCGAGCGCATCGCCGAGCGCCGCGATGGCATCGCGCTCGCCGCCTCCAAGAGCTTCGCGCTCTGGATGTTCGTCGCCTCCATGATGTATTCGGGCATCGCGGTGATGTTCACGCTGTATGTGGTGTACGTGCAGAACAAGCAGATGATGTCCAGGGTGCAGGGCTGACATGGGCGCCGTATTCGCACAGGACAGCTTCGAAGAGGTCTTCGGCTCCATGATCGCCGGGTCGCTGCCGCTCGCCGGCGTGAACGCCGAGGCGGCCGTGGCGCTGGTCGCCCGCGACATCCTGGGCACCGAGGACGTGCACACCGTCAGCGTGCGCGAGCCGGTGCTCAAGCGCATCCTCTACTTCGCCGCGCCCTCCAAGGTGCTCACCTCGGTGCCGAACGCGGCGCTGCCCCTCACGGCATCGCTGCCCGGCCATCCGGCGCACCGCGGGCCGGGTGCCTATGTGCTCACCCACGGAAACCGCTCGGCGGCGGCGCTGTTCACCGGCACGCAGCTGCGGCTCTTGTTCAATGATCGCGACCTCATCGCCGAGGCCATCGCCGAGCAGGGCCTGGCCGAGTTCAACGTCAACGAGGTGCAGGACGGCTACCCGCTCACCTCCGCCTATGCCGCGCTGCAGCAGCGGGTCGACACCACCTCCGAGCGCGTCACCCGCATCGCGGGCGTGTTGACCCTGCTCGCCGGGGCGACGCTCTTGGGGGCGCAGTTCGCGACCGGCTACTATCAGTCGAAGCTCGACGCCATCAGCGACCGCAAGGAACTCGCGCTGCAGCGCTTCACCACCGACCTGACCCTGACCTCCCGCCTCGCCGAACAGATCGCCATGGTGCAGTTGGTCGCCTCCAACACCGTCCGCACCGGCGGCTGGATCGAGCGCTACCGATTGGAAGGGTCCCGGGAGGCCTTCGAGGTGATGGTGCCCGAGTGGGTCACCCGCGACATCGTCCAGTCCTTCGGCACCGAGGCGCGCGCCGAGCTCGCGGGCGACGGCATGGTGCGCGTGCGGCGGGGTCGCATCGGCACTGGCAGTGGCGGCAACATCTCTGCGGCACCCCGCGCGACGACCGGGGAGGTCCGATAGATGGCCGGCTCCCTGCAAGACCAGGTCACCACCTTCTTCAATGTCTTGGGGCGGCTGCGGCCGCTCGCCATCGTGTTGGTGGGCACGGCGCTCGTGGGCACCATGTTCGCGGGCGTCGCGGTGCGCGATGCCGTGCAGGCTTTCAGCAAGGCCCAGGCGGTCTCCGTCGAGGAGTCCGCGCAGGTCAAACTGGTGCGCGCCGACCTCACCGACGAGGACTACACCCGCTATGGCGGCATCGTCGCCGGTCTCTATCCCGGTGTCCGGGTGGAGGTGCCGGAAGGGGAGGGCCTCCTGCGGCTTTCGATCGACAATATCGCCCTGTACGACGCCTGGATCCGCAGCCTGATGGCCCTACAGCCCAATGCCAAGAATGTGGTCTGGGAAGCCAAGTCCATCTGTCTGCAGGAGTGCGCTAGAGGAATGGTGGCCACTGCCGATGTACAGGGTTATGTGCAATCCGTGGAGTTCGAACAATGACTGAGCAGAACGACAACCTGACCCCCGCCGAGCCGGACACCGAGGCCGCGCCGCCGCGCCGCTCGCGCACGCCGCTGATCGCGGCCCTGGCGCTCGCGGTCCTGGGCGGGGGTGCGTGGTACCTCTACTCGCAGGGCAAGCTCCCGGGATTCGGCGCCAAACCCACCGCAAAGGTCCCGGCGGCCGGTGCCACGGCGGCCACGGTCGTGGGCGAGGAACGTCTGCGTGTGCTCGCCGAAGTCAACGGCAAGAGCATCACCGCGGAGGAGGTCGCCCCGGCGCTCGTCAACGGTCTAGACCGCGCCGTCGCGGTCGACCGCTACGTCACGCGGCTGCTGGCCTCCGAGGCGGCCCTCGAGGAATACCCCGAGGAAGCCAAGGCGGCGCGCGCCGCGACCGAGCGCGAAGTGCTCGCGCAGCTCTACCTGCGCCGCAAGTCCGAGGAACTCGTGTTGGCGGTGACGCAGGCCGACATCGACAAGTTCTACAAGGAGCAAGTGCGCGATGAGGACTATGCGTCCTACAAGCTCAACTACTACCTCACCCAGGACGACCTCGATGCCACCGCGATGGAGCGCAACATCGCCGCCGACGACGCGGAGGCCAAGGGCAAGTTCGTGCCCGTCAACCGCGAGGGTGACGGCTTCATCCCGCTCGCGGCCACGCCCTATGGCCTCGGCGCACTGGTCGCGCGCGCCAAGCCTGGCGACTACCTGCGCGCGGTCCGCGTCCGTGACGGCTTTCTCATTTTGCATGTCGAGCAGGTGCGTGCCGGCAAGAAGCCGGCGCAGACTAAGGAACTGAACGAGCAGATCCGCAACCTCATCGCCCAGGATCTCCTGAACAAGGAACTCCTGGAGCGCCGCGAGAAGGCGCAGGTGAAGTTGAAGCTCTGACGTTTTTTTGCAACGGCCCGAGCTGCGCGGGCTGGATATTGAACCCCCGGCGTCGCAGGGTGTCGAATGCGCCGGAAACTGAAACAACGCCCCTCGGCGGGGCAGGAGAGAGACGATGAAAATGTGTAGCAGTGGCTTCGCGCCGCGCCGCCGTCAGGGCGGTTTCATCCAGGGTGCGATCCTCTTCGCACTGGTCATCATCGCGGTCGTGGTGGCAGCGTTCTCGCTGGCCAACCGTGATTCGCAGAGCAGCGCCGACACCGAGCAGGCTCGGGTGAACGCGTCCTTCGTTCTGAAGGTCGGCAACGACATCCAGACGGGCGTCAACCGCGCCATCGCGGACGGACTTTCGCCGGACAAGCTGACGGCTGCAGGCGTCGCGTTCAACGGCACCGCCAGTGACTCGTCGATCCTGAATATTTTTGACACCAACCTCAAATACGTCGTTCGTCCGCAGTTCCCGCCGACCGCGTTGTTCGCTGCCAACACGAAACAACCGTTCGCGGGAGACGACGGTGCCGGTTCGAATGCGACTGCGGCCTGGGACGCGAAGGCCGTCACCGGCGCCGGTGGAACGAACCGGGAAGCGATCGTCACGGTCCCTGGCCTCAAGCCTGATGTCTGCAAGCGCATCAACGTCACCGCGAACGGCACGCTCGTCACGGCTGATCTGCCGGCCGATCTCGCCGCTGTGCCTGCGACCTGGCGCGAGGGTTGCTTCGGAACGAACACAGCGGCGGGAACCTACTTCCGTGTGGTCGCGACCGACGCGCTTGCTCCTGCCGCCGGCGGCGGTGGCGGCGGTGGCGGCGGTGGCGGCGGTGGCGGCGGTTAACGCCGTCGCTTTGAGCGTTTGATGCCGGGGTCGGCCGACCTGTCGACCACCACCCCGGCGACTTGAATCGCGGGACCCCGCGCCTTGATCTCCAAGGCGCGGGGTCATCCGCCCACTGAGGGACCGATGATGTTCGCACGCAGCGCGACATACGCGACCCCCGCCCGACGCCTCCGGCGCTTCGGTCGGGCGGGCGCGCCCGCGCGCGGCTTCATCATGGGCTACATCCTCTTCGCACTCCTGGTCCTGGGCATCGTGACCGCGGTCTTGAGCCGCATCAACGACGCCGAGGCCGACACCAAGTGGGTCAACGACGGCGTGATCCGCATCAAGGAAGACCTGCGGAACATCCGCGTCCAAGTGATCACCTGTTCCGCGCTGCTCGGCGCGGGCGATGGCGCGACCGACATCGCATTCCCGCCCGAAGCCACGCCCGGCACGCCCACACCGTTAGCCGAGCTGCAATGTCCGCAGGGCGCTCAGCCTTCTGTCGGACTCTTCGACGGTTCGGCCGGCGTATTCCCGCCGATCCCGCCGCGCGGCTTCACGCCGTTCGTCTACATCAACAATTTCAACACCTACGACGCCGACAGAGGCCCCGAGGCCGTGTGGGTCGAGACCACGGTCTCCTCGCCGTCGGGTACGGCCGTGCTCAACCGGGTCCAGGTCGGCGCGTCCGGGCCAGACATCAAAGTCGAGACGGTCAACGGCGCGACGCGGCTGCGGTTCTTCCTCGCGGCGCGGGGGGCGTGATCCCGATGATCCGTTCACGCCACCTCACGATGATCGTCGCCTTCTTCGCCGCGCTTGCGTTGACCCTGCTCAGCGCCGTCCCGGTACAGGCGCAGGCCGTCACCCAATCGAACCTCGAAGGCCGACTCGACAAGATCCGCCAAGGGCAGCGCAACGCCCGCATCGCGGTCGATGTGATGGTCGCGAAGTGGTTGCTGACCCCGCCGGACTTCCCGTCTGGCGGACCGATCGATGGTGACGGCAATTGGAAGAACACCAAGAATAAAACTTTCGCTCCTCCGGCGAATGGCCAGGCAGGTAAAACCGAGAGGGGAGGCTTCCTGCCGGCGAGCCTCGGCGTCGCGCGCACCGACGAGTTCGACTCGCCGCTCGGTTATTGCGCCCGCGGCAAGGGCGGCATTCCCGCCTCAAAAACGCCGATCGTCTATGCCGTCATCTGGCCGGGCCTCGACGGTGTGTTCCAGACTAAATGCGCCGATGTGCTCCAACCCGAGGGTCACACCCGGACGGCCGGTGTGCGTGACAGCGGTGCGAATGGCG
>Ga0315903_10007420_pt1 | contig 13717 bp, 4 predicted proteins | sample LakEriMetagenome_7_FD_203524 | JGI IMG/M metagenome (GOLD analysis project Ga0315903, IMG submission 203524) | Freshwater fungal communities from buoy surface, Lake Erie, Ohio, United States - Buoy 2 MA119 | ecosystem: Environmental > Aquatic > Freshwater > Lake | place: USA: Lake Erie, Ohio...
ATGGTAAAGTTTTCATCTCATTAAAGCCTAAAGAAAACTATTACATTTCTGAAACAGAAAAACAAAGAATTGTTGATGATATTATTTCACCAAAAGCAATTGTTTCTGTTGGTGCAGAAATTATTGATCCACAATTCTTGTATCTTTTAATCGACAACTATGTGGAATATGATAAAAACAAAACAACTCAAAGTGCCGAAGCAATTAAAACTTCAATTCGCAATGCAGTTTTAACTTATAACAATACAAATTTAAACAAGTTTGATGCCACTTTTGTTCTTTCAAAACTACAAGATTCTGTTGATGGTGTAGATTTAAATGCAATTCGTGGTTCGGAAACTATACTAAGATTACAAAAAAGATTTGTTCCAGAACTTAATGTTTCAAAAACATATCAAATTGAATTTAATGCCGAATTGCACCGTGGTACAACATCCAATCGACTTGCATCTTCTGAATTTGATGTATTCGATTTATTAGGTGTTCGTAGAACGGTACAATTAGAAGAAGTGCAAAACTCATATACTGGTATTACCGAAATTAATGTGACAAATCCAGGATTTAATTATACTGTTGCACCAACTGTAACAATTACAGGTGATGGAACTGGTGCTACTGCCACCGCAACAATCGTAAATGGTCGAGTTCAAAAAATTACAGTTATTAATCGTGGTATTGATTACACATCTGCATTAGTTACTATTTCTGGCGGTGATGGAGATGGATATGGTGCTACTGCTATTGCGGTTTTAGATTCCAGATTTGGTGATTTAAGAACTGTTTATTATGATAACTTTGCACAGAAACAAATTATTCGTGAAAAAGCGGGAACAATTGATTATCAAAATGGTATTATTACTTTGACAGATATACGCATTTTATCTGCAAAACCAAGTGATGGTTTTATTCGTATTTCTTTAGAATCAGAAAAAGGTATTTTATCATCTGCAAAAAATACTATTATTACAATTGATAGTGCAGACCCTTCTGCTATTGTAACCGAACTTGTTAGTATCTAATGTCTGATTTAAGAACCTCTTTACTTGTCAATCGTCAAGTTCCTGAATTTATTCGGGAAGAGTATCCTCTATTCATTTCTTTTTTAGAAGCATACTATGAATATCTTGAAACTAAACAAGGCACTCAACTTAATGATTTAACTCAAAGAGCCAAAGACCTTCGAAATCTATCTGATGTTGACGATTCGATTGATGATTTTGAGGAACAGTTTTTTGCAACATATGCTTCATTAGTATCTAAAGATGTTGAGATTGATAAAGCGTTTTTAATTAAAAATGTTTTACCTCTTTACTTAGCAAAAGGTTCTGAGAACTCGTTTAAGTTATTGTTCAGAATGTTATTTGGACAAGAACTTGAAGTTAAGTATCCTAAAAATGATGTTCTAAGAGCATCTGATGGTAAATGGAAAAGAGATGAGGTTATTAAGGTAACTCAAGACATTTTAAGTTACTATACTGGAAATGGAACTAAAAAAGAATTCAATCTTGTTCCTTTTAATCCTGCATTAGATACGACCATTACAGTTTATGTAAATGGTTCTTTAATTGCAACATCTAATTATTTTGTTCGTAAAGAAATAAACAAACTTTATTTTTATACTGCGCCGGCAAATAATGCCACAATTGAAGTTTTTTATCGTAGTATTGATACAAAATTATTTGAAAATAGAAAATTAACTGGTCAAATTTCTGGTGCAACCGCATTGGTTGAAGAAGTTGAAATTGAAACCGTAAACAATGAACAAATTACTGCATTTTATGTAAATCCAAAAACTGTTGTTGGTAATTTTGCAATTGGTGAAACAATACTATTTGATATTATTGCTGATGATGAAACACTCATCTATCTTCGTGCAAGAGCGTTTTCTTCATTATTAACAATTACTATTATTGATGGTGGCGCAAACTATAATATTGGTGATCCTGTTAGTATTATTGTTCCCACTTTTGAGAGAGAACCAAAAGCGTTTATCTCTAAAACATTTAGCGGTAAAATTAATCAAGTAATAATTCGTGATGGTGGTGCAGGATTTCAAACTGCGGCCAATGTTCGTGCAGTAGGTGTTCCTGAAGCCGAATTATTTTTTGCCGTAGGTGCAATTAATACAACAGGTACTAATACTCCAAATAGTTATACCATTTTTTCAGATGTAATTTCAGATATTGACCCAGCCAACAATGTAATCTTAAATTTAAATTGGGGATTATCTGGCGGCACAGTTGCAAATGTAAACACAGTTATTTCACGAGCATTATCAAACATTTCATATTCTACTATTGGTGAAATTAGCAATGTTGAAGTTCTTATTTCTGAAATTGCACTAACAACAACACCAACACTAAATGCAGACCCAGCGATTGTTGACATTGTTCCAATTGCAAACACAACAACCAATACAATTGTAAAAATTGATACTTTTGGTTCTTTAGGTAAGTTAATAGTTTATGGAGGTGGTTTAGATTATGCAATTGGTGACGAAATTATTTTTAAAAATAAACCAATGAATTTTGGTATTGGTGCTGCAGCTGAAGTTGTAAATGTTTCTGCATTAGGAACAATCACATCCGTAAAATTTGTTCCATCAAAAATTACTGGAAATGCAAGTGTAACATCAGCAAGTAATGTAATGGTTCAAGGTTATGGAACATTGTTTCAAACAGAATTGGTTGTTGGTGATAAAATTATGATTGGTTCCAATACAAGAACTGTGGTATCAATTGCTTCAAATACTTCACTCAATGTAAATACAAGCTTTGGTTCAATTCTAACAAATAAACCAGTTAGACATTGGGGAAGATATTTGATAGGTGGTCAAGGATATACCAATGATAAACTTCCAACAATTACTGTAAGTTCTACACTTGGAACAGGTGCAAATTTAGCCGTTACGACAATTATGGGTGATGGAGAAAATCTATTTCCCCGTGGTACTGGTCGTGCTGGTGAAATCCAAGAAATCACAATTCTTGATCCAGGTAAAGGTATTCGTACCGCACCTCAAATTGTTCTGACTTCAATTGGTGATGGAACGGCTGAAGCAAATGCAACACTCAGTCCAACATTGCAAGAATTGGCCGGAAGATGGACTTCTTCAGACTCAATTCTCTCATCTTCTGACAGAAAATTACAAGGTCGTGACTATTACATTAACTATTCTTACTTGTTATCGTCTGAAATTGAATTTGGTAAGTATAAAAAAATCTTTAAAGAACTCTTACATCCTGCTGGATTTAAATCCTATGCAGAGCTAAATAAACTAAATGAATTAGATGCCAATAATGTGACAATGAGCACATTGACGGTACCTAAGAATATACGAACACTTTCTGGTACTGTTAATGTTAACAGCACCATTTTTGTTGTTGGAACAGGTACTAAATTTACTAAGGCAGCCAACCTCGACTTTATTGGTGCAAATACTTGGATTGCCGTAAACTCAGAGATTCGCATGGTGAATTCAATCATCAGCGACACACTACTGACTGTAAATTCTGCCTTTACGATAACTGCAAATAATGAAGAATTAGTGGTATTGAATGTTGATTACGATGCAATTGCAACAGAGGTAACATTAGACGAGATTATAGCTGAGAACGAACTTGTTCTTACAGTAGAAATATAGGAACAGAAATGTCAACGACAATTAGAATAACAGACTTACCTGATTTATCGACAGTTAATGCAAATACCTTAAATACGGTGTTTGTTGTTGTTGATAAAAGTAGTGGTGTATTTACAACAAAACAACTCAGTCTTGCAAACTTAGACTTTGCAATTGATAATGTGGCACCTGTTGCGTTTGCGACTGCTAATCTTGCGTATGGAAAAGCAAATTCTGCAAACATTTTAGCACAAGCAGGATTTAATGCTGCTAATACCGCACAGGCAGATGCGAGCGCCGGATTTGCAAAAGCAAATACTGCAAACACCACCGCTGAAGCTGCATTTTCACGAGCAAATACTGCAAATATAATTGCAGATTCCGTTTATGCGTTTGCAAATATTGCCAATATCAAAGTAGATTCTGGATATGCTTTTGCCAATATCATCAACATTAAAGTTGATTCAGCATACGCATTTAGTAATACCGTAAATATTAAAGTCGATTCTGCGTATGCGTTTGCAAATACAATCAATATTAAAACAGATGCTGCCTTCTCTTTTTCGAATACAGTCAATATAACTGCTGAGGCGGCTTATACAAAAGCCAATGCCGCTAATGTTTTAGCACAAGCTGCATTTGATGCCGCTAATACTGCTAATGCGGGTGTTGTTCAAGGTGCCTACAACCAAGCAAACACCGCAAATATAACGGCTCAAGCATCTTACGCATTTGCAAATACAATTAATGTAAAAGTTGATTCCGCATATGCATTTGCAAACACAATTAATGCAACTTCTGTTGCAGGATTTGCACAAGCTAATGCCGCTAATGTTTTAGCACAAGCTGCATTTGATAAAGCGAATACACCACATGCAATTGCAAATACTGCTAATGTGACTGCTGACGCATCATTCAGTAAAGCTAATGCCGCTAATGTTTTGGCACAATCGGCATTTAATTCATCAAATACTGCCAATATAACTGCTGAAGCCGCTTATGCAAAATCTAATTCTGCAAATATTATTGCAGATGCGGCCTTTACAAAAGCTAACGCCGCAAATGTTTTAGCACAAAATGCTTATAATTATGCGAATACAATTTCTGTTTCATTAAACAATCAATTCATTACAAATACGGCAAATACTGCTAATGCAGGTTTTAACCAAGCTAATGCCGCTTTTGATAAAGCAAATACAGCACTTTTAACTGCAAGTTTATCTTGGATAACATCTAACACTTCACAAATAACAAGTGAAGCTGCATTTACTAAAGCAAACTCTGCGTTTGATTTTTCAACTAATAATGCAATTAATATTAATGCAACAAATATAAAAATGCAAAGTGCATATGATTCTGCTAATATAGCAAAAACAGATGCAAATGCGGCGTTTAATAAAGCCAATGCCGCTAATGTTTTAGCACAAGCCGCTTTTAATGCGGCTAATACCATTGTTTCTGATACAAATAATGCTTATTCGAAAGCTAATAGTGCTAACATTACGGCTGAAACCGCATTTAGTAAAGCAAATAGTGCCAATGTAACTGCTGAAGCCGGGTTTGCAAAAGCTAATATTGCAAACACAATTGCACAATCCGCATATGACACCGCCAATACTGCTCTCGCAACTGCCGCTCTTGCGTTAAACTATGACAATTTTGCTAATGCGGCTTTTGATAAAGCCAACTCCGCAAATGTTTTAGCTCAATCTGCATTTAATACTGCAAATAACGCAAATACTCGCACCATTATTAATGGATTAGGAAATTCTAAACTAGATTTTAATACTTACGGAGCCAACTCCGCATATCTAACAACTACTAGTGATGATTCTACTGCATTGTTTATGGGAACGGCAACTGCTGAGTTATACGCTTATACAAATATTCAAATTAGGGCCAATACTGGAGGAACATCAAAAGCATGGACATTTGGTGAAGATGGTACATTAACATTCCCAGATAGCACAATTCAAAATACCGCTTATGTTCGTGCTAATTCATTGATTATTGTTTCTTCTGCGCCTGCAAATAACAAAGGTGCTGGTGGTGATACAAAAGGTATGGTATATCTTGCGAACAATTACTTCTATTATTGTACCGCTAACCACAACGGTTCGACAAATATCTGGAGTAGAATTGCCTCGACTGACGCTTGGTAATCAAAATAAATAAAGAATATGGCGACTTCCTACACATCTAAAAAACTTGCGTTTAATAACGCAGAACAATTTAAAGAATCATTTTACGAACCAGAACCAACTACGCTTGGTTATGTGTTTATAGGCAATCATATTCCTTGGACAAATGATGATGTGCCCGATTCTATTTCAGACACCGTAAAAGATGAAAAAAGTGTTTGGGATAACATGTATGCCGGAAAAAGAGTTACAGGTAATGATGTTGAATTAGTTGTTCCAAAAATTGATTGGACAGGTAACACAAAATATCGTCAGTATGATGATACAATCACATTATCTGATTTATTGTCATCAAATACAACTCAAAATTTAAAACCAATGTATGTGGTGAACACAGATAAAAATGTTTATCTTTGCTTGTGCAATAATGTTTCGTCAAATTCTACCGTAGAACCATCAGGTCAAAATTTAGCTGCCAATGGAGTTATCGAAACTTCAGATGGTTATCTTTGGAAATATTTGTATAATGTTCGTGCATCTAATCGTTTTTTAACTACAAACTGGATTCCTGCACCAACATCTACTTCAAAATTAGATTATTCAACTTCTGCTAATATTGCAGTTGATGGTGAATTATCAAAAATTGTAATTACAAGTGGTGGCACAGGATACATTCACAGTAATGTTATAGTCTCTGCATTTCAGACAGGTTGCACAATTTTAACAGTTTTGAGTACCGATGATACGGTTTCTCCTAATTTATCGGCAGCTTTGAAAAATACCGCAAATATGTCAATTGCAGGAACAGGCCTTGGTGGTTCTTACTATGTGGCTTCTGTCGATTCTGTAAATTTAAAAATCACACTTTCAACAGGTGCGACTGCAAATGGTGGTGGTTCAAATACTGCAAATGCACTTGCTTTAACGACAAGGGTTTATGTTGAAGGTGATGGAACTACGGTACTAAGTCAACCAAGATTAAGTGGAAATTCAATTCAAAAAATAATAGTTACCACAAGAGGTAGAAATTACACTTATACAAATGTGCGTATCTTTGGAACAGGAACTGGTGCTACTGCTAGAGCAGTATTGCCGCCAAAGTTTGGCCACGGATTCAACTCTGCAAAACAGTTAGGTGCATCAAATGTTATGGTTGCCATGAAAATTGGTGAAATTGATTCTACTGAAGGTGGTTTAATTTCTGCAAATACAACCTTCCGTCAGTATGGCCTGCTAAGAGACCCATATAAATATGGAGCAACAATCCAAGCAAATACTGCTGTAGCAAATAGTGTCATCTCACAGACGACAGATTTAACACTTGTTGCAGGTACGGCTTATAATTTAAATGAGTTTGTTTATCAAGGTGCATCAATAAACTCAACAAGTTTTAGTGGCTATATAAATGATTACACATCAAATGTTGTTAGACTTACTAAAGTTAGAGGTTCTGTTCAAGTGGGTGCGCCATTGATTGGAGCAAACACAAATCCATCAGGTAGACGAGTTATTTCGCAAAAGAATCCAGAGTTCCAACCCTATACTGGTGATGTAATGCATGTAGAGAATATAGTAAAAACAGAAAGAACAGACGGACAAGCTGAAAATCTCAAGTTTGTTGTAAGATTTTAAAGGAAAAAATAGTTCATGGCTCTTGAAACTAATTTTAATGTAAACCCATATTACGATGATTATGATGAGGATAAAAAATTCCTCAGAATGTTGTTTAAGCCTGGCTATGCAGTTCAAGCTAGAGAATTAACACAACTTCAAACTATTCTTCAAAAACAATCAGAAAGATTTGGAAACCATGTTTTCAAAAATGGTTCTGTTGTTACTGGAGGCCAAACATTCTTACAAGATGCAACATACATCAATTTAAGTCCAACCTATGCTTCAACCGAAATTGTTGCAAACAATTTTATTGGAACAACTATTCTTTCTAATGATGAATCAAAGCGTGCCGAAGTAATTAAGGTATATGAAGCTATTGAAGGTGGTGACCCAATCACATTGATGGTTAAGCAAGTTTATGGTGAAGCTTTTACATCTGATGAAATCATTAAAACAAACGAAACTTCACCTGTTTATGCAAACACAACTGGTGTAGGAACAGGTCAAACATTTTCTGTGACAGAAGGTGTTTTTTTCTATGACGGTTTCTTTATTCAAAATGATGAACAAACTATAGCAACATCAAAATACAACAATAATACCGCAAATGCAAAAATTGGTTTTGAGATAACAGAATCCATTATTACTTCTTCAGCGGACACATCTTTATTAGACCCAGCACAAGATGCGTCTAACTATCAAGCACCAGGTTCAGACCGATTTAAAATTGATTTAATCTTATCTTCACGCTCACTTTCTTCTAATGACACCATACAATTTATTGAATTGTCCCGTGTTGAAGAAGGTTCTCTAACAAGAAATTATATTTTTCCAATTTATTCTGTTCTTGAAGATACTTTGGCTCGAAGAACTTATGATGAATCAGGCAACTATACTGTAAAGCAATTTAATCTTGCTTTAGATACAAGTGCATCTAATACTGCAAACATGGATGTGATTCTGTCACCAGGTAAAGCATATGTGTTTGGTTATGAATATGAAACTATTTCTCCGTCAACAGTTGTTATTGAAAAACCAAGAGAGACAGACAATGTTCAAAACAAATTTGTTACCGCAGACTATGGTAATTTTGTTTATACAACCAATCATTATGGAAGTTGGCCAATTGACAATCTAAGCACAGTTGATTTACATTGCGTTTCAAATGCAAATATTAATGTAACTTCTACTGGTTCAATTACTAATACTAAAATTGGTACTGCAAGAGTAAAATCTGTTGCATTTGATTCGGCATCAAACACATCCAATTCACAAACTTATACTTACAAAACATTTTTATTTGATGTAAGTGTAGGTTCAATTATAGGTACAGTCAATTCTGCAACCGCATCAACAGTAACACTTGCAAATACTGTTGCAGGTAATGTATTTTCTGTTATTGCTGATGCTTATGCAGGTGCAAAACTTCGTATTACTTCTGGTTTAGGTTCTAGTGAATCACCAAAATTAATTACTGCATTTAATGGTACAACACAAACGGTAACTCTTGCGGAAAATTTTATTACAACACCTAATAATTTATCACAATTTTCAATTGACTTTGAATTTAATGATGTTAAAAGTATTGCATCATTTAATAGCACAACAAAAATAAATTCTGGTGATATTGATTCTCGTTCTAAAGATTTAGCCTCAACATATGATGATACTTTCTTAACCGATGCAAGTTTTGAACCAGTTATTTTTAAACTTGGCCAAGAGTATATTACTCAAAATACAATTGCAGATTTTGTTTATTCTCTCAGACGACTTTATTCAACACAATCATTTGGTGCAACTGATTCTCCTGCACTTACAACATATTCAGGTGAAGAATTAGGATATGGTGGTACAAATTCAACTTCAATTGCACAAAATTATCAAGTAATTGTAACAAATGCAGGTAGTTCTCCATATGCAAATGGTTCTACTGTACCTTCTGATAAAATTACAGCTGTTAATACAACGACCAAAAAGTTAACAATTACCAATGCGAATAACATGGTTGCAAATATTATTGCAACATTGACATTTACAAAAGCATCAGGTAGTCCAGCAAAATCAAAAACATTTGTTACTGCTTCATCTACAATTCAAAATACTGGTGGTGAAGTTGTAAACACAAGTGGTGCAATTGTTTATGCAAGTTCTGGTCAAACAACAATTCAAGCAAATAACATTATTAAAACACCAGATACCGCACAAACATTATATGTTTCTGATGTTGTTGATTTAATTCAAGTTTTAGATTATAATGGTGCCGCAGTTTCTAATACTGGTGGTTCTGACATTACTTTCAAATATACTTTAGATATTGGTCAAAGAGATTCTTATTATGACCATGCTTCAATTAAATTAAAACCTGGTTTTGCACCACCTGTTGGACCATTAGTTGTTCGATATAACCTTTATACATCATCTGGTTCAGGATTTTTTACAGTAGATTCTTATTCAGACTATGCAACTATTCCAACATATGAATCACCAATTACAAATACCGAATATCCTTTAAGAGATTGTTTGGATTTTAGACCAGTTCGTAAAAATGCAACCAACGCATTAGATTCTGGTACTGTAACTAAAACATTTGATGTTGACCCTACAACTTTTGGTCCTAAGATACCAGAAAATGGCTCAGATATCATTTTAGATTTCTCCTATTATCTACCTCGTATTGACAAAGTAATTTTAAATAAAAATAGAACTTTTGAAGTAGTTAAAGGCCAATCTTCATTGAATCCTTCTCCTCCAAAAGATAAAGATGATTCGATGAATTTATACATTCTTCGCAGTCCGGCGTATGTTGCAAATACTGGCGACATTCAAGTTCAATATATTAATAATCGCCGTTATACAATGCGAGATATTGGTACAATTGAAAAGCGTGTTGAAAATCTTGAATACTATACATCACTATCTTTATTGGAACAAGATGCGGTTAATAAACAAGACTTGACTATCCTCGATAGCACAAACTTGCCAAGATTTAAAAATGGTATTATTGTTGATGGTTTCAAAGGACATTCTGTTGCAGACATAACTTCATCAGAGTATAATGCATCAATTGACCCAAAATATAAAGAACTTCGTCCAGCATTTAATGTAGTGACAAGAGGTCTTACTTTTGATGCGGCCAATTCAAGTAATTTTTTACAAACTGGTGCTTTTGTAACAGTTGCATCTTCAAATACTGCATTTGTAAATCAACCATTTGCATCCAAATCAATGAACATTAACCCATTTAATGTGATTAATTATCTTGGTAAAGTTCAATTAAACCCTCCATCTGATATTTGGGTTGATACAAATAAAAAACCTGATGTTCTTGTAAACCTTAATGGTGATAAAGATGCATGGGATTTATTATTAGGAACAAGAGGTGGTGGTCTTGTTGATTGGGGATTCCGAAATGTTTCATTAACCGCATCGAATAGATTGCCACAATTCGATACATCTTTACCTTTAAGTTCTATTCAAGTTACTATTTCAGGTGGTGGAGGTTCTGGTGCTACCGCAGTAGTTACTGAATTAAATGGTTCTGTTGATGGTTCTGCCAACCAAAGGGTCAAAACAATTCGTTTGACAAATCCAGGTTCTGGATATACATCACCACCAACAATTACTCTTACACAAGCGGGTGCACCTAATTTCACGGGCCCAACTGGCCCTGGAGCTGTATTTGTTTATGATCCCGCCGCTATTGGCCAAGGTAACCAAGGATTTTCTTATGATTGGGGTAATTGGGAAACACAATGGACAGGAACAACACAATCTACACAATTTATTGGCGATGGTGGATTTGTTCGTCCTAACTTTAATAGAACTACCACAACCACATCAACTGCACAAACTCGTTCAGGTATTTTGTCACAAGCCGTACCACAAACAATTACACAATCAATTGGTGACCGAGTAGTCGATGTTTCTGTTATAGCTTACATGCGTGAAAAAGCAGTTGCATTTACTGGATCTGATTTTAAACCAGATACAATCTTATACCCATTTTTTGATGGAACTGGTGTTGAAAAATATGTTGTAAGAGCAAATAGATTTATTCTTGCAAACAATAATCTATCATATAATACAAATTTAAATAGTGCCGAAACATTAAATGTTATTAATTCTTCCGCTCAAACAACTGCAACTTGCGTAGGTGTTAAAACATCTAATAATTCTATTTTTGTTCTCAATTTTGGACTAACAGAAAATACAGCAAGTTTAGGAACTGGATTAACTCTTGTTGGAACTAAAACAGGAACAAGTGTTGCAATTTCTTCATATGAACACTATTCTGGTAGAGTAAATGCGGCAACTTCTTCTACCGTAACATTGGCTCTTGAAGTTTCTGGTGCAAATAATCAAATTTTATACGGAAATACTTCAAATAGTAATATAATTTCTATTGTAAGTGGAAAAGGTGCAGGACAACAAGCAACTATTTCTTCATATAATGCTGCAACTAGAGTTGCGACAATTTCAAGTTCTTGGGCAACAACACCAGATGCATCATCTTTCTATTCAATTGGTCGTTTAACAACTACCCGTGCCGGTGATGTTGCTGGTATTTTTAGTATCCCTACTGGAACATTCCGTGTTGGTGAAAAACTGTTTAGATTAATTGACAGTTCTACTGGAGATATTCCTTCATCAACAACAAATGGTGATGCATCGTTTTTTGCACAAGGTTTATTACAGACTACTGAAAATACAATTGTTTCAACAATTGCTCCAACAATTCAAAGAACATCGGTAAATGATAGCCGTGTAACAACAACTACAAGTACCGTAGATGTTCCAGTTTCTGGTTGGTGGGATCCTCTTGCACAAACATTTTTAATTTCTCCTGCACAATACCCTCAAGGTATTTTTGTTGAAAAACTTCGTGTTTGTTTTAAATCAAAAGATGATAGTATTCCAGTAACCTTACAATTACGACCAACGGTGAATGGATATCCTTCTTCAACTGTTGTTTACCCTTACGGTTCTGTAACATTGACACCTGATAAAGTTAAAGTTACAGATTCGCCTGATTTAAATGATGATAACAAATATACAGACTTTGTATTTGATAGTCCTGTTTATATGTTACCTGGCGAACACTCTTTTGTATTATTATCTAACTGTAACAAATATGAAGCTTATGTTGCAGAAGTTGGAAAATTAGATTTGGTTTCTGGTTCACAAATATCTGAACAACCATATGGAGGTTCTTTCTTCCAATCACAAAATGGTTCTACATGGACGGCTGACCAAAACCTTGATATAATGTTTAGAATTTTCAAGAAAGTTCATAGTAGTAGTACCACAACAGCACAATTTTTAATTGAAGCGCCAAATGCTAATTTGGCATATGATGTTGTTCATGCTATAACCTCTGAAGTGACCATGGCAAATACAAATATTAATTATTCATTTGCATCTGAGCGAGCGATAACTGGTGGGATGACAAGTTTTAAAAATATTAATTCAAAAGAAGATTATGCAATGGATGACGGTGATGGTCGCCGAGTCCTCAATGGTTCTACTGGTGACACAACATTTATTTTAAAAGCAACAATGTTAACCAAAAATCCAGATGTATCACCAATTATTGATACAACTCGATTTGGTGTAATTTTTGTTGAAAATTCAATCAATAATTTACCTCTATCAAATAATGATTTTATAATTACTACACTAGGAACTGGTTACACAGGAAATACAGGAGTAACGATTACAGGCGGTGGTGGTTCGGGTGGTAATGCATACGCAGTTGCAAACATCACGACAGGAAATATCACATCAATTGTTGTTGATGTTCCTGGTTCTGGTTATACCAGTTCGCCAACGATTACGATTGCTGCACCTCCTGTAACAGGTGGTAATACAACTGCTGTTGCAATTTTCAATGGTGAAGATAAGAAATCTGGCGGCAATGCTCAAGTTCGTTACATTACTCGCCGTGTAACTCTTGCAGATGGTTTTGATTCTGGTGATTTGCGAGTTTATTTAACTGCATATAAACCATCAGGTTCAAATATTCATGTTTATTATAAGATTCTTTCTGGTTCAGATTCAGATATTTTTGATAATAAGTCTTATCAGTTAATGACACAACTTGGAAATCCAAATTTTGCTTCAACTAGTAAAACAGATTATAGAGAACTTGCATTTGCTCCTGGTGTAAGTGATACGGCAAATAATATTGTCTCTTATACATCAGGTTCAACCGCGTTTAATTCATTTAAAACATTTGCAATTAAAGTTGTTATGGCAAGTAATGAAACTATTGATGTTCCTAAAGTTCGTGATTTGAGAGCAATCGCATTGCCTTCAGGAGCATAATATGACCGACCATGTT
>Ga0315903_10007426_pt1 | contig 13714 bp, 12 predicted proteins | sample LakEriMetagenome_7_FD_203524 | JGI IMG/M metagenome (GOLD analysis project Ga0315903, IMG submission 203524) | Freshwater fungal communities from buoy surface, Lake Erie, Ohio, United States - Buoy 2 MA119 | ecosystem: Environmental > Aquatic > Freshwater > Lake | place: USA: Lake Erie, Ohio...
AAGGCTTCGCACACTTCTTTAATTTGCAATGCGGTCATGTTTTCACTGTTAAATTTTGGCTTTAATCCAGTGGCATCGGCTCCATACAGGTCAATGCTTGCTTCAATCACTTTGCTCGATGATTGTCGAGTCACAGCTAAAAGTGCTTTAAATGCTGTTTTGGCTGGGTTATCTTGTCTGCTGATCGCGGGTTGAGCGGATGGTTGAACATTAGGACTAGGAATATTAGTCTCAATGACTGTGGCGACATGACCATTAGTACTAGCGATCGCGGCGACATGACCGTTGGTACTGACCATTTGGGCAACATTGTCGTTACTGGCGACTGCGGCGATCGCATAGCTAGGTTGCTCCTGTACTGCATATAGTACTGGTGCTGCAACATTAGGTATAGCTATATCCCTCGTTAGGACAAATGGTGCTGGAATAGGTGATGATGTGTCATTCAACCAATTCTGAACAATCTCTGCGAATTTCTTGCCTGGCTTAGGATAAATACCATTATTGATCTCAGGACATCTACTTTTTGAGATCATTAAGGTATTCTGGTCGTCCAATAATCCACAGATGTCTAGTTCGTATTCACTGCCTTCCTTTTGAATGGGGGATGTGCCAATCTTGCGAACACTGGTTATTTTCTGTTTGCCTCCAACTTCAACTGTATTGAAGTCATATTCAATTTTTGAGCGCATTGTGGCGATGATGTGGCAGCTTGAACTGATGATTTTGTCCCAAAGTTGGCGTTCAATGGGGCGGATTTTTGCCCAGTTGCGGACATCGCTGCCAACTGAGTCTAGTTCCGCGTACCATGCGTGGGATAGGGAGTCGATAATCAGGTAATCAAATCCTGATTCTTCAGCACTTTCAATCGCGTTGTAATATTGGCTTGGTCCAAATTTGCCTAGTTCGAGTACCTCGAAGTTAAACAGATTCGCGTACTTGCGGCTTGAACCATGTTCGGTGTCAATCAATCCAATTCTTTTGCCCATGCATGATGCTAGTTGCAGGGCTGTGTAGGTTTTGCCACATCCTGGTGGACCATATAGAGCCATCCGTAGTTTGATGTTTTCTTTGGTCGCTTTCTGAAATGAGTAAGTCATAGGTAATTTTCCTTATATGTAAATATCAATGGATTTCTTCTAGAGAGCCTCGCTAGAGGACTGATGCAATCCTCTATGTGTGACTCTCTAGAATTGGTTTATACCAAAACACAAAGAAGAGGCAACAGATGATATAAGAGAAAAAGGAGAAAGAGGATAAAAAAATGGCAGGGGTATATAGATTAGAAATAAGTGAAAGCGAAGAAGAACTAAAAGAGATGCTAGGGCGGCAGAAAACAGGCTCAGATAAAGAACGAGTGCAAGTATTGTACTTACTGAAAAGCAAGCAAGCCCCAACAGTACAAGCCGCCGCTCAACTAATCGGGAGAAACCGTAGCACAGTGCAAGAGTGGATCAGAGGATATCGAGAGAGAGGAATAGCAGGAATACTAAGCCATAAACCAAGAGTAGGCAGAATACCCAAAATCCCAGAGTGGGCGCAAAAAGCACTGGACAAACAACTGCAACAGGAAGAAGGATTTAATAGCTACGGAGAGATACGACAATGGCTACAGGAAAAACTAGGAATCGAAAGTACCTATAAAAATGTGCATGACTTGGTGCATTACCGAATGAAGGCAAAACCAAAGGTAGCCCGTCCCTATAGTGCCAGTCAAAACAAATGGCAATGCGAGGACTATAAAAAAAACTCTCTGAAAACCTAGCAATGATTGCATGGTATGTCGTATCAGTGCTGGGCTTAACGGGAAAAGTCCGTTTCTTTTGTCAAGATGAAACAAGGATTGGTTTGAAAACTATCAGTGGTCGTAAAATCACTGCCCGTGGGGTCAAACCCAAGGCAAAAGTCCAGTGGCAGTTTCTAGCTACATGGCTATACGGTATCGTCGAACCTGCCACGGGAGAAAGCTTTTTCTATGAATTTAGTCATCTCAACACCGACTGTTTTCAAATATTTCTTGACCTTATATCAGAGGAATTTGCGGACAGCATCCTCATAATGCAAGTCGATCAAGCTGGTTGTCATCGGGCTAAGCGCTTACGATTGCCGCAAAACATTATTTTGATATTTCAGCCTGCTCATTCTCCAGAATTAAACCCGATTGAACGAGTTTGGTTACATTTGAAGCAAGGTTTGCGGTTTACTTTACCCAAAAATATGGATGAGTTAAGGCTTTTGGTCAAGAATCGTCTTTCCGAGATGACTAAATCTGTCATTGCCTCTCTTGTCGGTAGAGATTCTATACTGGATGCTCTATCTGTTGCCTCTCTTTTGTGATTTGGTATTAGATCGTGAAGAGACTCTCAATTTCTGAGTCGTCGTTGAGGTTGTCTATCGTCGTGTAGCGATCGCATAGGTCGCCGATCGTTGCCTCGGCGGAATCCTGATTACCATCGGCAATCAGGATTCCGTAGCAACTAAATTCATACTTTTTCTTGGCTTGTTGCCACTGTTCTATAAAGTCCTGTGATGGTATGTCTAGTCCATCGGTAATTAGCACAACATCGGCTTTTCGAGATTTTTCATGCTGTTTAATGGACTCCAATGCTCCCGTCAAGGCGGCGGTAAAGCTCGTATCATTACCGTTGTAGAACTTTTCGATACAGTCAAGGACGCGGTTGGGATCTGGTGCGTTTCCTGCAAAATCATCGATCCGCTCAACTCTTCCCGTGAAGTGCAGAATGCGGCAATGGCGCTTTTGCATTACGGCGATACTCAGTAATGCTAGGGCTACGGCTTTACTCCAAATCTCAGCACTTCCTTCCATTGAGCCACTAGAATCCAAACAGATGACAATCGGTCCTTTGGCTAGTGGTTCGCGGCTAATTAGTTCGCGTTGCAGTAGTGAGCGTTCGATGAAACCTTGGGCAAATACTGGGAACAGGGCGGGAATTGTTAGCTTGACTAGTTCACAGGGTAATAACCTTGTTAAGTCATTGCCAGTAGTTACACCAATCATTTCTGTTCGTCCTTCAATCACTTTGGAGCGCTGCATCTTGGCGGCGATCGCGATTTTCTTGCCTGCAAGTTGGGCGATCGCTTGTAATTTGGGTGCTGCTTGCAATCTTTGCGCCAGTTGCAGTTTGTCCGCAACTTTTAGTTTCTCCTCGGTGGTGCGATCGCCGCCACCACCAAGAGCAGCTAGGCTTTCTTCCATAATTTCTAGATCGGCTTCGGCTCTCGCGATGCCAATGATTAAGGCGGCTCCTATTTTTGTCTCGGTAATTGAGTCGGCATAGTCTTCACAGGCTTTTCGGATAGCGATACCTTTTTGCTTCAACCCTTGCACCATTTGCATGAGTTCAGATGTGGGCGGTTGTCCTGCTAGCATTTCAAAGATGCCCCGAATTTGTTTTCTGATTAGCTCAGGGTCTTCTAATCGTCGATCTGGCTCTGGTAAGATCTCGGCGATCGCTTTGCAGATTGCGGTTGTACCGATTCCTGCGAGAAATTCATCGCCATTTAGTCGGTTGCTAAATAGCTGAAAAGCTTCTAGCTCGGTCATTTGTTGGTGAATTGCAATCCAAATTTTGTTTTCTGGCTTGATGTCACTGTCTGCAAGGCGGTTAGGCAGGTGATCGTAGAGGCGGTGATAGGTTTCATCGGTGAATGTGTCAAAGTTATAGATTTTTGTCTCACCTTCGCTGATTACTTCGCATAGCCGCTCTGAGCCTTCTTTGAAATCTCGCGCACAAATTTCTGTCCATTTCGGGACTACATATACTAATGGAGATTGCATATTTTAGTTTTGATTATTTAGATAGAAAGGAAGCGTGTATTGCGCTTCCTTTGCGGTTAACTCTATGCTCCGAACAAAATCTCGCTAACTTTGGCTAGCAATGTTTTCTTCTTCGATTCGATTTCAAGCACGATTTGTTGGGCTTTCTTCGCTTTATGCGGATACTGAGCAATCATGCTTTGCAAGCGGTCTGTCATATTTCGCAGATCTGATAAGACACTTGTGCCTTCAGTTGCCCAGCTCTGTTGCTCCTGCTTTGTACTGAAAGTTGGACAGTTTCCTAGTTGGGCGATAGATTCAGTAATCGCTATCAAGGTTTCCTGTGCTTGCATGTTTAGGGGATTTCCAACCTTGGCGACGATTTTGGCGATCGCAGTCTTTTCTCTGGGGTGATTCCAGATGACGTGGTTGAGAATCTCAAATGAGTCTTCGCTTACTTCTGTTTCTCCTTGTAAGAAAGCGTAAGCTCTCAAAATCATCACCATCTGCACATATTTTCTGGTGCTTGCCACAAAGTTTTCTTTCTTGAATTCCCGTTGCAGATCGACTAGAGAATCGACTACTTGACTGGTGAATGGCAGTTTCTGCACTTGCGTCTGCATCTGCTCTAGTTCACCTAAGCTCAGTACGGTTGTGACTTTAGGGGCGATCGCGTTGCCTGTCTTGCGTAATAGCAATGTTCTCAGGTCTTCATCACCTAAGTAATCAACCATGTACCGCAAACTCAACCGATCCCAAAATGCTCCGTCTTCTTCTCCATCCAGTAATTCGTTGGAGCAACCAATCATGGTGATTAATGGTGATTGCAGTTTGATTTTGCCGTTTAGGAATTCGCGTTCGTTCATCAGTCCTAATGCTGAATTGCGGACAATGCTGTTAGCTTTGCCAATTTCATCCATTAGGGCTAAGTGCGCTTCAGGCAACATGGCTTCGGTATCGCGCACAAATTTACCTTTCTGTAATTCCGCAAGATCGGGCGCTCCCAATACTTCTTCGGCGACGGTGGTTTTGGTCATCAGGTAATGAAAGAATGTCGTTCCTGATATTGCGTCTGAGACTGCCTTGGCAAGTTCAGTTTTGCCTGTGCCTGGTTGTCCTCCCAAAAAGACGTGCATCTTGGCAAGGAGTCCTACCATAATCAGGTCGATCGCTTCGCTGCGATCTAAGTACACGACTTTCAATTCTTCGCGCAGTTGTTGCAGTTTAACTGTAGGTGCTACTGATGGTGTTGTTGCTTTTACTTTGCCGTTGGTCTGGGCTATGTCTGTGGCTATCATTTTGATTTTCTCTCTAATTTCAAGAAGTTTTGTGGTTGCTTAGGAATAGCTGATTGGCTACTCCTAAGCTCTTCGCTAGAAGCCGATATCAAATAGGTTGTCTTCGATATCAGCTTCTGGGTCGGGATCTATACTGATTTCTTCCTGAAGTGTTTCTGCTTCTAGTTGTTGTTCAGGAATGGTATTAGGATCGGTTGGTTTTACTTCAGTTTTTGTGGAAGCTGTGGTTGCCATTCCATTGAGGGCTTCCACACAACGTTGTTTTAGTTGGGCAAGTTTATCGGTCAGGGTGTCAGAGCGGAACTGTAATAGCTCTGATAGCATCTTGGTTTTGTCTTCTACTTCCCGATATACTCGCAGTTGGTTTTGCAGGGTGCTGCCTTTGGTTTCTGATGCTTTCTGCGGATCTAGCAGGTCGTCTAGGTAGCCTGACATGGCCTGTACTTCTTTTTCCAGTGATTGCCTCGCGATGATGTCCATGTCGCCGATTCCTGCGATCGGCATCCAGCGCATATAGTTTCCCCTATGGATTAGGGGTAGCAATTCCCGAAATGCTTTCAGTTCTGTCCTAAACCGACGGGCGACAAAGTATGTACCGCCTTTTTCTCGAAATGGAACTCCAGACTTTTTGACAAATTCAGTCAGCATGGCGCGGATTTCTTTGCTGGTGATCTCTTGACTCCATGCATACCATTTGTCAAAGGTGGTTCTTGCCATGTCAATCAGTGATTCATGTTCGCTACTCCAGTCTTCTTGTTTCCAATTGGTTGATTCGTTGCTTTTGTCAAAGCTATAGGATGCGAGTTGGCTATAGCGGAGCTTTTTGTCTTTTTCGTTCTTGTTCTCTAGGACAAATCCATAAACCAGTACGCCATTATTCGAGATTTGACGAATTAACAGATCGTGACTGGTGAGTTGGGTTTGAGTTTTGGAACGGGCATGTTTGAATGCGCTCAGTTTGTTGGGACTTTCAGGCAAATAGCCAAAGTCTAGGTTGACTTGTTGGGCTGCTTGCTTCAGTGTTTGTTCACTCAGTCGAGTTTCGGCACAAATTGACCATGCAATCAAGTCTCCTAAGTACTCGGCTCCTTTATCGATCAAGGCTTGCTGTGTAGCAATCATTGCTGTTGTATTCATGGCTTTAAATTTTGTCTATTGGTTTGTTTTGTTGAATATTGGTTGGTTGATTGATTGGCTAAAAGCCTCTAAGCACTCTTAGTCTTTTTATGCCAATACTTGCGCTGACGACGAGTTTGCCAGTGAATTTGTGGATGCTTTTCTTCGATATGATGATGCTCTGGTTGGATGGCGATCGCTAATAGCAACAGCCCGCACAAGATACTTTTGGTTCTATGTAATGTCATATTTATTTCCATAAAAAAGTAGCCTCCCGATTGAAATCAGGAGGCTTTTGGGTGGTTAGAATCGTTGCAAGTTTTAGGTGGGTGAATCCACGACAAACTCGGCTTCTAGCCTTGATTTATTGGCTTCGTAAGCTTGTTTTGCGGTTAGAAATGGATGGGCGATTACATAGGAGCTAAATCCACCATCGGAACGGATAAAACATACTACTACTTGCTTTTCTGGCTTATATTCGTTGATTTGCCTCTTTTCTTCTCCTTGAAAGGGATTTGGATAGCCTGATTATGTGGCTATTCTCTTGACAGTGGTGAGACTCAGATAGCTACCATAGCTCTCCGAGTTTAGCAAACGTTGATATGGATTTATGCCAATTTGTGATGCTTTGGATAGGCTTACGTCAATGACGATCGCGCCTCTTCCTTCGCTTTCGTAGCCATTCCACGCTACGGCTAGCAGTAGCTCTAGATTTACGCGAATGAATTCTAGATGGCTCTGCCTTGATTCACTTCCAGTTGGTAAATCCGACAGATTGTATTTCAAGCTCATTGGTTCAATCCTTTTCCTCAAATTAATTTTCATTAAAACTCCTGCTAAGGAATTTTGACAAGCTCTGAGCCTGTGCAAAGACAATTCTGTGGCAATCTTAAAAACTATGATATGACCATAGAAAAAATTGATTTAATTGAACTTACTTCCCAAATTTGTTGAGAGGTTAGAACCCACAAGTAGAATGTGCGATCGCCCTTTAGCTTCGTCAAGCACGATCGCTTGATAAATTATCGCTGTAAATAATGCCTGAAATCTAATAAATTGGTGGATCGTCTCTTAATCGTTTTGTTGTTTCCTGAAGCCGTGCAAAACTTTCTCTTCGAGATCGCTCGATTGTGAGTGTTTGTAAAATTGGTTCGAGAATGCGTTTGGCATCTTGATAACCACGATTTTGCAGGAGTTGAATCCGTTCGGGGCTGAAATCTAGTAGTTTGTTGAGACCACCCATATCTTCTGTTGGACGAATTTCAATTATTGTTTGGTTAGGGAATTCATGACGATCCCATAGTTCACCGTTTCCTAAATGAATGACGATCGCATGGGTACAACCGCTATTTGCTAGGGCTTTGAGGGGAACGTTATCGCCTAACCAGCCATCAACATAATGCTTGCCATCAATCTTGCGGGACTTAAAGGCTAAGGGAATAGCGGCGCTGGCGAGTAATGTTTGATAAATTTCTTCATCGGTGTCGGCTGATTGGACGTGAATATATTCGGCGGGCTGCCCAAGGGTGGCGGTTATGACATTGCCTATGGTTGGTACAATCTGACCTGCCTTCAGTGAAGACGGTAGAAAATTGTGTGCTGAGGGAAACGTGGCTACCCATAGTTCGATTCCTGCTCGCAGTTGTTGGGGATTGATTGCATAGCGTAAAAATTCATCCAGTGGGTTAGAGTCGCAGATGGATGCGTCTTCCTGAGAGAGAAGTAAATATTGTGCTAAGGAGTGTAGTGGATATTTAACTAGCTGGAAGTTGATGATGTTAGCTTCACCTAGTTCTTTCCATAGTTGCCATAGGCGATCGCCTGATTGTTTAAAGGATGTATTAGAGGCAAGGATTGCTCCATTGAGCGCACCGATGCTCGTACCTGCGATAATATAGGGGGCAAAGTCAATTTCTGCTAGGTATTTGACTACGCCTGATTGATAAGCACCTTTAGCGCCGCCACCTGCTAGGACTAATCCGATTTTGGTTGTGGTATTTTTTATCATGTTATTTAATCGCTTGTTGCCAACTGGTGACGATATCTTCTTTTTTGATTCCCGCTTCGATGAGTGTATCAATTAATCCTTCTTCAAAGTTGTCTTCTTCGATGATGATTTGGCGATCACTGTTTTCTTTTTCGATGAGTCGTGCATGAAATAGGACGCTATCAATCCAACGATGTTTATCCCGACCTGTAGCAAGAACTAGAAAATGTCCAGACTCAGCATCACAAACTGGATAAAGTTTGATTGCTTGCAGACTAGGCTGATCGATTGTGGCATCCTGTACTGTTTTTTTGAGGATGTCTACATATTTTAGTGAGTTATCCATTTGACAATTACCTCCTGATCTGGGGAATAGATTAATAAATTAATTTTATTGCGCTGGATGGCTATCTGAAAAATTGGTCTTTGGAATTGTGAAATATACACAGCTTGACTTATAGCCAAAAATAATTGGCGCTCTGGTTCTTGTTCTTCTAATGCCCATTGGTAAAGTTGAAGTTGACCCATTGTTTTCTCCAGTTCGCTAATTACCGAAGAAGCGTCAAAATCTTTAATCTCAACGGCTATTTTACGTCCTTCTTTTTCGGCTGTGAAAAGCTTTTCGGCTCCTAAATCAGCTTTTAAAAGTGTCTCTCCAAGTACCAAGATCAACGGATCGCTGGTAATTACCCATCCGTCTTTTTCAAGGGTACGGCGTAAAGGAAAATGCAAATCATCTCTTCTAGACATATTGTTTTCCCTTTGGTAAAAATTCATTTACATAGCTTTTATGCCTGTCAACATCAACTATTAATTTCGAGCTTTTATCTGAAATCTCATCATATGCAACTCTCAAAACTGTGCGACCTTCTTCTGAGCGCTTATACGCTTCAATTGAATTCAGCAAATCCTTTTGATAACCTTTCAAAAATCCATCAAGATTATCAAAAAATTTGTCAAGTACTGATTGAAAATCTTCTTGAAGATAGTTGAAAATTTGGCTGGTTACATTATGAACCGCCGATGAGATTGATTGATTAATAGAACTGGTGATTGTATCAATTGAAACTGTATAAAATCTTTCAGTCTTTTCGACAACTTTTACTTCATTATGCTTCCAAATCCATAATGAATACCAACGCCTTTGCTTGACTATCTCATTCTCGTAAACATATCTAAAGTCCACTTTCGTACTAACATCTAGATCAATATTTTGCTCAAGTTCAACATCATCGAAAATATTTGGCAATTCTAGATTTACATTGAATTGTTCTTTGAATCGGCTCTGAGATTGTTCGACAATTGGCTTAGTCTCTTTTTTCAGAAGAGACTCAATATTCTGACGAGATTTGTTAATTTGTTTTACAGCATCTTCTCTTGCGTTGAACATTAAATTATTGGTAATAGTTCTAATTGAGGCAGTTACTCCTTCAATAAAGCTATCTACTTCTGCTTGAGAATTAAATTCAATTAAACCAGCTTCTTGATATTTAACATTACTAAACCATTGAATCATATCCAAAATGCCTCGCCCGAACTTTTTACCTAGACCTGCTTCACTAAATTCACGACTAATGAAAATGTTATTAAGTTCTGCACTACTTTGTTCTTTCATATTATGAAGACTAGTAATTAACTCTTGCTCTAGAGTTTTACCAATGTCTTTGACCTGAGATTTAAGTTTGTTTTGGCAATCTAAAAGATTCTCTAAATCATGCTCTAATGCAGAAATTTGTCCCTGTAATTTCTGAACGTCTTGACCAAAAATATTTTTCTGAAAATTAATACTATTTTGGAGCGATGTTAATCCATATCGGACATCATTAAGAGCATTCAAAAGTGTAAGAGGGGCTGCTTTTATCATTAATGCCGCGATCGCTTTTTGTAGAAATTCAGCAAATCCTGATACACTCCATACATCAGTTGCTGCCTCTTCCATATCATCCATATCAACTTTTTTCTGGAATTTCTTGCGCCAAGAATCACCATAATATTGCATTCCAAGCAAATCTGATGTTCTCATGTCTTGAGGATTTGTAAATCCTTTTTTCTTTTCATTCCAAAAATTAGAAGCATAAGCAGCACGCGAAGCGGAAATTTCAAACACTCGATTTGTACTAGCCTCAATTCCAAATTTATTATTAACAAATTCTAAAACTTGCTGTTTTGTCATGTCCTCTTTCTTTTTACGCATATCAACTTTGTTAATCAAAATATAAATACTCTCACGCCCCTTAATTTCTGCCACTTCATCAACATCTCGCTTCACTTTTTCTGCTGCTTCAGTAGTCAATTGGGTATAATCCAATACCAACAAAATAATTGCACTAGACTCAAGTTGGCGTTTAACAACGTCAGCAAGATTCATATCTCCTGCTTCATTTAGACCTGGGGTATCAACAAAGACTAATTTGCCGACCCCATCTAATTTGAGACTTGATTCAGTTTGACAAAAAGGTACTTCAATGCGAGGTGCAGATACTAAAGACATGAGGGGATTATCGGATGGCTCTAAAGCACTGCATAACCGCACAAGGTCATTTACCTTTGCTAAGGTAGTTTGGATAGCTTCTGTTCCCGATACTTCTGGAGTAAAAGATGGTTCTGGATTGTTGGACACATCTTCTCCCAAGTCAGGTTGGATAGCTTCTATCTCTGATAATTCTGAAGTAAGAGAGGATTCTGGATTGTCGGACACATCTTCTCCCAAGTCAGGTTGGACAGCTTCTATCTCTGATAATTCTGAAGTAAGAGAGGATTCTGGATTGTCGGACACATCTTCTCCCAAGTCAGGTTGGACAGCTTCTGTCTCTGATAATTCTGAAGTAAGAGAGGATTCTGGATTGTCGGACACATCTTCTAGTAAATCTTGTAAATGAGGATAAGCCTTAGTCCTTTCCTTAGCTTGCTCAAGTCCAATTTGATTTATCTTTCGCTTGAGGCTCCCCCACGATTGCTTCAATACATCAAAAGCATCAGATCCTTCATGCCGAAGCATTAATTTTGCTTCAGTTACTTCTTTGGAGAAAACAATTTCAGTGGGTAATGTCGTCATTGCCTGCTGGCGACTTGGCAAAATATCTTGCCCCACAATCGCATTAATGATCGTGGACTTACCCGCTTTCATGGGGGCAACAATCGCCATGCGTAACTCTAAATTTTTGACCTTAGTAATTTCATTTTCGATACTCTTAGCGTGTTGTGCATAGCTGTTTAGAGTCACTAACTCTTGATTGGCATAGTTCATCAAACTCTGAGCCTGTGACAAAACAACAATCACAGATTCTCGAAGCGTTGAAATATTAGGCTTTAGAGTATCGCTATACATTACTTTGTTCTCCTATTATTACCCTAATTTTATTAAGTTTAACCGATCGCTTGCAGTTTCATTTACGATGCGCTCAACAAATTCTCTTTTGCTAGTCGCAGGATAAATCATTGCATTTGGATAGCAACGACATAGATCGAATGCGGCTTTTGCAGGGTCTGAGTGCTTCTGCTGTTTGGCTAATTCTAAGGTTTTACCAAGAGTGAACAAATAGGGGGTTTTCCCTAGTCTTTGTTCGGAAATAGATTCTACTTCAAGCAAATAACCCGCAATTTCTCGATTGTCTGAGGATGTTTCGCTATATGACAGGTTGATGAGGTCGGTTAATGGAAAATGGTGATCAGGGATTGTGTTGTTGGCCGCAAGTATGTAATCGATTATACTCTGACGCAGTTGCTTGTCTTTATCTTTGGTGATTAATCGTTCGTAATCACCCAACGCATAATCTACAATTTCACGGGTGACAAAAGCAACTTGAATCGCCCAATGAAATCCTTGATATGTCCGTTTTGACTGCCATGCTGCGATCGCATTAATAATTTTAATTTCAACGTCTTTCCTATCAACTCGTTGCTCTAAATTCAGAATCCGATGCTCGTGATCTTCGACTCTGCGTTGCAGTTGATTGACAATATCTGTAAGTAAACTAATTTCCTGTCGATGGTTGCGGATTACGTCACAAATTTCTATTAATTTTTCTTCAATGGTGATAATTGCATTATTACTAACATTCAAATTATTAGCGATATCTAACACCCAACTGTGCAGAGATTGCATTGCTATATTTATATTTTCATCAGTAGCAAGTTGACGTTTTCGATCTGCTCCTGTAAAGTCATCAAAAAATTGTCCAAATAATCCACGCTTTTGGCGAAAACAAATTAGATCGTCATTTACTTGAATTAAATTCACCAAATCCACGATTATCTTATCAGTAATAATAGGGATTTCATATTCCTTTCTTTGAAGATCGTCAAAGTAAATAAGTGACATTTTTTTATTAATGGTATAGAAATATTTTTGTAGATATTTTAAGTCTTTTTCTAGTGATCCTCATTGACGCACATTGCATTCCTAACATATCACCGCGATCGCCGACTCGCGCAGGGCATCTTGATCAGGTTGGAGACTGCTGTTAGGCATAAATAAACAGGAGATTAGACTGAATGATTGTAATACATTAATAGGGGAAAAATTAATTGAGTGATTATTTAGGTTTGTTAACCTTAGCCAATCAAAAATTGGCAACCACACATACCAAGACTTCTCAAACTGTCTCTGCCTCAATGCTTCCATGATCGCTGTTGATGGTGGCTCCAACTTTGCGACGATAGAATCACGTTGCCAAAATATCTCTCTTGAATCAGTCAATTCCTCATCATCGAGATTAGGATCTTGATCGTCATTATCCACGGGTGCTTCGTTAGCAATTGTGTCAAACAGTTGCTTGAGAAACTCTAACCGATTTGCTTTTTCGTGGTATGTCTGAAGTTGATCGAACGGCTGACTGACTCGCTTTTGTAAGATTGGTAGTTCTTGCCGATCGCGTTCGAGAGTTTCCTGTGCTGTATTCAATTTGGCAGCGATCGCATTCCTTACCACATGCAAAAGAGAACTATGCGGATTGTGGCAATCAACATTAAATTCATAGCCTGAACTAATGCTCATACTAATCGAGCCATTAACCTCATAGCCGAATCTGCTCAGATACACATTCAGCCCTGCAAATTGTCCGATTTGCGTTTGAGTTAACCGATAGCTATCTCTCAGCTTTTGGAATTGTTCAGAAATATGATCGGCTATCAGCACAGCTTTATCCAACATCACACCGCGATCGCTGATGAATAGCTTCAGGTTGGCTTTGGCGACTGTGGCTAGGTCTGATTGAATATGCTGAATGTTAGCAGGATGGTTGGTATTTACCATGTCAACTAGATACTGAATCTTGGATTTATCCCTAAACTGCGTATCGTTATAGGTTTGCAATTGCATTCCTAGTCCTTGCAACTCAGCTTCAAGGGTTGCCCGTTCCATGATCAGAGGATCGTCCGATGCGATCGCTTTCATTTGGGCGGCGTTGAGGACAGTCTCATCAATGTCTTCGATAGTGCGATGGGTGCGATCGCCCGACATCTTTATAAAAGGGGTGAGACTTCTAATCAGGTTCCATGATTTGCTGAAGTGATTTGGCGATCGCTGCATATTCT
>Ga0315903_10007432_pt1 | contig 13708 bp, 28 predicted proteins | sample LakEriMetagenome_7_FD_203524 | JGI IMG/M metagenome (GOLD analysis project Ga0315903, IMG submission 203524) | Freshwater fungal communities from buoy surface, Lake Erie, Ohio, United States - Buoy 2 MA119 | ecosystem: Environmental > Aquatic > Freshwater > Lake | place: USA: Lake Erie, Ohio...
GATTTCGCGTGAAGTCTTATTCGGATGATCCCGCAGCCAGTTCCAGATCCGACGCTTGATCGGCACTTTTATTCCAGCTTCCTTCAGTGCGGTTTTGATGATGTTCATGTGTTCTTCTCCTTTAGCTTGGCTTCTGTCATCGCTACGCACTCCGGCCCGTTGTTTGATTCCCACGCCAAGAATGTTCGCTCCTCATCCGTCAGCCCCACCCATGGGCGTTTACAGTACGTCACGATAAACTTGCGAACGATTAACCCAAAGATGACGCCGCAGCCGACATAGACCATGTCCATCAAGAATTGGTTATCCATCTCCCAACTCCAAGAGAGTCTTCTCGCATCGCTTCAAGTACCACAGCGCATCAGCTCCATCTGCCATCGACGCGGCGAAGTACTCGTTCCCGTCTTTGTCTATGCCAGCAATGACAACGCGCTCTAGCTTACCGATAGCGCCCTTCAGCACTACGTCAGGATCAATGTCCAGCCGAGTAATGCCGCCGAATGGGATTACGTTGTCAGTCATTCTTCCTCCCGAATCACAGCTTTCAATATCAGCGGGGTCTTTGGGTTAATCGGAATCACGCCGATATGCGGGTCTAACCATTCCTTAAACTCAATCTTGATCTCTTGCGGCTCAGGCTGCGCTAGTCGGGCGCGAAGTGACCTGATAGATTCAAACATCTCGTCTGATATGTCGTTTGGAAAGTTCAGCATCGCATCCAACGCTTGCTGCATCAGTTCTCGGTCAGTCATAGCGGCTCCCCGTTATCCTCAGCGGCTTTGTTCAGGTTGTGCATGACGCGCCCCTCCGCTTTATTAATCGCGGCTAATACCTTGTCCTGAAACCCGGTTCCTTCGCCAGAAGATAGCCAAAGCTCCACGGCATAAAGCGCATTCAACATCTCCGCATTCATCTCATGTAGTCGGCGTAGTTCATCGGAAATATGCTTGAGCGTAATTCCATGCACCCACTCCGCGCTAAGGTATAAATCCAGCGCATCAGCCAGCCTCAATGCTTCTGATTGTTTGTCAGTCATTTTTTCTCCGCGATGTAAATTAGGTTGAACTTGATGAACTCAAGCACCCCCACTATTTCACCAACAGTCAACCTGCCATCTGTAGCATCTATTAAATTACTAATGTCTTCTTGAAGCTTGGCTAAAGAATCGCCCAGATCATTAAGCTTTCCTTCAATTACTTTCATTGTTCTCTCCTTGCGCGAATCGCAAAGGCAGCATCAAAGCATCCGTTGCGCCATGTCTTGTTCATGTTTCCGTCTATGTTGCCCATATCTTCTGCCACCTTCGCACACGCCTCACGCTCCGCTGCTGCGACTAGGTTGGCAAAGCGTTCAACTTCTTCCCATGTCCATTCAACACCGCCATCCCACGCAGGTTCACCACAGGCTTCCCGCGCCATGCGGATAATGTCATCTCTGTTCATTTAAGTCTCTCGTAATACACATACGAATTCTTTGGATTGCTTTTATATATGCTTTCACTCTTGCGGTCCAGACAGCTTTTGCAGATCCAGCGACGGCTCTTGGTGGACACCCGCACGATACCGCCTTCAAGCTTCCGCACCGCCTGACATGACGTGCAGAATTTTACTTTTTCCGCGTCAGAAATGCCCATGAGTACACTCCAGTGTGAATGATCCCGACTGCATAGGTCAGAAATTCGTATTTATTCATCGCCGAGCTTGATCACGTCGATCGGCGTGTCCGGATACATACGTCCGTGTGTTTCGATCATGAGGATCATCTGTTCAAGTTCGCCCCGGGTATAAAACCCGGCTTCAAGCGTCACGCCATTGCCGCTGTACATTTTGCAGCCGAGGACGCTCGGGTTCGATTCGTGGTTCATTGTTCATCTCCTCGCACCAGTAGCCGTGCCAATCAATCAGCGCGGGTCGACCACTGGGGCATAATAAGGGGTTGGGATCGGGCTTCGGGTTGTGGCCGTCGTGGAATCCGACGTTCCATATGTACACCAACGCGCAGAGGGTGAGTATCAGTTTCATCACTGACCCTTAGTCAGGTAGAAAGTAACTTCCGCACAGCATTGCGCACTCGCATGGTAGCGACGCCGCCGTTCGGGGCAGATAGATATAGATCATGCGGCAGATCGAACTTGTCGCACAACTCAGGCAAAGACAGATCCGGAATGTCGATCTCGGGTTTTACATTTCGCTCTATCTTTTCTTTCACTACTTTTGCTTTGCCGACGATCTCACCGGCTAGGACCGCCACCCCAGATTCGGTCACGTATTCGTGCCGATTCACCCGGGCATACTCACCTTTTACCCACCATGGGACATAATCAGGCCCCGAGATCGGGGCATGGGCGTCAAGCGCCGCTTGGACCTCAGGCATTCCCATATACGATCGCCTCCAACGCTTTGAACAGGTCATAATCGTCGTATTCGACGCCCATCGGCTGCTCGAATGACGCTTGCAGCCCGAACTCCGACCGAACCGCCCAGAAGCGGACCACGACGCCATCATACAGCATCTCGCCCTCGAATTCGCCCTTGAATATGCGGATCTTATTCATCGCCGTACTCCCGCTCATAATTTTCCCACGCCGCGTCTGCGCGTGCAATAGCTTTCGCATCCTCGACCAGAATGCTGATCATATTCGACGCTTCCTCGGGGTTATCCCATACCCATGTACCGGGCACGGTGATGTACGGATGGCCAATGGTGAATCGTCCGTCGGGTAGTGTCTTCACAGTGTAATTCATGATGTCCTCTCTATCGTCTATCGGGGTGCCGGAATCCCAGCACCCCAATTATACCACGGGTAAAATAGGCTGTCAATCCCCACGGAGCGCCTTCCGGACCAGATTGCCGAGGTTCATGCGCTGCATCCCGAGATTCAGGCCCGCATACTTGGCGCGGAGCGCCTTCTCGTCAGTCTTGCAGGTCTTGGCCGCGAACGTGTATACCTCGTCGATCGTCATGGCCCGCATCTTCGATGCCACCTCGTCGCCGCAGTCCAGCGCCCGCTTCAGACCGCCGTCCGAGCGAGTGACGCGAGTGGATACGTATTGCAGCAGGTAGAGCGAGTCCACCTTGCCATTCTTGCGGGTGTTGATGTCGATCGGCTTCTTCTCACGTGCCGCCTTGGGTGGTGCCTTTTGCGCGTGTTTTACTTCCTTCACGCTGGAGATTTCGGAATTGCGCACTTTTTTCTGCCCTCCTTGGAGCCGGATGGTGGACCACCCGCCATTGATCATGAGCACTTCGACTTGTTCGCCAGATTTGTAGGTAGCTACTCTCATTTTCTCTATCCTCTATTTAATACGGCAAAATTACCGTAAGACCAATTATACTACGGGTGATGTACCCTTGTCAAGTACTTTTGCATTTTGCGTGGTCAGCGGGTCGAAGTTGAATTCGCACAGCTTTCCAAGGTGGTGGGCCGCACCCTCGCCGAACCACTCGTCGTACAGCTTCTCAACCATGGCCAGAGACATCGAGCTGAAATCCGGCAGATCGACGTCGGGCGACAGGTCTTCGGCCTCCATTTCCAGGATCTTCTTCTCCATCCACACGCGACGCATTTTGCGAGACATTCCCATGATACCTCCTCTATCGACTATTGAACGAACCAGACCACTATCACACAGACTGCTACTATCGCCATCCACTCGCCGTGCATCTTCCAGAAGTCTTCCGCGTGGCGCGAGGTACCGAGCAGCATCTGTTGGACCTGCATCTCCTCATCGGTCAACGGGACTGCCGGTGGTACGTACCGGCTTCCGATCTTCACCTTGCCGGTGTCGTAGGGGACTACCGGCGGGCGGTTGGTGCTGAATGTGCCATCATCATTCATTATACAAGCTCCATCGTCTTGATGTTCATCTGCTCAGACGCCTTCATGAACTCGGGCAGCTTCTTCGGGCCGATAAACGCACGGACCTTTTCAGTATCCATGATCATCTTCGATGTGAACGTGATCTCGACTGCGCAGTTCTTAGACGAGTAGGTCGCGGCACCACCGTCGCGGAAGGCGTCTTTCAACTCCTTCTCGCGGGCAGTAAGTGCACGGAGCTTCTCGCGGATCGTGACCAGTTCATCTACCATGTCTGCGGTGATTACCACTTTCGACTTTGCCATTTTACCCTCTATTCTCTATATCCGGGAAGTCCCCGTAAGACAAATTATAGCACCGGTGAGATAGTCTGTCAAGTATTTACCACGCATCCCGGTCAAGCGTTGTCGGCTTGATAACATCGGGCTTGCCGGAGTCGTCGAGACGGATGTCCACCTCCTCGAATGCGGCCCGGATTTCGCGGGACAGCTCGTCCTGTCGCAGACGGTCAACGACTAACTGAGCATAACCCACGATATCCACCCATGAGTCCATATACTTCGGGTCTCCATTTAGAATGCGGGCGATTTTGTGCTGGATCATCTCGAGCGATTCCTGCATGTAGGAGTCTAGTTTATCCCACGAGCGACCAGTACGCATCGTGTTCTTAAGATCTACCGATAACTGCGCGTGATAGCGGAAGTCACCATACTTGGCTGCGCGATCATTTAGCGTTTTTTTGATGTCCGTCATCTAACTTCTCCCGAGTAGTGAATCGAAATTGACACTTTGGTGCTTTGCATTCACGCCGACGACGTATCGTATTATCGGCGTTATTGTAAGTCATAAGCACGTGTGTGGGCTTGCCACACTTGATGCATTTCATATACCCAGCTCCTTTCGTACTTCGTACATTCCTGATCGAATGTCGAGATTCAGGTGCTCTTCCTCATATTTATCAATCATTTCGTACATAATCTCGTACAGGCCAGACAAGACGTGCTTCGCATGGTCACCGATTCCATTATCTTTCAGGAACCAGATCGCTTCGAGTATGTCTGCGAGTTTCACGATTACACCGATTGTAGAAGATTCAGCGAATCTGGTCATGCCGCCATATTCCTTCATGAATTCCTCTTCAGCCGCAAGGATCTTCGCACCGTGCTTCTCGAGTGCACGTTTGAATGGCGTCGGAATGTCACCGGTGTACACTTCAACGATGTCGTGATTCAGCGCCCAAGTCATCAATTGCAGCATCTGGTCATTATGAAACCGGCCACTCCACTTGATCGCTTCCGCTATCCGCAGTGCAATCCCCACTACGTTGAACGAATGTTCGCCGATCGATTGCGGTTTGATCGTGTTTACTATCGTCCATCGTTTGGTGTACGATGCGCGTACCCATTCATTCGCCTTCATACGTGCCTCATGATTCGCGTGTTCACGTCCACCTTCCATTCACGCTTTTCATTGATGTCCATTTTCTCATTAACCGCTTTCTGAATGTCAATATCATTCATACGTGCGACATCAAGCAGCAAGATCATAATGTCTCCGAATTCAGGAGCACTTTTAGGGTCGCGTGCGTATTCTCCAAGCTCCTCATATAGTTTAAGCAAGATATCCGCAGTAGTACGATTGGGAAAGTTTTTATCAGCCCAATCGACGATGCGGTCCTGCAATTGCTTGATGTCCGCACCAACCCTTTTATGATAGGCAGAAACGGCACGTAGTGCAAAGTCGGCATTGATATCACACGATCCGGTGACACCTTTATAGATATCACGCGTTTCGAAATCTGCAACCGGTAGCCCGTTGGCGTCCACGAGTAGTGCCGGATTGCCTTCATGCTTCCTCCACGGCAAAGGATTCATCTCGTCATTATAACCAATCGCTTCAAAAATCGGCATATTCAATCTCCCTAATATCTGCATCATCCGGACCAAAGCACAAATAATCCGGTCCCCAATTAGACAAGTTCATCTGACGAATGATGTTCGTCAACGCATCCTCACCGCAATAATCCGCGAATGTAAGTACTACTTTAGTCGAGAGTCCCGCGCAGTGCAGCATCGCGTGCTTGTACTGCATATCTGAGAATTCGAATATTCGACGAGGGAGCTTGGTCACCGTCGTGAGTTCGGGTTCGAGTCCCAGATCACCCCAGGATATTTCCTTTTGCCCCGGATAGGCGGGACCTGATGACCCATCGCGGTTATTCACGCGGATCGGGAACGTACGAACCACCATCCACACGGTGATGGCTGCCGCCCATGTAAATGGCAGTCCACAATCAGCGGCGATCTGCCATGGTGTGACATCGCGTGACGTGCAGTATGGCCAGTCACCGTGATACAGAGACAGTCCGAATCCTTGCGCACCTTCAACCAGCAGATGGCGCGACTGATTGAGAATCTGGTCATACTCGAATTTATCGACTACGAACTGCTCCAGCGGGTGACCCTTGAATCCGAGTCGAGCGACCGCTTTCGAATCTGGATCTCGCATGATGCGATCCACCATCGCGGCACCTACACCCTTGGTGGTGGAGCCGATCTTGGTCATACCCATCGATTTCTCGCGATCGGCGTGTTCATCCAACACCACCGCCGCGTGTTCGTGAATGACGAGTCGTTGGCCCTCGACCATGTATTTGTCGATTTCACGCTGCAGAGTACCCGCGTGGATGAGTGAACCCGGGCCGAGCATCACTGTCTTCACCGATGGACCCGATACACCCACTGGTAACTGTTGGACCATCATTTTCAGGCCACGGGCGCGGTCATTATAGGTGTGACCCGCCTGTGTACCGTAAGAACACACCACGGTGTCGTATGCATGTCGCTTCGCGAGCCAACCAGATACACCGCCTTTACCACACGATCCCCACATACCATCCATAGTCATGTCGATTCTCATACTTCTCCTCTATGCGTTAAGATACATATTATAACATAATGCTACCGGTGACGTAGTGTCAACCTTTCGCTTCATACCAGTTGTCACCGACCCCCCAGTCACAAGTGATCGGCACTCTGAATTTCATTTCGCACTGCACACCGTCAAACGTCGTATAAATCTTCGCGATCGCCTCAGGATCCGCATCCTTCTCGAGCGAAATTCCGACTTCATCATGTACAGTCAGCAGCAACCGGCCCGCGTCGTTCTCGGTCAGATACCGATCGATCTCGATGAGCTTCACCTTCATAGCATCCGCACTGGTGCCTTGGTAGATCAGCCCTGATGCTTTATGGGTGAATTGGCCACCCGGGAACCGGATATGACGGCCCATCATGGTCATCACATGGCCCCGCTGCTTAGCAATGGCTGATGCCTTCTGCTGCATGTTACGCATCCCGGGATTGGCGGCGTGGTATTTCTCGAAGATCGCCAGCGCCTCGGGTCCGGGTTTTACGAACACACGCCCGTCATCCATCGTCTCTTCCGAACACGGCAGCCCGATCTCTTGTGCAAGACGACCTGCACCCATGTTGAATGCCAAACCCAGATTAATCGCCTTGGAGGACGGCCCACCCGCATATTGCGCATTCCGGGGGATCCCGGTCATGTCAGATACTAGTTGGTGGAAGTCGAGGTTCGGGTTGTCGTGGTACGCCTTGATGATGGCCGGTACTTGGCCGTAATGGTTAGCCACGCGAAACTCGAACTGCGACCAATCCATTCCAAGCCATCTTGCGCCCTCATCTGGAAGGAAAATAGGACGTACCAAGGACTTGATCTCTTGGTCACGACTAGGGATCTGCTGGAGCGCTGGATTGGTAACTGAGAGTCGCCCGGTACCAGTTCCGGCCTCCGCATCATTTTTCGTCTGGTTATAGTTACAGTGAATGACGCCTTCATTATGATGTCCAAGTATGTGACCAGATAAGAATGTATCCCGGGTCTTCAACATTTTGCGCAGGTCGAGAATCATCTTTGCCGCCGGGTGCTTCATGCGCCGCAAGCACTCCGCATTGATCGATGCTTTCCCTCCCTCGGTCTTATCCGCTCGAGTACCGTCATTCAAGTACCACTCGCCATCCTCACCCAGCTTCGGCTCAAATAACTTCGTGATCGATCCGGACGGGTTCGGGTTGACCTCGAAGCCCGCAAGGGTATTCAAGGCCCGGTGGTCCTGCTCGATGCGAACGGAGAGCCTCCGGACGGCCTCCTCGGCCCGATCGACGTCCACCCGCACGCCGCCCTCCTCCATCCGTATTATAACAGGAAAGAGCCTCCGCTCCAGATCATGTACCCGGGCGATCTCGGACATCCGGGTCTCCTGCCACTGATACAGCTTCATCGTCGCGAGCGCATCTTGTTTCGCATATCGTGCCACCATATCCTCAGGCGCTCGTGATATATTTGGCATCTGAGCATTGCGAGTCGCACGACCACCGAAAAGGGCAGCCATTTCGTCGTATATCTCCGAATCCTTGCGGGTACCAGCATACTTGCGAGCCAAAAAATCCAGTTCATATGTGGGTTCGTGTTCGTTAATGAGCGCCGCCCGAATCATGGTACAGTCGATCCGGTCTTCAGGAAGCACTACTCCCGCCTCGCGCAAAAAGTGATAGTCGAACTTCAGATTATGGCCGACCCACTTCGTGCGCGGATTCTTCTCAATCAGGTCATTTAGCCAATCGATAGATCGAGGATCCGTCCGAACATCGAAATACCATGTACCTTCGTCCTCCGTACACAGCGAAACCCCAAAAACGCTGTCTTTCCACCACTTGAGGCCGGTGGTTTCCGTATCGATCACTAATACCTTCGGGTTCTCTATGCGCGGATACATTCATAACCCCTCTATCATCTTTTGAAATTCTTCCTCTGAGCATGGTTTGACTCTTGTGTGGTACGTACCGCCAATGTGTTCAAAAGTCTTAATCATGTGACAATTGTGGCATAACACATCACATTTCTTGATTTCCTCTATCAGTCTATTCAACGGGGCGCCCCTTGACACCAAATCGGCAATGTTAGCAAATTTGTTTTCATCGTGTCTGTGGTCAAATGATAACACCCTAGTGTCAGACACCCCGCAATGCTCGCATGATTTAGATACTAAATAATTAACCACATATTGTTGGTTAATTCTTCTTTTTTGGTGTGCTCTTTCTCTAGCTCTGTTTCTTTGTTCATCCGCAGTGGCATAATAGTAATTGCGTTGCTTTTCTTTATATTTTTCGTGTTCAGGGGACCCGGGTTCAAATCTGGGGTTACTGACCTTAATAACAGGTCCCTTCCATCTTCTCGACATATTAAAACTCCCCTTGTCATTCTAAGCATTTTATCACACCCAGACATGACTGACAAGGGGCTAATTAAAAGGGAGGTCATCGAATTTCGCACTTAGATCGGGTTTGCCTTTGGATCCACTGGGTGGCTCGTCCTTACGAGTGATCGCGATCGAGAAGAATTTCTCACCATCAAGCTTCGATCCTGGACCACCAGTCTTGATCCACGCAGACATCCAGTATTCCACGCCGTCAACATTAATTGACCCGGTGTATTCAGGGTGTGTATCTTTCTCCTTACGCTTATTTCGCGCAAGCATCCCTGAATTCGTATTATCATACTCTTTTTTCATGCTAATCCTCCGCTAATTAAGTTTAAATCCATTATGACCCTCGACGATATCCAAAATATTCTTGGCTCTCGTCATACCTACATAAAACACGCGGATCTCATCCTCTGGATATTTATCCGCAGTCTCTGCCACCCGCTGGGTCATGTCGGTCAGCAGTATTACTCGATCAGCCTCATGCCCCTTGGAAGCATGAATAGTAGATAGCCTAATGCTAGGAGTAACATTAAGATCCACATCGCGGTAAAAATCAATGACACGAAACGGGATATCCAACGCAACATAAAATGGCCTCTTTATGATCGATGCATAATCATTAGCGTCTAACAGCACACGGGTCTCAGTGGTAGCCACATTATACAATGCCGAACGCTCGCCGTCTTGCAGCATCTTTCCATTCTCTAGCTTCTTAAATGCGAGTATACCCTTTGCATACTTGTTCTGGAACATACCCGGTCGGCCAGATTCCCGCAGATACGGAATGCGTCGATCGATCAGATCTCTCTCGATTTCGCGAAGGACCGAGTGCGTCCGCCCCAAGAGTAGTATATCCTCTTTCGGGTCGAAATGTACCGAGTTGAAACTGCCGTGTAAAAATACGGATCCCATATCCGGTCGGGGATTGAAGTCCTTATCAACCCGGTTAAGTACTTTGCGAATGAGGGACTGTGATTTCTCGTGCACGCTAGATGGAAGTCGATGTGATTGCGAGAGAACTTCCACAGTACCGCTATACTTTTGCGTGAATCGAGCCATGCCATGCGGATCCGCTCCTGACCAAGTGTAAATCGCCTGATCGTCGTCACCCGCGATAACGACTTCTGCCGCCGATTTTGCGAATTTCTCGATAACGCGCCACTGAAGAGGTGATAAGTCTTGAGCCTCGTCGATGAATATGATTTCTGCATCGAGTCTTGTATTCTTCCGGGCGACCCGATCCAGCATATCGGTGAAGTCGTAAAATCCATAAGTATCTTTCCAATCAGCGTACGCCCGAACGAACATATTGAATTCAGCACGGGTGCCGGGTCGATCGGAGTAGTCGTATATTTCTTCCGGGACGAGGAACTTACTTCTCGCATAATTGATAATATCGAGGTACGCATCACCATCTGCCCTTTCTTCGTCATCTTCGGGTGATTTACCGATCACCGGGACGCCCACTATTGATGAAAATTCGCGCAGCTTCGCCGGATCTACCACCTGCGCCTGTTTCAGACCTAACACACGAAAGCACATCGAATGAATGGTGCTAACATTATTGGACTTCTTCAGACCCAGACGCGACAGAGCCTCGGACGCCGCCGCACGTGTGAATGACATAAACGCTATTCGCTCGGCCTGAACACCATTCTGCTTCGCGAGTTCGACCCGCCTCAGCATCTCAGTAGTCTTGCCGGTGCCCGGTGGCCCGTAGATCGCGGTTACTTTCACCGCAGCCAAGGCGCGTTATAACGCGGTGCGCAGGTTACATCTACCACGATGTCCGTAGTGTGATTAGAAATCTTACGCTTGCTGTATACCATCACCGGTCGGGTCCCGCTGTGCTCGCATTCAGAAATCGCGTTAATCACTTCATTCCTGCTCATGGCGTTGACTTCGCGGTCAAGGACTAATTTCTGGCGTGCCGGTGGGTCATCACCCGTAGCACACGCAGACAATGAAAGAGTGACTAGTAGAATATATGTTCTCATCGCTATCCTCTAATGTAGGGTGGGGTACTCGCTTCACTGGCCTATCCTTGACGTCCCTAGGGAGACATAAACCAGCATCCGCTTTCCCCCGTTAAGGGGTCCCCGTCTTTCCGGGGTGTCCGCAGAGCCTCTCGACAGGGGAGCCATCGAGTCTCTACTGCCGCTGTTCACAGGGAAATCGTCACTAAAACCTGTACCACCTGCGGCTGGGCATCGTAGCTTAGAACTCTTGCGAGTCCTCCACTGCTGCATCATCAAAGTCGGTATTGACCTTCACACCGCCCTTGCTGATTACCTCATAGAGCTTCTCACCTTGCTCGTAGACCTCTTTAGACACAAAGCCCAGAGCCGAGATATTGAAGTTATAATACTGCTCGTTACGCGCATTGGTCTCGACGACTGCCGATAACTTGTACGCCCGCGAGAAGGAGTCAGTGTCGGTCAGACGCATTAAAGAATTCCAACGCTTCGACACCTTCATCTTGGACTTGGCCATCGAAATGACCGCCTCCGACCATTTGCCATCATGGTATACTAACACGAAATGCTGGGCCGTGTCTACTATCTCCAGCCCATCCTCGCCTAGCGACGAAATAACGGCTTCAGCTTCGGCTTTGCTGTTAAATGCGCCACGGAACCCATTGGTACCTCCACCGGACTTGCGGTCTTTCCACACCAGATGCTGCTTGGCATAATACACCGGTACGACCGTGAGATCAGGACCATACAGGTCGCGGGTCACATTGTTGAACAGCATACCCTCGTCTGCACCCTCGATGTACGCCGGGTCGCTCTTCTTTCTGGCCGGGGATAATGCTTGGACCAGTTCGATTCGCGGGATGATGACGTCATCAGACCCTACATTTTCGGCTCCACGCTGCGAACCCTTCTTCAGGAATTCGGGCATGTCATCCGATACTGCAAATGCTTCGACTTTAGTCACTGCGTTGCTCTTTGCCATGATAATTCTCCTTTAAATGGCGTTAGTGTCAGACCTGCGAACAGGCCAAGATATCCGCTCTCGCGGAATTTTTAAGCTTTAGTGATTGAAGCGCGGGTGAACGGGGACACGTTGAGCATCTCTTCCGGCACCACTTCTCCTTCCTTCACCATATTCTTCACCGTCGCCTTCAGCGTCGATGGGTTTACATTCGGTTGTATCAGATCCGAGCGCCCGTTGTCGCGCAGCCACTCATAGAACGACTCCTTTTGGCCGTCTTTGATCGATACATGCATATCTGCAGTCAGAGACACCCGTCCGACGCCCTCAACATTCAAATTGCGAATGCCCTCGTCCTCCATCATCTGCGGCACCTTGGTGATGCGCAGAAAATCGAAGTGTTTATTCAGCTTCTTCAGCTCAGTCTCGGTTTCGTCTTTAGCCATCTGTACACGACGCATCTCACGGATGAGTTCCATGAGGGTCATTCCATCATAATTCGCAAATTCGTTTGGCTCAAAGGACATGACCGGTCTCCTTCAGATCGAACGTGACCTGTGAATACTGCCGATCCCGATTGCTCCACTTGAGGAAATTAAATACTGACCCCTTTTCGCGAGCCAACGCCATCACAATACACGACACTATCGGTGATCCAGACGGCGCGATATAATCGGTATCCGGATCATATTCACGAAATCGCTCGCGTATCACGTTGAGCAGTTTTCTATTATGCAACGAGCCGGTGATGTTCGACACTTCGGACGTGCATAAAAACACTACCTCACCAAAGCGTTCGGCTTGCTGATAATCCGCATATGCGACTTCTTGCGTTACGTATACTTTAGGCATCTTTATCCTCTCATGTACCGGTATTATACCATATTATCACAGGCCGAGCAATGACTCGGCATTTTTGGTGTCGATGCTTTCGCGCACGAATTCGGATACATTCTTTTTGCCTTTGAGGGCTTCGAGAATCGCGCCATCGACCGATTTTTCCATTACAAGATCAATGTACAACACTGATTTAGTCTGACCGATGCGATGTGCACGATCTTCCGATTGGTCGCGCTCTACATAATTGAACGAATTCGAATAATATACGACGAGTTCAGCCGCCGTCATATTCAGTCCGGTGCCGCCGGTCGAAGCATTGCCCACCAAGAACCGCGCTTTCTTAGTCTGGAAATATTCCTGCACGTTCCGATCGCGATCAGCTTCAGAGACGTCACCGTATATCTGCACCACTTGATCCGCGCCGTATTTGGCCGCCAACGCTTCAGTCACCATATGAATCTCCTCAATGAACCGACACCATATGATCGTCGATACTTGGTACTCCTCGGTGATCGCGAGAAGCTCTTCTACCTTCGGGTTCTTGCCGGGGATTCTGGAGTGTTCGAACTTGGCCTTATTGAAGATGTCCGGATTGCGTTCAAATGTAACAACACCTCCGCATACTTCTTGGAGTCGTAACATTCTCTCCAACACCGTATTGACTGTGAGTCCTCGATCCCCCATGACTGTGCGGTTTTTCTTAGCAAGGTCGCGATACAGCTCTTTTTGCTTCTCATTGAATTGCACTTCTCGGATTTCATATACTTTAGGCGGTAATTCAGTAAGTACGTCGGACTTTCTGACTTGGTATACATAAGGCGACACCA